>TARA_R110002020_G_scaffold152674_2_pt1 | contig 13068 bp, 12 predicted proteins | sample TARA_R110002020 | Tara Oceans TARA_R110002020 (sample SAMEA4396489) | marine metagenome | biome: Westerlies Biome; feature: [MES] marine water layer (ENVO:01000295) within the mesopelagic zone...; material: water (ENVO:00002006), including particulate matter (ENVO:01000060) such... | reverse complement strand
TGTGATGCTGCTGGTTGTGATGCTGCTGGTTGTGATGCTGCTGGTGATGTTGCGCCACCTGTGGCACCACGCATGGTATCAATTTGTTGTTGAGACCAACCTGCACCTAACAATGCGGAATCATCAAAAGTTGCTGCTCTTTGTTGGTCTGTAGTGCCTTGACGACGTGCCCCGCCTCCATCAAACTGACCTTGTCTTCGGTCCATTTCGTTAGCAAAGCCTTCCTTTGCGGCACCCCATGCGTCACCCATACCTTGTCTCATACGACCAAGGAAGCCTTTCGTGCCTTGCACTGCCGAATCAAGACCGGCACCTGCGCCTGCGAACCCGGCTGACATTCTGTCACCAGCGGCTGACATTCTGTCACCAGCCGCTGTTGCGAGTTGGCTTCCCTTTTCCTTAGCCTGACCGAATTTATTCTTGAGCCAACTTCCAGCACTGCCCATAGCACTGCTCAAACGCTCACCCGCACTTGGGTCCATCTGACCATACTGCTGTTCCATCATTCGACGTTGTGGACTACCCTCGGCTGTGCCGCGCGCTTGTCTCATCATTTGACGACGAGTGCCTGACATAGTGTTCCCACCTGTCGGGTCATGAAGTGTAGTTTTGGCACCACCGAACATGCCACCGGGTTGCATGTGGGACTGAACAGGCGCCATTCCTCCCTGCGCATGCGCATCTTGTGCCACCGGGCTTTGACCCATCTGTGGCACTTGCGCTTGTGGATAATTCTTGAGTAGTGTGTCGTTAGTCACCTGTGGCAAACCCGGATAATTCTTGAGTAGTGCGCCCGTATTTCCGGTCCAAACCCACTCTTCGACATCATGGTTGAAATCACACTTGACTAAGATTTGCGCAACCGCTTCTACTTCACTTGCGGTGATGCGCTTTACATCGTATTCGTGCTTGAGAATTTCGTATTTGTTCATGTGAACGCCACCTTGACTGCGCCGACGAGAGCGGGTGCCACTCTAAATTGTTTCGCAACGGCTTCCCAATCTCCACCCGACGCGTATAGACCATGAATATCCCCCGCAGTCACGCCCAAACGTGATGCCATGAGCCCAACGTCTTGCGCATTTTGGATATTGAGGTCGCGCTTTGTAGGCAAGTGCTTCAAAACCGCATCGTCTTGTCGCGCCATTGACAACTGCATACTTTCCATTGCGCGCAACAAGCGCATTGTTGGGTCATATTCTTCTCGTTGAGGCAACTCTATGTCTTGGAATCTTGGTTGAACTTCTTGTCGTTGAGGTAATTCGCGCGCTGTAAAACCCTGCGTTGCGGCTGGTGGTGCGCGACCTTCAGGCGGGCGTGGTGATGCACCATGTCTTGTAGGTCCATCTGAAATCGCTTGCACTTGTTGAGGTAATTGCGATGACACATGCGCTCGTTCAGGCATAGGTGCGTCCCAATCATGTCCTTCTGCCGCACCACCACGACTTTGACCGACTTGGGGCGCGACTCGTTGCCATTCGCGCATAATTCGCGGACCTGCGGACACTTGGTCCGCTGATACACCAGCGAAGTTTGACAAATCAATTTGAAGATGGTCAGCGAGACGTATCATTGCAGCCAAATTGCGCCCCGCTTTTGAGCCCCGACCGGTCCATGTAGTCGAATGTGGTGTGTTTGAATGAATTATCTTGAATGCTTCGGCGTTTTCACCTTCGATGTCCAATTCATCAGCCAATTTTTTCATTAGCGTGTCTAAACGGTTACCTGAACGTCTTCCTGTCCCCGCAAGCAGTTGACCGACTGCGGAGTGCGCCATAGCATCAAGTAACTGCGGGTCTTGGACACCATACTTTTCTTGAAGTTCAGGTCCGACATTTTTCGACGAATTTGTCTTACTTTTAAGCCAAAACGCCGGAGGAAGTTTAGGTGACCCATTTTTGTCAAACAAAATGTTTGCTGGGTCTGCCGGAGGCAATTCGCGTGTCTCATTGTATTTTTCTTGCGCACCACGCGGTGTATGTCCACCGGGGACTGTTCCACCACCATCAGGTGCTGTTTGATGTCGATACACGTTGTGTCCAGTCTGCGTCCCCGGCTCAATGTGTGACTTACCGTAACAACTTGTGTGGTCACGATGGCCGAGTTCTTGTAGCACTTGATGACCTTCGCGCCATTCGTGTTGCGTGGCCGACTCAACATGTGATTGGCCTGTGCCCTTGTTCACACCGGGGAAATAATTGATTGGCACTTTGCGACCGTTGTAGTCTGTCATGACATCACGTTCATGAGTTTGGAGATTTTTTGCTTGATATGACGGCGCAACTGTCATGTGTTTGTAATCATCATGCAGTTGCATATTATCATCCCACGGAATCGGTGCGACTTGGTCAGACCGACCCATCCTAATCATGTGTGCATTCTTGCGACGAACCGCCTCATTCATAATGTCGTGTTTGACATGCCTTTCCGCATCTTCGGGGTGGGCCCGCCCAGACTGAATGAGTTGCTGCGCCATTTTGTGCGCAACAGCCTCCTTTGGGAACATGTGATTGACCTTTTTGCCAAAATAGTCGAGACTCAAATCATCGCGTGACCTTCCTGTGCGTGGGTCATAGAAGAACGGATTCCATTCATGACCATCAGGGGCGTGATGCTCTCCTTCCAAAACGTATGAAGAACCGTCACCGAAACTTGATGCGACACCATGTCCCTTCCGAATCGTCTTGCCGCCTCGGTTGAGATAAATGATGTTCGTCATGGTTGTCCCCTCCGCCCGACCAGCAATCCGTATGGGTGCGCTCCCCAATCAAGGGGGCTACCCCAATCATCATCGACTTCTGTTGCGCCTGTGTTGTAACTTGTCTGCTTACGCGACGCATTGGGCGAAGGTCCTTCCGCATCGTCTCCCTGTCCGGGCATGTAGCCCTTCTTCGTCAAACCCTCAAGCAACTTCTTTGCGTCGCGCAACAGTTGCCTCAATTCAAAGACTTGACTTTGGTTGAAATCTTTTCTTTTGAGTAACAAATCACCAATTTCCAACACATCATGACTTAATGCGATGGGTGTGGCTAACTTTGGACTATGAGCAGCCCCACCGGGGGTAGGAGGTTTACGAGGTGTGCGAGCGCCACTACCCATTTTGGGGTCCACCTTACGCCCACGAATCTTTGGTTTGTGCTTACCTTCAAAACCTGTTTGAGCAGATAGAGGGGTAACAATATCTTGTGTAGGCTCATCTCTCATTCTGTCTTGACGACTAATGCGCTGCTCACGCATACGCGGGTCCATCCCAAGAGCGGGGCGGCGTTTGCCGCCTCCACCATACAAATGTGAAATGATTGGAGAACCTTGTGCCCTCTCTCCTTCTTGCACTCTTTGATGAACATGCTGACGAGCGCGCTGTGAAGGGTCACGGAACCGTGTTTTGAGTGGTCTGCCACCCTTCTTACCACGACCACCCGTTGACATAAATCCTTGACTGCGAGTGCGAGCGCCCTTTTTCCCACGTTCTGCTGCGCGAACCGATTCAATTGTCTCGGTCCCCATACTTTGTCGGTCTTTGAGAACAGCGAACGCACGAACGAACGCACCACCTTGACCAAATGCACCCGCAACAGGTAATTCAGTCGGAATACCACCCATCGCGCTTCCGGTCCCGGTCTTCGCGCCGACGGCTTGGTCAAGGTCACCACCGCGTGATGCGGCTGGTCCTGTTAATTCTGAAATTTCTGCTTCCTTTTTGCGCGATTCTTCTTCTTCGCGCTTCTTGTTTTTGACTTTGACTTTGATGTGTTGCAAGCCTGCTTTGGCATGGGCACGCTTTTCTTTTTTCTTCGACTTCTCATCCTCTTCGTTCTGCTTTTCGTCAGGGTCACGAGGGTTATATTTGGTGTGTGATACACCGTAACCTACCTCATCACCAGCAGTCTCACGCGGATTATACCGAAGGCCCGATGTGCCGCCCGAAGTATTGCCTGTTTTCAATAGACTGTCGTCGGTCATCGTCACTGCGCATCACCCCCTATGATATAATCATAGGTGGCGCGGAGGCGCGAGGCGAGATTGTAGTAAAACTCGTGTAATGAACGGGGCGCGTGGAACACCTGTGCCATATTCGCGACGATGACATCCAACGCGTCAAGACCCATACGCAAGTTTTTGCGCACCTTCCATGCTTCCATCGGGTCGTCCTCTTCCAGCACTTCATCGAACAGATTTTCAATCGCCTCAACCAACTCACAATTTTGCAAATAATTCGTATAGACACCGGGACCAATGTAACCAACCGCTTCAAACCATCTATCGAACGCCATGCGCAATAAATCAAAATATAGCGAGACTTCATCATCAGCCAATGGGCCGTAAGTGCGTAGTAATTGATGACCCTTCATGTCACTACAGGTCAGTAAATTAACAGGGACACGCATCAGTCCTCATCCTCAACCAATTGTGAGCGAATACGACGCCACACTTCAGGTGACTCTTTCGCCAACTCGACTTTGATGAGATTTACAGTATTCGCCGTGATAGTTGATTCACTGTTGCCACCCATCGCGCGCTCTTGAATTTTGAGAATATCCTTGACAGTCTCACGCGTCTCTTTGTGCATGCGCGTCAAATTCCCATAGAATGCGGGGTCATTACGGTCAGGATTATCAAACAGGTGTGCTAATTCCCCATTCAACTTTTCGACGTTAGACCGCAATGTTTCCATTTCCTGTCCGGCTTTGATTGCAATGGCGGGTGCGGCAGATGCTTGCACCAAAGGCTTGAGATGATGCTTGAAATGATGATACACTGTGGTCTCCGAGCAACCGCACTGTTCCGCAATTGCCTCGGTTGTTGTATCACCATTGTAGAAGTCCTCTTCAATTGCGAATCGATTGAAGTGTGTGCAGACTGTGCATTCAGAATTGGAACCCATGTGATAATCACCCATGTGATTTCTGAAATGACGGTCGGCTGTATTTTCACGCCAACCCATACGCTTGTCAAGGTCCTTTGGCGAAATTATCCCATTTTGCAATTCATTCTCCAATTCGTCTCGGTCTTCATGCTGGCATAGCCGACACGAGGCTCGGGTGATTCTCTCCGCCATCGGTCTGCGATAACCCGATAACTCAAAGGGGTTGCGGCTGTTCGCCGGACTGATGAGACGACTCAAACGTGCGCCACGCGTCGCTGGAATACCTGTTACACCCAAAACAGCGAAAGATTTGATGAAGGCTGCGAAAGATTTGATGCTCCGCAATCAAGCGTCGCCTGAAAAGGCACAAGAGCGCATGGCGATATGTCTTGAGTGTCCCGAATGGACAGGGACACGGTGCCGTGAATGTGGTTGCTTCATGAAGACCAAGACAACTCTCAAGAGTAGCAAATGCCCGCTTGGTAAGTGGGACTAATTGGCTAACCGTCTGTAGATGACACCTGTCATCGTGAATGATGTGAATAGAATGAGCATCGACCAAACCAATTGTGACGATGTCATGTGGTAACCGTTGGTGACAATAAGCAAGAATGTGCCAAGCACCATTGCAATAACACACACCATAATCAAATCGACGACAACCGACCGACCAAGATTGGTCAAGTCGCTCATGGCGATTGTCAATGTTGCTGGGGAAAATGGATTTGCGGGTTTCATAGCGTCCATGTTATCACCTCATTCCTGTAGCGGCGTTGAATACCCCACGCATTAAACCACCGGTAGCCTGCCCTGCTCTTTCCATCATGCCTTCATTGTTCATGAGAGAGTTCAACATCGATTGTTGGCCCATCATCAAAATTTGTTGCTGGCGACCAACACTCTCCACAACAGCCTGATTCGCAGCCGATTGTAACTGGCTCAATGCCGCGGTGACATTTTCCGCACTCATTGTCTGTATTTCACTCGGTAGTGATGAAATATCCAATTTCAATCCGTCGTTTCCGTCGTCAACAAACCGTGCGTCACGAAAAAATGTAACAAGATTGAGTGTGACAAGTGACGAGATGACACCGAGCATTTGTTGGAAATTCGCACCTGCCACCCACGCATCCACGGGTGTTGCGGACTGTTGTAGCATTGCAATCAATTCTAATTCGGATGGTGGCTGCATAGGTTGCTGCGGCACACCCATACCAGCAAAAAATGGATTCTGACCTTGAGCGGGTGGCCCTGCACCCCACGCGTTGGAGAATTGCCCCCCTCCTTGCGTAGACTGCGCACCATTCGGCAATCCAAGATTCATTGCATTAGTCGGTTGTTGTTGTTGATTATTTGAAAACGGCCAAACCATTATTCCACCTCGGGTAAATTGTCGCGTGTTGCTTGCGTTTCTGCGAGCATTTGTTGAAGACCCGCACCTACCGGAGCAGGCTCACCTGTTTGAACTTGCCCCGTCAAGAGTGGTTCGCCTGAAGCACCGTCCGCGAATTGATTTGCGTCAAAAATCACAATTGTCAAGCGATTCTCACCAGTTTGCGCACTTTTCAGGTGCTGCACAGGTATTTTGTCAGCGCGCAGCATACGGAAGAACGGCTCATACTTCTGAAGTGTTGGGGGCGTGTTATCTCTTGCAGCGACAGCGGTAATAGGCACCGCAACCATGCTCACACCTTTTTTGACTCGTTCACGCAACGTGCTTTTTGACCCGTCGCGTTCACGCTCTTCTTCCTTCTCCCATTTGGTCAAAACGTGATACAAATGCAAGTGTTCAGGGCAATAAGTGCCACGCATTGTGCGCCCGCCCGTCACACCCTCTCTTGCGAGGAATGCTTGCGGCTCTCCTGACACAGGGTCAACGAAATACATCTCCCAAAGCGATTTGCCTGTCTCTTCGTCACGAATTTCATCATAGACGTTGCCCATGACCTTGAGAAGGTAATCTACATCACATCCGTCGACTACACACTGTGACGTGTTCTTGTTGTAGCGATATTTGCTGCCCAACCATCGCAACGGTGAATACCACTTGCGTTTTGTTGGACTTAACAAACGATACGCCTGTTTGATGTCTCTTCTGCGCGCTTTGCGTGGATTTGGGTGATTTGAAGGGTAAAAATTGACGCGAGGGATTTCAATATGCGGTTGTTCTTCCGCCGCCGCTTGCATTATCCCTTGTGCTTGCGCCATCCCTTGCAATTGTGCAAGCGATGCGTTACTTGTATTCGACGCTATGCGCGCCAATTCCACATGCGTATTTTGCGCAAGTGGTTGCTGTCTTTGTCCGAACATTGATGATTGCATGTCATTCGCCCCTCAAATCACCACGACACCATGTCAATTAAAGTGCTTTCTACGTTCCAACCAATGCGTGTTGCCATCATAGACACACGACATGGAACACCTGCTTTTTGCAACTCTACCATCGAATCGCGCAACTTATCGAAGATGCGATGCTCGCGCAATCGTTGCTGCTGCCATAGCACGTTCGCCTGTTCGTCCCACCATACATCGGCTTTGTTGGCGATAAGCACGACAAGTCGTGGTTTGTATCGCTTACCACGCCATCGTGTCCACATTCTGCGATAATTCCATCGTTGGTTGATAATTGAATCAACAAGGAACTTGAATCCACCAACACAGTCAATTGCACCGTTACCGCCTTTCAGTGTGCGCTCATCAATCATGAACGCGACGATTTCCACTTGCCTATCGACCATATCGTCAATCCACAGGTTCCAAAACCGCTGTTGCCCACCAACATCGGCGCTGTGAATAACACGCCTCTCTCCTTTCCATCGAACTCTCTTGCGTGTTGGACGCGGGAGAACATAACCCGCTTTCAGTAACCGTTTTGGGTGCGCTGTGCGCATATCTTCGGGTATTTCAGCCATTTCGCCGGGCGTCGTCATGTATTGGTCAAGTGTGGTCTTACCAACCATTGTCGGTCCATAGAATCCAATCTTGCGCGGCTTCCAGTAATTGTAGAGTTGTTGACCCCATACAGCCGCGCCAACCAGCGCAGAACCTGCCATCGCAACCATGTGACATCACAACTTGTCCAATTGATGACCAGCCCATTCACTGATACGGGTGACTGTCTTTTCCCATAGACTCATGCCCCAATAGAATTCGACAGCAGAAATTACAAACGTAGTGATAAGAACAGCGAGTGCGACTTTCAACCAACCCCAAATGCGCTGATACTCGCGGTCGACAAGATTCTGCGTGTTCCATGCACGCATTGTGCGTTCGACTGCGTCATCGCTTGGGGTTTTGAACAGCCAACCCATTCACTTCTTCCCCTTCGTCTTATCTTCGACTACTTTGCTTGCACCGAGGTCAAGTGGTTTGTCAGACTTCGCTTCATGCTTTGGCGCAGGTGCGAATTCTTCACGCGGCGGCTCCGCAGTGGAATAAGCACTCAACCCTCGCATCAAAACTTCCGGGTCGTTCTCCATCATGCGCAATTGCGCTTCCAATTGCATTTCCTGTAAACGCATTTCCTGTTCCAATTGTCGGCTACTGAACATTTGCTGCATGTGCATGATTTTGCGGTCGCGCTCTTTTTGCTGCCGAGCATATACAGCACGGTTATCCATGCTGTCTTGCATTAACATCTTGTAAATGAAGTATGAAATCCCCAAAAGGGTGAATGCACCCATTGTGTAAGTCAATGCGTTGGTGTAAACTGAATCATCCATTCTCAACCAAAGTCGAGCGTCAAATACAGCAATAGCGCCACCGACAAGCATTGCAATAAAAGCAATCAAGCCCATGACCTTCAGTTCATCTTCATTTCGTTGTGGTGGTGGTGTATAGCCCGGCATAGGTGTAGCCTCTCGGCCTCCCGAGGTGGGGTTCCCTTCATAATCACTTTGATGTAACATTTATTGGTATTCTTGTTTCTAATCAGTAAAGATATAGGTGTATTACAACTACTGATAAGAACTAAGAAAACCAAGAAGTCTTACTCATCTTCTGACAGCAATTTGACGGTGGTGGGCCGAAGCCGTGTGGTTGAGAGACGACACGGATGCGACGGTGCCTACGACCCCGACCCGCTCTTGCGCAGAGTGCTGCGCATCATAAAATTTTAGGACCGCAAGCGCATTGCGCAATAGTGTGTCATTAGACGTTTGAATATCGTTAAGCCCATCAAACAAAGAGTCCGCTTGCTTTTGTTTAGCAGTCGCCATGCCCATGTAATCTTCATGTGGCATAACCAAATCATCATGATTATTGGGCAACCACTCGGGGTGGATGGTGCGTATCATACGGAAGAGTGCCATTTCTGCGAGACCTGAATTCATTACATGGTCTTGGCTGTTGATGTCACCCTTCGCATGTTTCCATTTACCATCAACACGCGCACCTTCACCACCACCACGCTTCTCAAAGTCACTCAATAGATGCGAATTGTCTAACTTCGCACCAATTGCGCGAGTGCCTTTGAGTGGTGAATGCTGAAGTGCTGCCTGCAAATCACGGAAAGACCTCTTCCCCCATATCGTATTCGGTGACCTGTAAATGCGCGATGTCAATTGCTGCATCATTTTTCTGTGTGAAGCATTCAAATCTTTTTGCTTATCCTTATTGATTTTGTCAATCATATCTTGTTCGGTCGGGTCATCAGGGGCAATCATAACAGTGCCACCACCCGCCGCGCGCCGTGATTCCCAATCCTTTTTGTTAGCAGCGTGTGCCTCTTGCCATTTTTGGTTGGCCGCGGCATCATCAATATAACCGCGACCTTGTTCATCAATACGGAAGCCCATACCAGCACCGAATGAATTTGTTTCTTTGGGGAACTGGAATTGATTCGGAACAAACTTGCGGTCAGACCACTCATTCCATGCTTGCCCACCATGTGTCTCAAACGGCGTTTTATTGTTGGTTAGTATGAAATTGCGCTTGTCATTCGGCGCATGCGCACTATACATTTCGCCCTCATCAATTAGGTCGGTGTCGTCATCGATGCTCACCGTCTGACCCGTCGAACCAGTGATACCAACCAATTTACCGGCGTCATCAAACTGTGGCCCTTGAGGGACTTTAGGCGCTACCATGACATTTTTACTACTGCCCGGTGCCACCATTTGTGTTTGCGCAGGCGAACCTAAGCCGGGCGTCTTTGTGCGCAAATCCGCCAACCAATCTCGGTTACCAACTGCTACTTGACTCGTGCGTTTTTTCGCCGCTTCACGTCGCTTTTTCTCTCTATTTGTCGCCGCTTCCCTTTGTCTCGCAGTTAAGTGTCCCATTTCAGGTCGCACGATAGGCACAATGCCCCCCGGCAAACCTGACGGTGGCGCAATATAGGGTGGCGCTTCAGTGTAATCTGTTCGTAATTTGAACTGACCTTCGCCCGGTTCGGTTTGGAAGAATGAAGGGAGTGGTGTGCCTGACGCGCTAACGCCCGGCTGCATCCACGGTTGCGCAGGCGAGTCGAACGCAATGTTCGTCGCTTGTTTCCAACGCGGCCATGAATTGTGGAACTGTTCCGCGTCTTCATCGCTCATGGATGCGTTAGCGACGGGAAGTTCACCTTCACCACCACAAGGTGCGCAAATACCAAGCCCTGTGCATTCAGGGCACAAATAGTGACCATTTTTTCTCGCCTGTAATTCACTGAAGGGGTCGTTGGTTGACCATTGCCCACCAAACGGTGAGCAATGTGATGTAAGATATTGATTGATTTCATCATGATGCTGGTCGAACTCGGGGTGCTGCCGGTCAACTTTGGCGGACAACCTTGTGCCTTCTTGACCCCATTCGTCGGCCGGTTGTTCCTCACTTCTAACAGAATCCCAATCAGGGAAAGAGGACAAGTAGTCTAACACACGAAAACCTTCGACGGTCCCGTGACCTGCGCAGAAGAAGCAAGGAGTCTTGCCATCTCTCACACCACCAACCACACTTTGTAAATGGTCGTGCTGCGCAAACTTGTGTGCCCTTTCCAGCGCATGATTGTGTAACCTGACCGGTCCTCTATTGCTGGCCCAATCCAACCATTGACCAACAGCAGGCACAGGATGGTCAGGGTCGGGAATCCAATCGACCTTATTGCTCATAGCACGTTCTCGCTTTTTCATACCAATGTTTTGCCAATGCAATTGTTCACCAAACTGCAAATCACCAAACGGAACAGGCTTGTGCGACCATTCACCTGTGATGAGGTTCTGCACACTGTTCAACCCTGTCTCGGGGTGACCAATACCAAGATGTTTGTTCAACTCACCAAGATTAAAAGCCCCTGCGGCGGGGGCGTCTACTTCAAGATATTGAACCAAACGCTTCGCAGTCTCCAAGTCTATATTTGGTGTTGGGAAATTTTTCTTGTAACCAAGATGACCTTGCGTATTGAAAAAGCCGCCTGTGCGTGAACTACCGTCTTCGGTAAGATGAGCATGATTTAGAGGATGAGGGACTTGGAACCCAAGATGGTCATTGGCCGTCATCCGACCATCCGACATTCGTGGGGTGTTAAGCCACAAGTTATGTTCGTGGTGATGAGACAGGTGTCTCATATTCTTGTGCGATGAATCGAGAGGGGGTGCGTGTAATCCCACACGTTTGCCGTTCAAACAAGCCTCGCAAGTGGCTTTGCCACTGAATGGTTCAGGGTCACCACCGAGGCGCGCAATGTTGGCCGCTTCGCGCTCATCATCAACAATGCGCACTCTGTTTTTCTTATCGACCATACCGCTCACTCTTCCTCGTCACCAGCCAATTCAGGATGCGGTTTTTCATAAGTGCCTGCTGGTAGTGCGGTGCGTTCACCCGAAGGTCGTTGCACCAATACCGAACGAGGTGGGGGCAGTTCCGCTGCAAAATCAGGATGCCCTTCAGGTTTCTGATAAGCCCAACCACCTTCGCGGTTCGCACGGTTGGCGTGCAGTCTTGCGGCCAATTTGCTCGCCGTTAGATACGCAATGTGATGTGGTTTGGCTCTTTGCATAGTCGATTCTTTCTTATGGTCGCCCAAAGTGCGCCCATATTGTTTTCCGCGCAGTCTGTCCTCACCACCACTTTGCCTGCCTTTGCGCCCTTCCGAACGCGCCCGTGTGTTTGTGCGAACATAGGTGGGTTTTTCGCCGGGTTCCAAACCACGCTCTTTCGCTCTGCGACTTTCAGTGAACCGCGGACCATCAGCCAACAACCTGTCAATCTGACTCAACTCTTTTCTTGTCTTAGGCTCCTCGTCAGGGTCATCATCAGGTGCGTCGTTGTCTTCTACTACACCCACTTGACCAAAATCTTCCGCGCTAAGGATGCCCATACTTCTATCAGCAGCACCCAAATCGTATTGCTTCAATTCTTCAATGGCTTCTTCGTCACCCAACATTTCACCGACGCGAAGTCGGCCTCCTTGCTTGTCCATCAATTTGTCAGCGTCACGCATGATTTGCGTATTGCCTTCTTCCAACGCGTTTTTCCAACTTTGATAAACCCCAGCAAGATAATTTTTGTATGCTTCAGGTGTGCCTCTCGCGCGCCGGTCCATTTCTTGATGCCAAGCGGCTTGGTTGGGGTCCATGTGGCTGTAGTCGCGCTTGTGTTTTACTGGACTTTCTTGTAACTCTTCTTCTGTCCATCCTCTCAAAGATTCCTCTTCCGACTCACGACCAAGTGTAGGTAGTTCAGACTCGGGTAAATGCGTGGGGTAGTCCCCTCTCTCCTGTCCCAACTCTTCTAACGCACGTTTCCGCTCATTATCTTCCGCGCTCGGTGGTCCTTCGGTCTCGACATGTCTTGACGCTTCTTGTAGTAAGTTACAATCACACCCGTCACATGATACTGGACATTGACAACGCGTGTATGGGACATTTTGGCAAGAACATCGTTCATCCATATCCATGATGTCCCAATCTTCATCATTATCGAAGTCATCATCGTATTTGAGAACAGCCCACGCTTCTTCCAATGCGTGCGCCATGTGACGCGGAAGCGCGTCGGAACCATGAAGGTTCCGTGCCCCTTCGGGGCAGTATGCGCAGAGTCGGCCGCGCCCCGCGTCGCCCCAAAACAAGACACTCGTCTCGTCAGCGCAGCCGTGTCTACGTCAGACGACCCAAGCGTCGCCGTGCGTCACTTAGTGTGGTCAAACACGCAGTAAGTGAGAAGGCTAAACACCACAAATCTGAATACGACACAAAGTTCCAATCTACACCCGAGCGCGT
>TARA_R110002020_G_scaffold29436_2_pt1 | contig 13075 bp, 14 predicted proteins | sample TARA_R110002020 | Tara Oceans TARA_R110002020 (sample SAMEA4396489) | marine metagenome | biome: Westerlies Biome; feature: [MES] marine water layer (ENVO:01000295) within the mesopelagic zone...; material: water (ENVO:00002006), including particulate matter (ENVO:01000060) such... | reverse complement strand
GCGAGGCAATCAAAAGCTGTTCACGCTTTGCCGCCCGCATTTTACGTCAACGGGATCGCCGGGTTTCGCAATAGATCTGAATCTAGACTTTTCCGACACGATTCCAACTTCAGTCCCGACAGAGCCTACAATTTCTGGTGCGCTGTGGGATGTCGCAAAATGGGACACCGGCTTGTGGACGGGCGAGGCGCAATCAGCTAATTGGGTGACTGTCACGGGGCTAGGCGAGGCTGCTTCGCCTGCGATCCACGGCGCTACGAAGTCAATCACGATAAAATTCAATAGCTACGATATGGTGTGGCAGCAAGGCAACGCGATTTGACTACCTTGGTATTCGGGCGTGATGAAGAATTAGCGACATGGGCGGAGCGGAGCGGCATTGGGCCATTTCAGCGGCCTTTAACGGCTATCGGCGTGGCTGACGACGAGGATAAAATTATGGCGGTGGCAATATACAATAATTATCGTTATTCTTCGGATATCGAGGTATCTTTCGTTGCAGCGACCCCACGGTGGGCCACGCAGGGCAATATACGGGCAATTTTGGCTTATCCCTTTGTCCAGCTTGGCGTAAAGAGGTTGTCTGCTATCACGACGAAAAAAAACAAACGTTGTCGAAAATTGCTTACTGGACTTGGTTTTAAGCAGGAAGGCGTGCACCCGTTCGCCGGAGAAAATCAAGCGACTGCGATCACCTACGGCCTTTATTCTGAGCCAGCAAAAAAATGGGTAGAAACTAATGGGTAAAAAGACACCGGACGCACCGCCGACTTATAATCCTTCGCAAGTCGCAGCGGCGCAGGGTGCGATCAACCAAGAAACGGCTGTTGCTCAAACGCAACTTAATCAACTCGATGAATTTACGCCATACGGCAGCTCGACTTATGCGCCAACCGGAGATCCGACGCCGCAAGGTATCCAGCGATATTCAAGAACTTTTCGACTAGATCCATCGCAGCAAGCAATTTTAGATCAACAAAATCAGGTTAATCTTGAGCTAAATCGAGTTGCTGGCCAACAGGTTGGCCGGGTTGGAGAAACGCTATCAACGCCTTTTACCTATGAAGGAATGCCCGCTGGCGGTGACGCTGCCGGAGTCGGACAGACAGTATCGAATTTAACTGCGATGACGCAAAATCCTTATGATTTGCAGGCTGGAAAATCTTTTGCCCCGACAGCCCAAGGTATAGGCGCAGCGGCAGACGCTGGCACGCTGGCTGCTATGACCGCTGCCGATTCATTTAGCACGCCGTTTGATTACTCCTCTGCGCCCGCAGCGCCACAGGCTGACGCAGCGGCTAGGCAGCAAGTGATCGACTCGATGTATGGGCAGGCGCAGCGGCGCTTAGATCCACGGTTCGAAGGCGAACAAAGAGCGATGGAAAATCAACTTGCTAACTCGGGTATTCCAAGAGGCAGCGAGGCGTTTTCAAGCGCCATGCGCGATTTTAACATGGGCAAAACCGATGCATATCAAACTGCTTTGGACGCCGCAATTCGAGAGGGCGGCGCAGAACAATCACGGTTATTTGGCATCGGTACTCAAGCGCGTCAAAATGCCATCGCTGAGCAGAATTACTTGCGTGCATTACCGGCAGCGGAACAATCGCAGCTCATGGGCATGTATGGGCAGGAGCAGGCTTTGCGCCAAGGGCAGTTTGATGCGATGGGCGCGGTGCGTGATCGAGAAATCCAAGAGCAATTACGACAACGTCAAATACCGATGCAAGAGATGCAAAATCTAGCACAAGCGCAAACGGGACTGTTCGGATTGAGCGATCAACAGCGCCAGCGCGTCGTTCAAGAACAGGCTTACTTGCGTAATCTGCCGCTAAATGAGACTGCCGCGCTAATGTCCGGCACTCAAATCCAAACGCCGACATTCGGAGCGGCTGCTCAGTCAGCCATAGCAGCGCCCGACTACGCTGGATTAACTGCGAGCGATTACGCCAATCGAGTCAATGCTTACAACACGCAGTTAGGCTTGCAAGGCGCAAAATACGGCGCACAAGGCGATTTAGCTGCCGCTCTCGGCAGCGCTGCAATAAAAGCGAAGTGGGGCGGCTAAGAATGCGAAGAAATTTTGATCTATATGGTAGCGCAGCTAATAGACTGTTAGGCGGGCAGGTTGCTCGCATTCCGTCTTACACTGCAAAGCCTTACGACATAGAGACACAAGCGTCTGCGCGATACAAATTCGCCACAAAAATGGTAGAGGCGTTGACTGCTAAAGCACAAGAAAATAGAGAAAAGGAGGACATGGCCGCACACATGGCTGCGCTCTCTACTAAGTTCGACCCGTCAGCGATTACCCCGCTTGCAGAAGATGCTCCTTATTTATCCGTTCAGCGCGAAGACATGGCGCAGGCTTTGGCCGGAACGCCACAATCACCGCTAGGCGGTAGTGCGGACAACGTATTTGAACCGCAGGCAATGCCGGTCGATGGAATGCAGCCGTCTTCGCTGGGCGTTAGCGCGGACGACGTATTGCTACCGGCGACCGGCGTGGAGCCATTTAGGTTTATAGACCCATCTGAAGGAGAGGATGGCGCAGCAGTAGACGCAGGACAAAGGGCATTGTTTGGGTCAGACCCAGCCAGTAACCCAGCTATGCAAGCGGCGCTCTTAGGAGCCGTAGACGGCGATGTAGGAACAAGGGCTGAAGATGAAGCGGATTATATGGCAGAGCAATACCGTAATCGAATAACGCCGAGACAAGCGGTTCGAGATCTTACTCCGCAAACGAAGGCGGGTAGAGATGCCCAATATGCGTATGAATTAAGCCAAATTGAAAAAGATGAAGCGGCTAGATTGAAAGCAGAGGAGCGGCAATACAATATCAAACTTGAACGAGTGAAAAATCCTCCTCCTGGTCTAGATTTGAGCGACGAGTATCACTTTGACTCTAAAGGCGAGATTATTTTGAGTCCAAAAGGTATACATAGAGAAGAAGAAAAATGGCGCACTAGATTGCAACCATCAATCAATAATTTACAAGAAATGGATAGAAAGATTAATATCTTAAATGAAGCCCTAGATCTGAAAAACGGAACCGCAGACATTGCAGCGATTAACTCATATCAACGAATGATCGATGATGGAGTTGTTCGAGGAGAAGATGTCACAATGCAAGCAAGCGCTTCATCGTTATACGAGCGACTTAACCTTTTTATAGAAACAAAAAAATCAGGCGAGCTTTTACCTCAAGCAGTTCGTGACAAGATGCGTACGATGGCGAATACACTAGCAAATTCAACAGCTAAAGGACTTAAGACTCAAATTGACGCTTGGCAAACAGTTGTCGATGATACCCCAGGATTGCAATGGAAAAGAGTATTCCCACCCACTTTTAATAAGTTTCTTGTTCCAAGAACATTCGGAACTGGCGATGGCGATGGCGCGGGAGCGGCGGCAGGAAATGGAATTGATTTAACGATAGTGCCAGACGGTGTTGACCCAGCGATATGGAATACGTGGACCGAGGAACAAAAGCTGGGATACCCGAGGTAAGTAAAAATGGTAACTAAAGCGCAGCAAGAATATATCAATGCACAAGCGGCGGCTCAAAACCTAGATTTTGGGGATAGAGTTAGGCTCGGGCTGCAAGGCGCTTCCCTTAATACTTCTGATGAGATTGGTGCGTTTGCTAGATCAGCGTTTGGGTCTGGAACCTATGAAGATTATCTTGCTGATGAAAGATCTGAACTTAAGTCTGCCCGCAGTAAACCTGGCTCGTTAAAATACGAAATCGGCGGAGCTATTGTTCCTGCTTTGGCTGCTGCGCCGTTTACTGGCGGTGCATCTATTCCGTTAACCGCTGGGCGGTTGGGTTTAGTCAAAGCAGCGGCTTTAGCTGGCACCGAGGGCTTGGTCGCTGGTCTAGGCGCGAGGGAAGGCAACATTCTCGAACGCTTCGGCGACAGACCCAAAAGCCTCGGTGTAGAAACTGTGGCTTCAGCGCTTGCGGGGCCAGCTGCTAGCAAGCTCATGCAAGGGGGTCAAAAATTATTTAGCGCTGCTGCAACTCCTATTAAAGCTATGACTCGGGCTTTAATGGGTCGGCCTGCTGAAGCTGTTGAGACTGAAGTTCGCCGCATAGCGTCTACTGTTTATCCGAACCTCCCGCCAGAAGTTGGCTTTGCAAAAGTTGTTGAAGAAATTAGACGAGGAAAGATTTTTCCAGATCTTTCAGAAGGAGCAGCAACACATACGGCTGGACTTGTAAGCACTTCCGGCGCAGGCGGCCAAGTCATTCGTGATGTTGTTGAAGATAGAGCCGATAAATTTCCTCCGCAAGCAAGAGAATCTTTGCAAACAGATCTTGTGCCTGAAAATACTCAAGGCAACATTGTTCGAGCCATGAACGAAACAACTGATGAATTGAAAGCTGCTGAAGGTGCTGCATATAACAGAATCTTTACTGATGTAGATTTACCGCCATCAGCAGAATTGAATCGTGCTGTGCTAAACCTTACAAAAATGGGCAAAGCAACCCTAAACGAATTAGAGGAATTAATAGCAGCAAGGAGATTACCTCCGCTTTTCAGGAAAAATGATAAAGGCGTTCTCGAACTTACTCGTAATGTTTCTCTGGAAGATGGGGAGGTTTTGCGTAGGGCGTTACAAGATTCGGTTGATTCGGCTTTTAACACCAAGCGGAGAGGGAATTTAGGTCAAGCGCTAAAGGAAGTTGAATTAGACCTACGAACAATACTCGATGATCTGTCGCCCGATCTAAAAACGACCAGAGCTAACTGGGCGCAAATATCAAAAGTTAAAGACACATTTGACGAAAGTAGGAAAATCTTTGGCAAAACAGCCGAAGATGCTGAAATTTATATTGAAGATATAATTACTGCCGGAGATGCCGAAGCAATCCAAGCAATGCGAGCGGGCGCAGCTTCTGGATTAAAAGCAAAATTTACTGGAACATCAACGAATACGGTTTTAAGAAATCTCGATAACCTTGAGCGCAAAGAGCGAATCATTTTAGAGAAACTTTATCCCGGCGATGCCGCTGAAGAAATTTTTAATAAAATCAGCCGAGCAGTACAAGCAACAAAAACCAAAGGCGCTGTTACTGGGGGTTCCCCAACAGCTCAGAGGCTTGGAGCGCAGGCGCAACAAGGGGAAGCTGCGGCTGAGATGGTGAGCGATGCTGTTGCTTTGGGTGCTGGGGATTACTTTCGGCCTGCTGTGAAGTTCGTACAAGGAGTTTTAAGGGAAAGTAAGCTAACTCCAAAACAGTTAGAAAAAGTCGCCCGAATAATTATTACCGAAGATCCTGACATTATGGAAAAAGCATTGCTTAACCCAGGAGTTCAGCAGGAGCTTGTGAACAGAATACAGAAGTATGCCGGTGCTTTGCCAAGAGTAGCCGGTAGCGCTGCGGCTTATCAAACAGAAGAAAAAACAAGACGATTGCTCGATGACCCGAACCGCTAAAAAGAACAGGAAATTAAACAATGGCTAGAAACGGATCAGGCACCTACAGCAACCCATACCCGAATTTTATTAGCGGGACGGTTATATCGTCCAGCGAAGTAGATGCTAACAATTCCGACATCGCCACAGCGCTAACGCAATCCATCGCGGTTGATGGGCAATCCGTCGTCACGGGCGATATTCCGCTCGCTACGCATAAGTTCACAGCGATGAAAGTCGGCACCGCTGCCACAGACAGCCTATCACTGGGTCAGGCGCAGGCTGAGGCCTTCGTGTGGTGCGGTACAGCGGGCGGAAGCGCTGATGCTATAACCTTATCGCCCTCACCTGCGATCACGGCTTACGCGGCAGGACAGCGCTTCGTGTGGATGGCGAGCGGTAGCACAAACACAGGTGCGACGACGGTAGCCATATCCGGCTTGAGCACGATTGCGCTGCAAGACAATGGAGCGGCGTTGACGGCGGGCCAGCACGCGGCTGGCAAAATGTTTATGGGCATTTTGAATACCACCAGCACTGTCCAAATCATGCAGGTGCAAGTGAGCGGTACAGATCCACTGATCGTATCGAGCCTCACCGTTACCGGCGACGCCACCATCGGTGATGACTTATTGCTAGATTCGGATTCTGCCGTTATTTCTCTAGGTGACAATCAAGACGTAAAAATTACCCATGTGCATGATTCGGGGCTGACATTTAAAAACACGTCAACTGCCGACGACACGCCCTTCGTTTTACTATTGCAAACCGGCGAAACCGACATAGCACTCAATGACGCTCTCGGGAAAATACAATTCCAAGCACCGGATGAAGCTGCTGGAACAGACGCTATTTTAGTTGCGGCAGAAATAGCGGCAGTCTCAGAAGGAGACTTTAGCTCAAGCAATAATGCTACGAAATTATCGTTTAAGACTGCCGCCAGTGAAGCCGCAGCAGAAAAGATGACGTTATCGTCTGCGGGAAATCTGGTAGTCAGCGGCGATGTCCAAACCAATGATGACCTGATTCTTAATTCCGACAGCGCAATAGCCTATTTCGGTGCCGATCAGGACGTGCTGCTCACTCATGTGGCGGACACGGGTCTGACTATGAGCGTCACTGGAAACAACGTGGCGCAATTTACGGTGTCGCAAGACAAGGATGACGCAAGTACCGGACCGGTCCTTAATTTAGACCGATATTCCGCAAGCCCCGCCGATAGCGACGGTGGCGGAATCATCCAGTTCCGAATGGAGAACGACAACGATCAACTGTTCACTGCTGCTCAAATCTATTCAGTAGCAACCGACGTTACTGATGGAACTGAAGACGGCAAGCTCATCATAAACACGATGAAAGCAGGCACTAGTACTGCGGCGCTAACTATATCGGAACTCGGCACGATGACGACCGGCGGGAATATCGTTATCCCTGACGACGGATATATCGGGTCTGCAACGACTCCTACCGGCTCGATAAATATCCGGTCAGATGGCAATGTTGGTATCGGCGCATCAGCCTCCGACACCATAGGATTGTATGTCTATAACAACACCACTGGCGATAAAGTGGGGCAATTCAGCCAGAACCATGCGAGCAACAATACTAATGCTTTGCAAGTCTCGCAAGCTGGAACGGGAGCGGGGCTTTATTCCCAAGTTGAATTAGGCACAAATGCAGCCGTTTATGGATTCCACAACTCAAGCAGTTCCGTTGGAATTGGAACACGCGGCTATTCTGTTAGTGGATACGGAGTTTACGGGCAAACTGGAGCTGCTGCTTACGCCGGCGTCATAGGATACAGCCAGAACGCATCACAATACGCGATCCTCGGATACAACAATACTTATGGTGTTTACGCGACAACCGTTGCATGTGCTGGCGCGATGTCAAAAGGCTCGGGCACTTTTCTTATTCCGCATCCGCTGAAATCCGAAATCGAAGGGGAGCCGTGGTCGCTGGCACACTCATTCATCGAAGGGCCGCAATGCGACCTGATTTACCGCGGTCGAGTGAATTTGGTCAACGGACGAGCTACCGTATCGATGGATACGAAGTACGGAATGACCGCCGGAACCTTTGCCTGGTTAACCAAGGATGTGCAAACTTTTACATCAAACGAAACCGGCTGGGATGCGGTCCGTAGTAGTTTTTCTGGCGACACCCTCACCATCGAATGTCAAAACGCGGACTCGACGGACACGATTTCATGGATGGTAGTCGCAGAGCGCAACGATCCAAACATTAAAGAATCACCAATAACGGATGACGATGGAAATTTAATTATCGAACGTCCTAGCGAACCAGCGCCACCCGCACCAGAGGATTAAATTATGAATTGGATTATTGCTCGATTCAAAGAACCGTCCAGCTATGCCGCAGCCGGAGCCGCCATCATGGGAATCGGTATGCTGACGGGCCACAATGGGCTGATTCTGATAGGCATTATTGGCGGCGTCCTCGGCTTTGTATTGAAAGAGAAAAACGTAATTTAACGGTATGGAACCTACAGGGCTTTTTAGTTTAGAGACTGTTGAAAAATACGGCCTTCCTCTTGTGTTGCTGCTGGGCGCGATCTATGCCTTATATCGGTTTGTATCTTGGAGCCTTATTGATGTTAAAAATGAATTTGGCAGATACCATATCCACCATGCAGAAGCCATTAATAAGTTACAAGTCGATATTGCCGAGATGAAGACAGAATTGCGCTTGTTAGCAGAATTTATCAAAAAAGAATCCGCAGGTTGAGCCATGCCAGAGACAGACAAAGAAAGCCGTGTGCTCACGACTTTGGACATCGACATGATCGCAGAGCGAGCCGCTAGGCGAGCGCTTGACCTAGTCCTGGTTGAGGTGGGCCGCTCCGTCGTCAAAAAAACCCTATTTATCGTCGGCGTCGTTTTTGTCTTTGCGCTTGTCATGCTTAAAACCGGCAAACCGCTCTGATGGATTTTGATGAAGCGTTCGATATATTGATCGGCCACGAAGGCCTACATGTTGACCATCCAAATGATCCCGGCGGCGAAACAAAGTACGGCATTAGCAAGCGCTCATATCCAGACGTAAATATCGCAGGGCTGACGCTCGATGACGCGAAAGCGATATATCGGCGTGATTACTGGGATCGCGTAAAATCTGACGAGCTGCCCTCAGAATTGCGTTTCCTGCTATTTGACGGCGCAGTTAACGCTGGTGTCGCTCAATCGATAAAATGGCTTCAGCGGGCTGTGGGGGCGCGTGACGACGGCGTTATCGGGCCGATCACGTTAGCGGCCATCGAATCTAAAAACGCGCATAAAATCGCGAGAAAGTTTCTCGGCCAGCGGCTCAAGCATATGACGGATTTGAAGCATTGGGATCAGTTCGGACGCGGATGGGCGCGGCGCATAGCCGACAATCTGGCGAATGTATAATTATCTCGCGACGCCTTTGACTTTTTCATAGCTCCGCATTCCGCCAAGTCCCAAGATCCCCATCAACACCGGCATAAGCCCAGCGATGTCTAGGGCAGGCATCTCAACCAGATAGCCGGATTGCGCTAGGATAAAAATAAGTAGGGGCTGCACGACGTAGGTGTACGCCAGCGCTGCGCCGCATGTCCAACCGATGAATGGACGCCAGCCAGCGACGAATACGCTTCTCGATGCGGCTTCGACTTTATTCACTTCAAGCTGCGCTAAGTCGATCTTAGCCAAGTGTTCTGTTAGCGCGGCTGTAATTTCGCGCTCTGCTTCGGCTTTTTTCTGCGGATCTTCCGGCAGGAATCGCCCGATCACATCGGTGAAAATCGGCATTAAAGTGCTAATGATCGGTAACGGCATAATTAACCTCTTTAATAAATAAACGCTTCAACATAACTAAGCACCCCGGCCCAATAACTGCAAAAGTAAATGATGGCCGAGACACCAATTAGCCCGAACAGCATCCACGCCAAATCGGTGACTGTCAATATGATCGGCGTTTGAGTCTTGTGCATTTTCTCCCCTTGCAAAAATTGTAAGACTGCCGGAAAATAATTGTACTCTGTGCTCCCCTCTCAGAGTGTCGCACGACGGTAGCCCGAGCGACTGAGGTAGGCCGGATCACCTCCCGGCCTGCCTCGATTTTTCTATCAATTCGATCAACCGCATAATTAGCTCAATGATTTCGCTGTCTTCATCAGTGTCAATTTCGATGATAATTTTAGCCATCTTTGACTTTATCCAGATCCCACTTCTCAATCGTCACGACGGTGCCTTGCTCGACCCGCTTTTTCGCTCGTTCCCATTTTACGGTAAGCGATATGTGCTGCGGGCTGTCGTCCTTGATAACGCCTACCCGCTGGAGCGCATCGAGAATCAATTTTGCTGAAGCGGTGAGATTGTCGGGATCTGGTTCTACTCCGACACTTTTTCGCGTGATTGTGACATGGACGCCACGCATAGCTGAGCTCCGATTGCCGACTTGCTGAACGATCGACCATTCAAAATCTTTTTGTATTCTTTTTCGCTTTGCCCAGTGCATCCTTAATAACTGATTCTGACTCGGCGCAAGCGGTAACGTCATTTTCATGCTTTCCACCTTAATTTATAGCCGTGGCCGATGAACGCCTGAACCTCGGCGAGTGTTAAGCTCGGATGAAATTTTAGATATCCTTTCATGCCCATTCTCTCCTCAAAATTCTATGAAATTTACCGTCTTGCCTAAAGCTAATTGAAGCTGGCGGCGTTGATTCGTTCATTTTGTAAGCGAGATCTTGAAGCGTGCCTTCAAAAAAACTTATTTCTGGCACTCCCGCGCTGCTCGCTATTGTCACCAAGGATATTCTCGCTTTTTCACCAGCATAACCGTCGTGACAAATAGTTAAATATTCATTAATCGGTTTGTCGGATAACGCGCCGTAATACGTCACTCGCAGCATCTCCTTGCCGCTGGCGCGGCTTGTATGTCTGCGCCATTGCCAATCTGTGATATCCATCTCTGTCGCGTCCAGACCCATGATGTCGTCATCATGCAATCGGTGTTTTATCGGTGGTGGCGGTGGAAATGGCTCGCCGCAAGCAGCGCATTCTTTAGCGGATATATGATTAAGCTCTTTGCAGCTTTCACAAACTTTAACCGGCGCTTCGCCGTCGCCTTTTCCGGTGGCCTTTTTCGGATTGACCGCTGTGATCGGGCCATGCGTTTGCACGACACCGGCAAAGTCTAAAACTAAACAGTGGTCGGTATGAGATTTAGGCCGCATTCCTCGACCCGCCATTTGTACATAGAGTCCGGTGGATAGCGTGGGGCGCAGCATTGCGATCAAATCAAGGTCGGGATGGTCAAAGCCGGTGGTCAGTACGTTTGCATTTGTGATTGCTTTAATTTTTCCTGCCTTAAAATCAGCAACAATGCGCTCGCGCTCTGCCTTTGGTGTTGTGCCAACAATCGTTGCAGCCGTAATGCCTCGCTCGATCAAAGCATCAGCGACGTTATGCGCGTGTTGCACGCCAGCGCAGAAAAACAGCCATGAACGGCGGTCGCCAGCGAGCTTGATCACTTCATCAACCGTTGCAACGTTGTTGTGTTCGGTGTCTACAGCCTCTTGCAATTCGCTTTCGATGTATTCGCCGCCGCGCTTGTGTACGCCTTCGACGGATAAAGCATGATCAGTGAGTTTTGAGCGCAGCGGTGCGAGATGCTTTTTGTAAATCAATTCCTCGATGCTCACGGGCGAAATGATCGCTGAAAATAACGCGGGCGGATCGGTGATGTAACCGTGGCCCATCCTGTACGGCGTGGCGGTTAAGCCGATCACGCGCAACGCTGGATTGATGCGAGTCAAATTATCGATTAGCTTTCGATAGCCGCCCTCCTGCTTGTGGCTGACTAAATGGCATTCATCAATCAGGACTAAATCGACATGACCGATTTGGTCAGCTTTATTGCGTACCGATTGAATACCAGCAAACGTTATCGGCTCCCCAATGTCGCGCTGATTCATCCCTGCCGAGTAAATGCCAAGCGGCGCTTCCGGCCAATGTTGCCGCATCTTATTCGCATTTTGCTCGATCAATTCCTTGACGTGAGTGAGCATCAGGATGCGGGTTTCGGGCCATTGCTGGATCGCCTCTTTGCAAAGCTCCGCTACGATATGGCTTTTGCCTGATCCGGTTGGAAGCTCGATGCACGGATGGCCTTCATGGACATCTGCAAACCACTTATAAAGTTGATCAATCGTTCGGCGTTGATAATCCCTTAAAGTAATCATAATTAAATCTCCACAACTGTCGCGTCAAAAGTTTCCCGCAGCAATTGGACATTTTCATCGGCGCACATATCGCCGCCCGCAATCAATTCCTTGCTCGCAAAAACAAACGCATCGCCTTCGCCGTTGCGGATATCCTTGCCGTCGATGACATAAATAGCTTCGTGCGGGTTGGTGCTGTCCTTGATCTGCCACGGCACCAGATCGGGGTGAAGTACATGGCTCTCGCAGCCTGTTTTCTGAAAGTCGCCGGGGATGTTTTTAGCTTCGAAGCGAGCGCATGACCATGTGCCGTCATTTTCCGGCGTGGCGTGGGCGCACGTTCGACAGTTCACTTCCTTTGTGAGTCGTTCTTCGTAGCAAAAGCTATGCGCTGCACAAAATTTGCATTGATACCAACTCGGATCAGTGGACAACGGCGGTGGTATGCGCTCGGTTGTTGCAAGCCGCTGACCTCTCGCCAGTAAATTTTGAGCCGCTTGCTTATCAAATTTCACGCGCTCGGTATAGATGCGATCATCGTCTTTGCATACGGCTACATAAAGCGCCCGTTCGATTTTAGCGCCGAGCATATATAACTGAACTTGCGCCCAGTGAATTGGCTTGGACTCTTTAACACCTCTCTTGTCTACATCATCAAATGATTTCTTGTTATGCGTTTTGATTTCTAAAACGTGGCGGGTTTTTGATGCGCCCGGAAGACCGGATTCAATAATGCCGTCCATCGATCCACCGACATGCGATCCAAAATCGATAACTTTTTGATTGTCGCCCGTGTTCCTAACGTCAATGCCGATTGCTTTCAAATCTGCGACGACTGTAGATTCTTCGTTCTGGCCGCGCCGGAATAATCGCCGGATGCGACCGGGAATTTGCTCGCGCACGGCCCATCGAAATGATAGCCATACCCAACGTTCGCAATGGTGACCTAGCGACGATGCGCCGAGGTGTAAGCGTGGTTCGTCGGGTTGCGCTGCATGATGCTCATCAATCGCAGCGGCAATAGTGTTTATTGGTTCAGGTATTTTTGCCATGTAATTAAAGGCCGGTGGTTGTTAGCCACCGGCTCTCCTGTTCCTAGGCTCTGTTAGTGCTTTTCGACGCCCACGGCGGCTCTGACGCTGCATTCTCGGCGGTTTTAGCCGTCGGTGGTGCTACATATGGCGCGAATGCGGCTCCTGGCGGCGCAGAACCTTCGGTTGCGCGATAGCCCTTTACTTCGTTGCTTGGTCCATAGTTTGGATCGTCGCGCACCGACACCTTGATCGACAAATTACCTCCCAACAGTTGATCGGTGTCCTCCAGCTTGGTCAACCCTATCGCCCGCATGATGTTTCCTAACTGCTGCCTCCCGATTTCCTCGGCCTTGGGATTCGGGTTGCGAGTGTTGAGGTTCGTCCACACGACTCGACCCTGATATTC
>TARA_R110002020_G_scaffold98911_1_pt1 | contig 13078 bp, 9 predicted proteins | sample TARA_R110002020 | Tara Oceans TARA_R110002020 (sample SAMEA4396489) | marine metagenome | biome: Westerlies Biome; feature: [MES] marine water layer (ENVO:01000295) within the mesopelagic zone...; material: water (ENVO:00002006), including particulate matter (ENVO:01000060) such... | reverse complement strand
ATATACATAGTCAGTGCTGCGGCTAATATAGCAAGCCCTACACTTGATATAAGTGTTACGCGCACAACATACCATTCACTTACGCCACAGGCTTTAAGTACGGTCATTTCGCTATCGGCGTAAATACGGCTGTAGGCTAAAATAATGCCTAAAAATATACTCAGCGGAAGTATTAGCGAGGCTAGTTGTGGAAGTTTTAGTGCAATCATCGATAGCACTAATTTAGCAGGAATGCTGCCCTCAGAGGCATCACCTAAAATACCAACTAACTTTTGTGACAAAAATATTGTCATCAAAGTTAAAAATACGGCGACCTGCGATTTTAAAACCTCAGCGGTCAAATAACGGAAAATTAGCAATGCTCGCCCCTGTTAAACATGGAATTTCACTACGATAGTGAGAATTGAATAGTTAAATAGCTATTTTACCCAATTAATACCGGCAAATAGGCTATTATTATAAGCCATCAAAATTAATTATCCTACCTAAGTGCACGATATAATGTTGCATTAGTAGCCCTTAAGCATATAAAGTTCAATTACACAGTAAGAGTCTAACAAAATCAGCTAAAATAAGAATTATCCTTACATAAGTTACGTAGATAAGACTAGAAAATACTTTTTTAGCCCCAACTTAGTAACTTAAACGACTCAAAACCAGGAGTAACAATGGAATTTAACGTAAAAAGTGGTAGCCCAGAAAAACAGCGCAGCGCATGTATTGTGGTTGGCGTTTACGAGCCACGTAGGTTATCCCCCATTGGTGAACAACTCGATAAAATTAGTGATGGTTATATCTCTAATTTACTTCGCCGTGGCGATTTAGAAGGTAAGCCAGGCCAAGTTTTGTTATTGCATCATGTACCTAATGTATTAAGCGAGCGCATATTGCTTGTTGGTTGTGGTAAAGAGCGTGAGCTTGATGATAAGCAATATAAACAAATCATTTCTAAAACTATTAATACCTTAAACGAAACGGGCTCTATGGAAGCAGTCTGCTTTTTAACAGAGCAACACGTTAAAGGTCGAGACACCTACTGGAAAGTACGTCAGGCAGTTGAGACAACGCAAGACTGCTTATATACGTTCAACCAACTGAAAAGTAAAAAAGTAGACCCTCGCCGTCCACTGCGTAAAATGGTGTTTAACGTACCAACACGACGCGAACTAACTATTGGCGAAAGCGCTATTGAGCATGGTTTAGCCATTGCAGCAGGTAGTAAGCTATGTAAAGACGTAGCTAATATGCCACCAAATATTTGTAATCCTGTGTACTTAGGTGAACAAGCACAAGAGCTGGCAACTGATTTTGACAACATCACTGTTGATCTTATTGACGAAAAGCAAATGGCAGAACTTGGTATGAATTCTTACCTAGCTGTTGGCCGAGGTAGTGATAACGAATCGATTATGTCGATTATTAACTACAAAGGCGCCGCTGATGACCAAGCCCCTATTGTACTTGTTGGTAAAGGTTTAACGTTTGATTCAGGCGGTATTTCATTAAAACCAGGCGAAGGCATGGACGAAATGAAATACGACATGGGCGGAGCAGCAGGCGTTATTGGCGCAATGCGTGCACTTGCACAAATGCAATTGCCGATTAACGTTATTGGTGTTTTAGCGGGTTGTGAAAACATGCCTGGCTCAAATGCGTATCGTCCAGGTGATATTTTAACAACAATGTCAGGGCAAACAGTTGAAGTATTAAACACCGACGCTGAAGGCCGCTTAGTATTATGTGACGCACTAACATATGTTGAACGCTTTAATCCAGATACGGTTATTGACGTAGCAACGCTAACTGGCGCGTGTATTGTAGCCCTTGGCGCGCATGCTACTGGTTTACTATCAAACCATAACCCACTTGCGCACGATTTATTAAAAGCGTCTGAGCAAAGTGGCGACCGTGCATGGCAGTTACCGTTATGGGATGACTATCAAGATCAACTAGAAAGCCCATTTGCTGACTTTACGAACTTAGGTGGACGCTCTGCGGGTACTATTACTGCGGCATGTTTCTTATCTAAATTTACTAAAAAGTATAATTGGGCACATTTAGATGTTGCCGGTACAGCGTGGCGCAGTGGCGCTAAAAAAGGCGCAACGGGCCGTCCTGTTCCTATGCTTACTCAGTATTTATTAAATCGAGCGGGTGTAAGCGAAGCTACGCACGATTAATAATCTATTTAGCTATTTATAAGGCGCCATTTGGCGCCTTATTTATTTGTGTATTAATTGAAGCAAACCCCGTTATATGGCAAAATCTGCCTCTTAATTTGTGTATATCAATTTGGTATACATTCAATGTCATGGGAAACCCCGATACAATGAACATGAACGCTAAATTTTTCGTTCTAAAGCAACAAGATGAGTCTAAAGCGAAGGCTGACGATCATTTTGCATTGGCAGCTCAAATTGCGGCCGATCAGTATCGAAATGGGCAGCGTGTGTTTATTTGTGTTAACGATAACGAAGCAGCCTGTGCCATTGATGAAATAATTTGGGCATTCGATCCAGATAGTTTTGTGCCACATAATTTACAAGGTGAAGGCCCTAAAGGCGGCGCACCTGTAGAAATTGGTATTACGCCACCTGTTGGCAATCGTAAAGTTTTAATTAACTTGGCTACTCAGTTACCGGATTACATTCGTCGGTTTAACCAAGTTTTTGATTTTGTACCCGTAGAGCCAGCTGCTAAGCAAGCAGCCCGCGAGCGTTTTAAAAAGCTACGCCAACTCGGTGCCAATCTCACCACGCAAGATATTAATAGCTAGCCAATCAGGCAAACTAACCAACTAATTTAAGTACTTATTTAAGGTTCTGTGTAATGGATAAAACCTACAATCCGCAAGATATTGAACAGTCTCTATATCAAGACTGGGAACAAAAAGGCTACTTTAAGCCATCTGGCCAAGGCGTACCATATTCAATTATGATCCCGCCGCCAAATGTCACTGGTAGCTTACACATGGGCCACGCCTTCCAAGATACAATAATGGATACCCTAACGCGTTTTAAACGTATGCAAGGTAACAACACATTATGGCAAGTAGGTACTGACCACGCAGGTATTGCAACGCAAATGTTGGTTGAGCGTAAACTGCATGCCGAAGAAGGCAAAACACGCCACGATTTAGGCCGCGAAGATTTTATTAATAAAATCTGGGAATGGAAAAAAGAATCTGGCGGTACTATCACTAAGCAGCTTCGTCGCCTTGGCGCATCGGTTGATTGGGATCGTGAACGCTTTACCATGGATGATGGTTTATCTGAAGCTGTTAAAGAAGTGTTTGTACGCCTCCATAAAGAAAACCTAATTTACCGAGGCAAGCGCCTAGTAAACTGGGATCCAAAATTACACACGGCTATTTCTGATCTTGAAGTTGAAAACAAAGACAAGCAAGGCCACATGTGGAACTTACGTTACCCATTAGCTGATGGCGTTACAACACAAGACGGAAAAGACTACATAGTAGTAGCAACAACACGTCCTGAAACCATGTTGGGTGACTCAGGTGTTGCAGTAAATCCTGATGATGAGCGCTACACAGATTTAATCGGTAAAGAGATTTTATTACCCATCGTTAATCGTCGTATTAAAATTGTTGCTGACGAACACGCCGATAAAGATAAAGGCACGGGCTGTGTAAAAATAACCCCAGCGCACGACTTTAACGATAACGAAGTGGGCAAGCGTCATCAAATGCCTATGATCAACATTTTCGATAAAGACGCCGCTATTCTTACCCAAGGTGAAACATACACCTTTGACGGTAAAGAGTTTGAGTTTGATGCACCAATACCTGAGCGCTTGCACGGCCTAGATCGTTTTGCAGCGCGTAAAGCAATTGTGGCAGAATTTGAAGAACTAGGTTTACTTGAAAAAATTGAAGACCATGGTTTAACGGTTCCTTACGGCGATCGCTCTGGTGTGGTAATTGAGCCACTGCTTACCGACCAATGGTATGTACGTGTTGCACCACTTGCTGAACCTGCAAAAGACGCTGTTAAAAACGGCGACATTCAATTTGTACCTAAGCAATACGAAAACATGTACTTCTCGTGGATGAACGACGTACAAGATTGGTGTATTTCACGCCAGCTTTGGTGGGGTCACCGCATTCCAGCTTGGTACGACAGTGAAGGCAATGTATTTGTTGGTCGCGACGAAGCTGAAGTACGCCGTGAAAACAACATTGCAGATAACGTAACGCTAAGCCAAGACGAAGACGTACTTGATACGTGGTTCTCGTCAGCACTTTGGACGTTCTCTACACAAGGTTGGCCTGAAAATACCGATGATTTAAAAACCTTCCACCCGTCTGACGTGTTGGTAACTGGTTTTGATATTATTTTCTTCTGGGTTGCGCGCATGATTATGATGACGCTGCACTTTGTAAAAGACGAAAATGGCAAACCACAAGTTCCGTTTAAAACCGTATATGTAACGGGCTTAATACGTGATGACAATGGCGATAAAATGTCTAAGTCAAAAGGTAACGTACTTGACCCACTAGACATGATTGACGGCATTGAACTTGAAGACCTAGTACAAAAACGTACTGGTAACATGATGCAGCCAAAACTTGCCGCTAAAATTGAAAAAGATACGCGTAAAGTATTTGCAGGCGGTATTGAGGCACACGGCACCGACGCCCTTCGCTTTACACTTGCTGCAATGGCATCTACCGGTCGTGATATTAACTGGGACATGAACCGCCTTGAAGGTTACCGTAACTTCTGTAATAAATTATGGAACGCGAGCCGTTACGTATTAATGAATACAGAAGAGCAAGACTGTGGTTTTGCAAACGATGCACAAAAAGAGCTTTCATTAGCTGACCGCTGGATTTTAGGTCAATTTGAGTCAACAGTTAAAACATACACTGAGCACCTTGATAACTACCGCTTTGACTTAGCTGCTAACACGCTTTACGAATTCACTTGGAACCAGTTCTGTGATTGGTACTTAGAGCTAACTAAGCCGGTATTATTTAAAGGTAATGAAGCGCAGCAACGTGGTACACGTAATACACTTATTACCGTACTTGAAAGCTTACTGCGTTTAATGCACCCAATGATGCCGTACATCACTGAAACGATTTGGCAACGTGTTGCACCTCTTGCAGGCCTTGAAACAACAAACACCAGCATTATGGTTCAGCCGTTCCCTGTATATAATGAAGCAAGCGTTGATGCTAAAGCGATGGACGACTTAGAATGGGTTAAACAATTCATTTTAGCTATTCGTAACATTCGTGGTGAAATGGATATTAGCCCAAGTAAACCGCTTAGCGTATTACTTGCTAATGCATCAAGCGACGACGTGCGCCGTATTGAAGAAAACAAATCATTTTTAGCATCACTTGCAAAAATTGAAGAGTTTACAATGCTTGAAAACAAAGACGACGCACCTGCATGTGCAACGTCTTATGTTGGCAACCTTGAGATCATGATCCCAATGGCGGGCTTAATTGATGTAGAAGCCGAGCTTTCACGTATTAATAAGCAACTCGAAAAAGCAGAAAAAGGCCTAGCACAAGTGCAAAACAAACTCGCTAACGAAAAGTTTGTTAATAACGCACCTGAAGCGGTACTTGCTAAAGAAAATGCAAAACTGGCTGAGTTTAGCGATGCTAAAACTAAGCTACTTGAGCAAAAAACTAAAATAGAAAGCTTATAAGCTTTCATAAAATGCCTATTAACACTATTTAATAGGCATTAAAAAAGCCGCTCACTTTAATTAAAGTGAGCGGCTTTTTTGTGCCCTGTGATTAACCACGAGACACTTCTACATTAAAACTTGTAGTTATACTGAGCGCCAAGTAATACCGCGTGGCCTTTAGATTCGAAGCCCCACTGGCTGCCCGAGTCATCAGCTTCTGTGAACGTTTGTGTTTTACCACGGATGATACTTACACCAAGATCAACGTTAGAGTTTTGATCAATTGTGTAGTTACCGCCAAACGAGAACCAAAAGCGATCGGTATCAGGAATAGAGATTGATAGGTGCGTTTGTGATACTGGAGACTCATCAAATGCAACACCGGCACGAAGTAGTAAATCTTCGTTGTATTGGTAATCAGCACCTACAGAGTATCTGAAAGAGTCATCAAACTGCTCTTGCTTTTCAAACGCAACAAACTTATCACCAGTTGGTAACGTTACTTGTGCTTCTAGTGATTCAAAGCTGCTCCAACCTGTCCATAATACACTGTAATGTAGGCCTAACTTATCATCTAACTGATGTGAGCCAGAAAACTCAGCAATAGCTGGTAGTGTTAGATCAACAGCTCCTGGTAGCTTAGCGCCGCCTGTACCACCAATAGCTGCTGGTAGATCGTTTGAGAAGTCACCATCAAATGTGATGTCTGTTTCGCTACGATAGTTAAAACCAAAACGGCTGTTATCATCTAGCTGGTACATTAAACCAACGTTTAAACCAAAACCAGTATCATCACCTTGAAGGTTTACAGCATCAGCACCAAAATCAATACCGCTTGCATTAGCACCCACTTTACGAATAACAGTTGCATCAGCATAAATAGCGTTTAAACCAATACCAAAGCTGAATTGCTCAGTTACTTTATAAGCAACGCTTGCATTAAGGTTAACAGTAAAGATTTCTGTTTCGCCAGCAATTTGGCCAGCAACGTATTCGTCGTTAAACTCTGTAGATAAACCAAAGTTAGAAAATGCGCCAAAACCAATCGATACTTTATCGTTGTAAGGCATAGTAAAGTAAACAGCAGGTACTACAGCACTTGGTGCAATGCTGTCGTCATCTAATGCACTTGGGTCAATACCGTTATTAGTACTTTCGCCTTCAATACTTACATCTGGAATTACACCAATAGCAGCAACACTTAGTTGTTTATCTTTAAATAAAGTCATTAGTGCTGGGTTACGTGCAACTACAGACGCATCGTCTGCGATAGAAGCTTCACCAGCGTATGCACGGCCTAAACCCGATGCATTTTGCTCTGATAATTGAAACGCAGCTGCAAAGCTATCAGCTGAAACAAATGCAAGCGAAGCTGCAATAAGAGTTTTAGAAAATTTCATTGTTGAGTCCTTAACCAAACTGACTGTCTGGGTACTATGTGTGTTGTTATTAGGATTTGAAACTTTGCTACACTACCTTAATTTTTTGTAAAAAACTCTATGAATGCGTCAAAAAACAGCAAAAAACATGTTATTTAACGACATTTTAACAACTATTTAAAACTCATCGGATGAGAAATGTGTTATTAGAGTTAAAGCTCTAATTGTAATTAATTATCATTTAGATTGACTTGAAATATATAGCAAATTACACTCACTATAAAATCGCAAAGGAAGTAAAACTGTGATCATTTTATTTATTATTACAGGGCTAATATTTTGTGGGGCGAGTGTATTTTGCTTTTACAAAGCAAACTACTGCGCATGCACTCAAGCAGGACAATGCGATAACCCTGTAAACCATTATTGGTTAGGGGCAATGTTAAATGCGTTGATTTCTTTAGCGCTTTGTTGTTTTGCATTGCATGTAGAGTTAGGTACTTTGCTATGGTTAACACTGATGGGGAGTTGTTTTTTGGGTGCGTTTATTTCTGCAAAACAAACTAAAAAAAGGCAATGCAGTAAAACTAGTTCAACAAATGCTCTTTTAGCAGGCGAGACAAATTAATCTGATAATCAAGAGGCTTAACACTCGCTAGTATTTTAAGCTCTTGGGTGTGCTCACTTAAATCTATGTCTTTAGGTGTAACATGATGATTATGCTTAGCATTATAAAATAGCTTAATTTTAGGTTTAATAGGATTTAATACGTTCCCTTCAAGCACTAAGGCTAAACGTTCATTCGTTAATTTTACAATAGTTCCTACCGGATGGACCCCTAAACACTTTATAAAGCGCTGAACTAACTCACCATCAAACAAGTGCTTATTGGCTAATAAGTAGCGTAATGCATTAATAGGCTCATCACCCTCTTGGTGCATTCTATCGGCTGTCATAGCATCGTACACATCTACAATTGCCATTATACGCGCCGGGCGACTTAACTTTTCAGCCTGCAGGCCTCGCGGATAACCAGAGCCATCTAAACGCTCATGATGATTTACTATCATATCGAGCATAAGGGGAGTTATACCCTTCTCACCTTTAACTAAACCTAAACCTTGGGCAACATGCTTTTTAATTGCTGCTAGCTCGTTATTACTTAGTTTAGTTGGCTTGGAAAATATACCCTGCGGTAATTTAGCTTGGCCCAAGTCATGAAGTAACGCCCCCATTGCAAGCTCTTGTACAACAGCTTTTCCATACCCTAAGTATTTAGCAAATACAGCAGTAAAAATGGCGCAGTTGATCATATGCCGCCAGTTATAGCTATGTTTGTCTTTTATACGAGTAAGAATAGTCATAGCGTTAGCATTACGAAAAACTGAGCTGACTATCTCGCTGGCAATTTCATCAAGCACTTTTATATTAGCACTCAGGCCAGATGTTAAATCGCCATATAATGATTGTAACTTTCGGCCATGCTGATCGTAATTTACAGTCGCTTTAGCAAACTCCTGTTCGATAGAAATAGCTATAGATGTTTTTTCTACTTTTTTTTGGCTATTAGATGTTTTAGGTGCGCTTTGGGGCTTATATTTGGCAGGAACTGGCGCATCACCTTTAGTAAAATCTATAAGCAGCTCGAGCACCCCTTCAGACACTAAACGCTTAATAATAGATTTGTCGCGCACCAAGCCACTGGTCTTAATTTTTATGCTATTGATCCCCTCGTGTTGCTTAGTAACGCTATCAACGTACATACCAGGGGTGAGCTCAGACACGGGCAAAGTAATTAGCATAAAGGTGAGATTTTTTACATTTAAAGTAGATGTACTTTAAATAGCATTAATTAAGCTTAAAAGTCTAGTTTTTGAGTTGTAAGTAGTGATATATAACTACAAAGGATTACTTGCAGTATCACTCTTATTAGCTGTAGTGGGTAACCTTATTTTATGGATAATTAAAACCCTCTTCTATTTTCTTAATAACCTACAACCATTTAGCACTTAAAAGACTATTTGAGTATTATTTTTACGCTTTTAAACAAACTTAATTAACCTAATTTGAACATAATGTGGTTTTTCCTCGGTCTAAATATACACAACAGCTATAAAAATTTAAGAGCATCAACGTATATGACAAAATTAAACCACCCCATATCAAACTTAAGTGTAGCGGCAATAAGCACCGTTTCTCCTTTGAGTCATATACTAAAAATAGCCGCTCCGCTGCTCGATAGCCTATTGGGCATCAATAAGCTGCGTGATATATACCTCTCTAATAATTTATCGGGTTTAGATAAACAAGAGTTTAGTGAAAAGCTGTTAAATGTATTAGGTATAAATGTGCTTGGTGCACAAGGTGTTATTGACAAAATACCAAAGCATGGCCCTTGCATAGTGGTATGTAATCATCCTTATGGCATGATTGAGGGCGTAATAATTGCAAATTTACTCACCCATTATCGTAGCGATACAAAAGTAATGGCTAACGTGGGTTTAAAAATATTTAAAGAAATTAAAGACTATTTTATTTTTGCTAACCCACTAAAACCAAAAGCAGCCATTAATACCAGCGCAATAAAACAGTGTTTTAGTCATGTTAAAAATGATGGCTTACTTGTGGTTTTTCCTGCGGGAAGAGTGTCATTTTTTCAATCAGAAAAACAGCGTGTAACTGACGGGCAATGGAATCGCTTAGCCGCTCAACTAGCTTTAAAAACACAAGCTCCTTTATTGCCTGTATTTATTAGCGGTCAGAATAGCTCAACCTTTTATAACTTGGGGCGTGTTTACTACCGATTTAGATTATTAATGCTAATACGCGAATTACTTAAAATTCAAAAAAGCTCTATTAGCTTAAGCGCTGGTAATTTACTTACACCCAAATTATTAAATAAGTTTGAAAAAACTGACGACATAAACGCACTTGCGCGCTTGCAATGTTACTTAAACGATGAGCGCTTTGTAACGCCTTGGCAAGAGGATAACCAATCAACACAGCTCAAAGCCATTATGCAGGAAGTTGATAAAACAAAAATGAAAAATGAGCTTGCTAACTTGCCAAGCGAGCAGCACTTAGTCGACTTTAAAGGTTACTCAGTTTATTACGGCTACCAAGAGCAAATACCTAATTGCGTTACTGAAATAACACGCCTCAGAGAAATAACTTTTCGCACATTAAACGAAGGAAGTGGCGAGCCATGCGACACAGATAAGTTTGATGCGACTTACATGCATTTGTTTATTTTTGATCATAAAAATGAAGAAATTATTGGTGCTTATAGAATTGGACAAACCGATTTATTACAAAAAAATAGCGACGTGAGCGCTCTTTATTTATCGCAAATGTTTAACTTTGAACCTTCTTTTATTAATCAGCAACAGCCGTGCTTAGAAATGGGTCGCTCGTTTATAGTTCAAAAACATCAGGGCAGTTACCATGGTTTATTACTGCTATTTAAAGGGATTGGTGCGTTTATGGCGCAAAATCCACGCTATAGGACTTTATATGGCACGGTTTCATTAAGTAAACTTTATGACCCTCGTTCTGTTGCAATTATTGACCATGCAATGGTTAATAATAAACAAGGTGTTAGCGCCAATACGCCTTTTAATAATAAGCTCCACCCAGAGTTTGAAGACTTTATTAATGACCACACGTTAAATATAAGCCATGTATCAGCATTGGTTATGGGAATAGAAGAAGATAAAAAAGACATACCGATTTTATTAAAGCAATACCATAAGCTAGGCGCTCAATTTCATTGCATGGGCATTGATAGCAACTTTAATCACACGCCAGGATTACTTTTAAGTGTGCACCTACCAAGTGCGCCTGAAAAGCTACTTAAGCTCTACCTTGGTGATAAAAAGGATGATTATATAAATCACTCATAATTTTTACCTGCTGTATTAATATAGCAGGTAAAAATTGAGCAAAAAAAGTCGACGCTATTAATTGCGTCGACTTTTTAGTTATGTAACAGCTATAAAAATATTTAGTTAAGCAGCAGCCACTTTTAAACAACCAATGCTACTAATGAGCTGAGACTGCTTATCAAAATAATTAAAACGTATAGTGTTACCAACTTTAATATGGCTAATACTGACCGTCATTGCATCTTCCCTAAGCATATTTACGCCATATTGCCCTTGTTCGGCTTTACTGTAATGAAACGCTAAAAACTGCTCACTTTCAGGGTATCTTAAATCAATAAGTTGCTTAAATTGTTGTTTACGCTTTTGTGTCACCGTTTCAAGCTCAACACCTGATGACGTAGCAAGTGGTTCAACTTGGCAGTAGATTAACTGCTTTGCATCCCACCTAACAAAAACCACGTTATTGTTATTTATCGATAGCCCATCCGGAAAAATACACAACTTAAAAGGCGCGTAGCCCGATAAATCCATGTTTTGTAATTGGTACAATGCAGGGGCTTTATTGCTCAGTAAATGAGGGATTAACAGACCTCTACTATGCTTTACCGCAGTTATATCAAATACACTTTGGTAATCATTTAATAATGCGAGTGTTTGCCCAAAATGCGATACCCCAAGCCAAGTACCTCCTCCTTGCGGATCAATAGGGAAAATTGCATTGCCCTGGTGCTTACTTGGAGCGATTGCCGTTTCTCGTGTTTTTTGCTCATCGCGATTAAAAAATAGCTCGTAGCCATCATCAGTTAAAAAGTAGCTTAACGTGCACATTTTAATTTTGCATCGATTTTGGTTGTGCTGGCTGGCTATTTTCTCTTAAAAAAGTAGCTGTACTTGGTGCTAAACCAAAGCTTTGATCGAGCTGCGACTTTTGAGCAAAAGAAATTTGTGAAATCATCGCGTAATGGTGCACAGCGTGACTGCCTACAAAAATAAGCTCTCGCGCAAGTGATGTGGTTACTGTTTGTACATTTTTGCTTTTAATCGAAACTTCGCTTGAAAGTGATAACGGTTTATTAAAATCATCTGGACTTAGCTGTTCAACCCACGTTGTTATTTCGGCAATTTTTTTTATTGCAGCAGTTGGAGAGTTTTCAATATCTCCTCCTCTTAAGCGGCAATCATAATCTATTTTTTGCGTGCTAAAGCCGGTCATTAAAGATTGATAATGATCGATAATATGTCGCATATGAGCTCCAGCCGAGCTAATAAAGTTAGGAGTAATGACTTGGGAATAGTCCTCTTTAGTTACACCTTCAAGATAAGCGTGTCCTTGAGCTAGTATCTCTAATTGACTATTTAACATTGAATCGGTCTTCCTCATTTATCACTAAATCTTATATGCAAATAATTACAACATGATTTTTGGATGCTAATTTTGCATTGTATAAATAACTAGAAAGCTGTTTTTAAAATTAACTTTCAAAGTTTTTGCAGTAAATGCATTTTTAAATACAAGAGTAATTAATAAGAAGCTAGGTAATATAGAGAGGATAATTAATACATATAAAAGCAAATGGCGCTCTCGGTAGGGATCGAACCTACAACTCAGCCTCCGGAGGGCCACGTGATATCCATTTCACCACGAGAGCACATTTGTTGCCGCCACACCAACTCGCGATATCAGTGCTTTAGCACCCGCAATGATAAAGAGATCTTTAAATAAATACCAGTAAGATCAGCTTATATGCTTATTAATTAAACTCTTTTAAATAAAACACTTCACAAAGGCTTAAAAACACGCTATTTATTCTTATTAGATAAGAAACAGTAACGGTTTAGTAACATTAAAATTATGATTGTCGCTGTGAGGATTAGTTTAATACGAGGAAATAATAATGAGTTTATTGTCTACTGAGCAAGTCGCTGAATTTTTAGGTGTAAAAGTAGAGCGTGTAAAACGCCTCTCTAGAGAAAGTTTATTAATTGCTAAATCTGAAGACGAGAATGGCGAACCACAATTTGATGCGGCCGAAGTAACAAAGTACAAAGAGCTCGCTGAACGCTTTGGTGGTTTGTAACTTTTATAAAAAAGTATTAGTAACAAGTTTATTTAGCTGCGCACGTAACATTATAGATTTACTAGTTATG
>TARA_R110002020_G_scaffold45737_2_pt1 | contig 13094 bp, 16 predicted proteins | sample TARA_R110002020 | Tara Oceans TARA_R110002020 (sample SAMEA4396489) | marine metagenome | biome: Westerlies Biome; feature: [MES] marine water layer (ENVO:01000295) within the mesopelagic zone...; material: water (ENVO:00002006), including particulate matter (ENVO:01000060) such... | reverse complement strand
TGCTAAAGATTCAGGGTTAAGATAGTCAAAGGTTACATCAGATTGTGTCCATGCTGCATCCCATACTTGACCATCAGACATCTTGCCATCTAAAGTACTATTTCTACCTCCAGACGCATAAGGTCCTCCCCAACCATTTAGAAACATTTTTGTTGTACTAAAAGTAAAACCTGCAGTAGTATCAGCATCTCCATCTGCTATTGTTCCAATTAATATCCCATTAATATAAAAATTTATATTTATTCCATCAGAAACAATAACCCATCTAGTCCAAGTATTACTAATTATATGGTCTAATTTTTGACTTAACCGATAATATTTAGCATTTTCATCTCTAAATTCAAAATAAGAATCTCCTCCAGTAGCTTGTATACCAATATATGGATGCGTAGTACCATCTCTACCTATAAATTGAGTATCGCCAGTATCATTCCAATACATCCAAGAAGTCCAAGTCCATTCAGAACCATCATTAAAATAACTAATCCCTAATATTTCAGATATATTAAAATAATCACTAACACCATCAAACTCTAATCCTCTACCTGAATATATCTGTCCATGATTGTTGTTGCCAGAAGTATCTTCTGCTCTGTATTTAGTTGGTTTTAATATTTTTTGTATAGTTGTTGTCATATATTATGGCCCTACCGTTCCGTTGTTTCCACCTTGTGGGTCATTAGCGTTTTCACTTAAATCATACCATGATATTAATCCAAGGTTTTTTTCATCTGTTGTTAAATCAGTAAAGCTTTTCCACATAAGATTTTTAATTTGTGCTTGAGTAAATGAATTAGACCAAAGTCCTAGATTACATAAATATCCTTGATAATTTTTTGATGCCCCATTAGTGCCAGCAGCTCCAATTACATTAAATGCAGTGTCAGTACCCATATCAGGATTTGAAACGGTACAAGATTTACCATCTTGATATGCAGTTACCGTTCCTGAAGTACATACTATAGCATAGTGATGCCAATCATAAGTATTTGGAGTGTGTAATGTTATTGTAGCTTCATCGCCACTTGCACTCTCTAAAACCATAGTGGTAGTGTTATGAAATCTAAGTATTTGTTCTGAAGTAGTTGACGTGTGCCCAATAACAGCATCTTCAGTATCTAATTCTGTTCTTTTAGCCCAAAACATAATACAGCAATTTCCGTCTGTATCCATAGTTCTTTCAGATATATCTATATGGTCTACGTTAAAAAAATATGCAGCTCCATCACTTACTGGCTGTACTGCTCCTGCAGGATACATATGTTTCATAACCAGACTATCTGTTACAATGCCTGGAGTGACAATACCTGATCGGCTTATTCCTGTTGACAATCCTAGTTTTGGCATATTATCCTAAATATAAAAATGCTTTGCCAGACCCAGAAAAATCTATAGCTGTAAATCTACCATATATAGTCATTCCTGAAGGAACTGTTAAAGTACTCATCGCATTACCATTAGTACCTGGCCCTGCATTTGAAGGATTAACAAAGTCACTATTTTCTGTGGTAGTATTGGTAGTAAATGTAATATCATTTATTACTTGTATTGCTACCACTACTTTTCCAGCAGGTGGTTCATATGTAGCATTATCTGATACAAATGCTACTCCTGCTTGTCCCATCGTTGCATTTTGAGCTTCGGCTACTGTATATGTATGTAGTCCTTTTGCTTTACTCATCTTATCTCCTTATCTAATTCCATGAGGGCCAACCGCTGTCATGCGCGCACCCCAAATTTTACCTGATTCTTCTTTTTCTAACTTCTTTCTAAATTCTTTCATATAATATTCATGTAATTCTATATTACCTACATCCATAGCTAACTTAGCCCTTACATAACATTCTAATGCTTTAACTTGATATGGTCTAATATGCAATTCATCTGACTCGTCATTTAAGACATCTATATCTTGATAAGCTGTCATGGATTCTGTTACAGCATCACCATTATATTTTGTAGCTAAAATCCAATATGATGCATTTCTTGTTGTTACTTTATGAAGTCCACTTAATTTATTTGAACCTCTTATTACAATATAATCAACAGCTGCATCTGTAGACATTCCACTGCCAGTAACTTTTAAAAAACCATTTGAGTCTTCTTCATATCCAGTAATAGCTTGAGTATCTGATACATCGTTGATCCAATAACTAGGCACATAAGTATATTCTATCTCAAGCCCATCTGCAACAGCAGCTAAAGGACTTTTCCATTGTGCTCTATTAGAGCCTGGCCCATAATCTTTGCTATTTACATCATTATCAAATGCTGTGTCTTTTTCAACTATAGCAAGTTTATTACCTTTTAAAAAATATCCGTATTCTTTTACATCAGCCATTAAATGAGCTCCTGATCAGCATCTTCAACAGTTGGTTCAAAAACTAACCTACCAATGCTTCTATATTCATCTTTTGAGTTTAATTGATTTTTACATCTAATATCTGTAATTTTTACAGCATCCATAGGAATATCATAATATCGCTGGTTTAAAGCTAAGTCTATTCTTTGTGTTGTAACATTAGTTTCTCCTATTAAATTCATCTCTGCAAGACCATCTTTAATATAAGCTATTGCTCTACCAGTTTCATTCATCCCTGTTCTTTCCATAAATTCTTTAACTTTCATCTTTACCTCCAGATTGCATCTGCGGGAACGCTGAAGCATATTGCGACCTTAAGCTTTGTAGATTAGATTGATATGCTTGTACTAATTCTGTGTCTTCTTCGTCTACTGCATAACTTGCAATCTTTGCTTCAATTACTTTAATAGATGCATATATCACAACTAAATGGACTAAATCCTTTGGAAAATATCTTATATCTTCTGAATTATATTCTAGCACAGCATCATCTGAGTCCCTGCGTGGATCATTATTAATATAAACAACTTTATAGACATTAGGGTCTGAGCCAGGCTCAGGATATACATTTACTTTACCATTATTAACTATTGTATATGCTGGGTTATATACTGAAGCATAACTTAAACTTTCTGTATCTTGAACTTTTCCTATAAGGCTTGTAGGAACGAATCGGCAATCTTTCCAATCGTTATTAACATTGCCTTCTCTTAAAACAGTTATAATTTTAGCACCTTTTAAGTCATATCCATTGGATGTTTGTTCGCTAGTCTCTCTAGCAAAGTCAAAAGCTTGATGAGGAAATACTTGAAGATGACGTTTAGTAACATCTAATACGCCATCTTTTAGAAATTGTGTTAATTCGGCTTGAGTTGGAGTAGTATCAGTACTAATTGCTAGACTGGTAATACCCTCTATTTGTGCTTCAAAAGTAGCCATTTATTTCCTTCCTCTCTAAGGGTTCGACTAAACCCGTGAATGAGACCGTGTTATCAAAGTTCGTACCCACCCCAGGGAGCAAACAGTTCGCTGGGGCAGGCACGAAACATTATTACATACTAACTATTATTCACCTATGACGTATTCTAACCACACGTTAAACTTACCATCAGTAAAAGCGTGACTTGCTATAGTAGCAGTTACGTTTCTTGCTTGAGTAGTTTTAACAGCAGTGCTTCCAGTAGAATCAGGTATAATATCGTGCAGACCTGCATCCCATATATTACCACCTGCTGAAACAGCAGTTGCAGTAACTATATCGTTTGCACCTTCCACAGATATTGCCATTGTACCACCATCAGTACTAGCAGTTGTACAGGTTGTAACCACTTCAATAAAGCCACCAACAATGATAGCATTATCAGGTATAGTTACACCAAGATCAATTGCGCTTACAGCGCCAGCGTCTACAGAGAAGTCATATCCAGCCTTAGCCCATCTACTTACAGACGCCCAAGACGAATCACTAGGATTGGTTGAATCTGCATCAAGTAACTCAAGCTCTGCTGAACTTAATTGACCTAATTCAGTAACTTCTGCGTTAGTAATCTCAGCATTTGGGTTATTCGCAAGCCAGTATTTTTTTGTTCTAGTTGCCATACGTTAACCCTCCTTAAGAGCTTGCTGGAGCTACCGCAGCTATTACTCCGACTTCAATTACGATGTCATCAGTAGCAGGTACAGTATTTCCATCTATTGATAGAAAAACACCCTCAGACCCTACGCTAACAAATTCATGAAGTCTAAATGCATATACTCCATTTCCTTTATCACCGTATGCAGCTCCTAATCCAGAAGCATCAGCAGTTAGACCTAAGTCTATGTCTAAAGCACCTGAAGATATTCCGCTGATTTTAACGTAACCACCCCATATTGAAGAACTTACTGTGAAATCAACGATTTGTTCTGAAGTAGCAACATCACCACCTACTATTGTTTTAGTTCCTTTCATGAACATAAAACCTTTGCCTGCAGTTGGAAAATCAGGAGCAAAGCAGTTTACGAGAGATTCTAACATGCTACCATCTTTTTCTTGTCCATACATTGGTATACTCATTATTATTCTCCTTATCCTACCCAGATTGCATGGGCTTCTGGCATTTCCCATTGCATTCCAGCTTCAGTTAGTATCATATCTACTCTACGATCGACCCCAGAGTTCTCTAATGTTTGAACTCCTACGTATACTGAAGTATCTCTATTAAGACCATTACCAACTAGTGGTCTATATGCACAATGCTTCATATCGATACCTAGCATAGCAACATTTGTGCCATCTAAGTGAATATTTCTTGCAACGTTCATATCGCCATACACTGTTGATATCTTAGTTATATCTATTCCTAGAGTTTTACTCTTACCTTGGTTAGAAAAATCGTATCTATAATTAGCAGATTTCTCTAATCCATTTGCAAAGTAACCATCTAGTTTGTGTAGCCAGTTGTATACATCTGTTCTACAGAAGAATACAGTAGCGCCACCATTATTATATCGAGGATCCATGTAATTCGACATATCATCTAAGAAGTCATCTTGAGAATCGTTCACAGACCATGTAAATGAATTACCATATGTTGAAATAAAATCAACAGCACCTTGAGTATAGTTAACATCGCTAGCTGAATACTGAGAACCAAATAATAATGATTGTTCAATATCATACTTATGCTCAATTAACTTTTCTCTCCAGATTCTAGCCCACTCATTAGACTCATACTTAAGAGATGTTGCTCTTGCAGTATTTGTCATTGCACATGAAGTTTTCCATATTTGAGTTTGACCGAATCCAGTTGAAAAAGGCTGGTCTTTCCAAGTTTCTGGGTAACCAGAGCCTTCAGCAAATGCAGTTCCAATAACATATGCTCTTTTAGGTTCTAAGTAGTCATGAATAGACTTCCCAGATATATCAACAGCATCTAAAGCATTATTGTAAGCTGAGTAAGATGTTAACTCAAAATCAGCACCAGCAGAACCCTTGCTAACTATTTCAGTTTCTAAGTCTACTCCAGTAGTTCCAATTGGAGTTACTTTTTTAACTTTAGCAATAAGATAGCTATTAGGTTTACTTGCAGAATCAGCCGCAGCATCAGTCCAAGAAGCTGCTGTAACTGTTGTTGAGTATGGAATCTTAACCATTTGACCAGGAACAAAAAATGCAGGTTTAGTACCAGCATCTCCTGGAGAAATTTCATTTGTTGATTGACCATAAACGTTTTGCTTATTACCTTCAGCAAGATAGTCCCCTATCATTGTAAAGAAATAAGTATCACCAGCATCAACATGTCCATGAGTTACTGTTGCATTTGCACCATCTATAGCTCCTGGAGCTGTTTGTCCATGGTTAGAAACATATGCATATCGCTTATGCCAAGAACCTCTTCTTTCTGTGAATTTAAAACTAGGATCATCAGTTGGCTTTTTAGAAGCCTTAGAAAGAAACCTAAAGAATGGGTCCTGTGCTATTCCTAGCTCAGAAACTCTATCTCCAAAGTTAAACTTTCTGCGAAGATCACCAGTATCTAGTCCTGGTCCGTAACGTAGACCAGACGATACGTTCGACGACGCTTGATCGCTATACGTCGATGTACTAAAAAAATCAGACATTTGACCGTCTCCTTATTTACCCTCTATCAACTGCTATTGCCTTCAAGTAGGGTTGTTAATGCTTGGACAGTCTTTTAGGAAAAGTTTTTATCCAAACAGGTTATCTTTACCACCATCAAGGCCTAACATGCTATCAAACAACGAGTCTGAAGCATCCTTTCTTTCACCTTGACTATTCGAATCACTAGCACTTGTAGGTATATCGCGCACATTTTTCATTTGGTTAAGCATATCCTGCTTAGATGCGTTTGCAGCATTTGTAGCTGCTTTATCTTTATTTAAAAGATAATAAACATCTTCGAGAGTTAATTTTCTTTGCTTAGCATTAGAGACCATAGAAGTAAACTCCTCTTCGCTCATACTATGCTTGTCTTTAAACTCTTGTTCCTGCTTCTTTCTAGATAATTCAGCTTGTACTTTTCTAGAATTAGCTTTCTCTTGATTTAAAAGAGTGCTTACTCTAGTATTTACTAGCTTATCTAAATGGGCATCCATTACTCTTGCAGAATCAGAATCTGGGTCAGCATACGCTTCATTAGCGCTGAACTCAAAATCTTCTTTTAGCTTAAGCTGTTGCCTAATATCAGCAGCAGGAGCCCCACCATTTTCCAAATAGCCACGAACATGATCTACAAGTCCGCTATCTTTTTTCATTGCATCAAGTAGTGGCATAAAAGGTTCTAGTTGTTTCATTTGAGTAGCCATTTTAATGCCTTCTCGACTAGAGTCCTTATACCTCTTCTTGTAGGGATTATTTTCATTATCCCATTTGTCCACGTCACTGGAGCCAGCATTCGATTCGTGGGTTACCTGCTCGGAGCCACTTTCATTCTGGGTTGCCATTGTGGGCTGAGTATCTACAGGATTAGTATCTTGAGACACCATTCCATTGACACTACTTTCTAAGTTGTCAAAAAAATCACTGTTGGAGCCAAACACTTCATCCTGAACTTGTTGTTCGGTTTCATTGCTTGGGTTACTTTCAGTATTTGTATTTTCTGCCATATTGTTTCTCCCTGTGAAAACTAATAGTTAATTTATTCTTCGTTGTCTGAGCTTTGCAACTCTTTTTCTGTTTCTTGTATTTTTTCTATTGCAGAGTCAACTTCCATTCCAAGCTCTTTGCCTTTAGTCTGAGCTTCATTCTGCATAAATTGTCTAAGAAGTTTTTGTTTAGCTTGAGTTTCAAGAAGCTCTTTAGTTGTTCCAGCTTTAACTTGTTCTCTCTTCTTAGTAATTTCCATTTCAGCTTGCATAACCTTACCCTTAATACCAGCTTGAACAAGTTGCCTTTCAAGAGTTTCAATTGTTCCGTCTTTATCTTGTATGGCTTCTTCCATTGAAGCTACTTGAGATTGCATTTGAGCTAACATAGATTTTCTTTCAGCTATTTTTTCTTTATTTCTTAAGTCAGTCTCAGCTAATACTGCAATGTCATCTACAACTCCAAGTTGCATTAGTTCTTTTAACTCTGCTAAATATGCCCATCTATTAATTGGAAGGGTAGACCCTGATACAATTCTAATATCAAAATTAGCATTTTGTATATCCATTGCTTTTCCAATAGCTTCCCCCATATCATTATACATAGGAATATTAATTTGCGCTTCCCTTTCTTCTTGTAAAGCACTAGGCTGAATAATTCTAAATGTTTTATGAGCAGAATATACTGACTGACTATACATCATTACTAATCTACCTAATTGACGCAATGCAGGTTCAATACTATTTTGCATCCATTGTTTAATTCTACGAGTACCATATTCATCTAAGGCAAGCATACCTCTAAAGGTTTCATGCTGCGATCCAGTATCACCCTGCATTGATGAATAAATACCAGCTAAATATTCCATATCTTGTTTTCCTTCTTGTACTATTCCAAAGAAAGAAGAAGATAAAGGTGCTGGTTGCACTACAGTTGGAGGAGCAGCTCCTGGTCTTACAGGCAATAATGCCCCAGGCGAACTAGAATACTTCTCCCAGTAATCAGTATCAACACTGCCCTCTTCATACATCCACCTTAAGGAAGAACCTAAAGATGCGTTATGAACCATTATTTGATGAGCTTTATTTATTTCTCTTTGCTTCCCGATTAAAGGAGAAACAGCGCTCATTGGATATGGAGTTCCAGTCCATTTATAATGAAAAGGTACTATAGGGTACTCTGTAATTTTTTCTGGCAAGACTGTTTTATATAATAATTTGTCACTACAAACACATGTTTGTTGTATTCTTGTACCATAAAATTTAACGCTATCTACAACACTATTTGCAAATTCTTCATTTTCTGCTAATATAACAAATTCTTTTTCAGTTACGACTTTATTTCCGATTTGACTTGCGTCAGCAATCATTTTTTGTTTTAAATCATTTTCTGCTTGAGCCAGTTGATTTTGTGTATCTTTCTGCAAGTTCTTAGATTCTAAATCAAATCTTTCTTGAATCATTTGCCCTGACTGCATAGCTTGTTGTAACTGCATCATTTTTTCTTTTAATTCAACTTGAAGCTGCTCTGCTAAATCATTTAATGCTTCCTCAACTCTTTTCTGTATATTTTGCATCATTGCTTCATCAGGGGGTATATTATAATATACATTCACATAAGCTATTTTTATTTTTTCAAATAATTCAAAAAACTCTACAATTTCATCATTTTCACCATTTACATTAACAGACTCTCCATCTGAAATATCCTTGTAATGAAAATCCTTTTTTAAATTATCATTAGAAGCTTCACTGTAATCCATTTCGTCTTGATATGACCCTGACGCACTATTTATTTTTCTAGCATGTTCAGGGAATAATTTTTTTAAATGTGATTTAGGTAATACTTTTCTTATAATCATAAAAGAAGCATCTCTAAACAAAAGGTCTCTTGCTTTTGGGTCAATATAAATATCAAATGGCTCAGGTTGTAAAATCTTTACATCTCCCATTCCATTGTCAGAATCAGGATCTACAGAGACTTGAAGAAAGCCTACTCCTTTAGTAATAGCATCATTTACGCAATTACCATAAAGAGAATCTGCATCTGATAAATTCCATATATAGTCAGACAAGTCAGAAAATACTGCAGCTACATCAGCATCACTACCTTCTGCTCCTATAGCTTGCCATCTAGGATTATTAGCTGTAGCATAAAAATTAAGCATTTCTACAACAGGTGCAATCCTATTTATTGTAAATGTAGGCATCCCTTGCTCTTCAAGTGCCTTTCTTTCTTCGTCTGTTAGTTGATTATCATTAGCAAAATCAAATCCTTTTTGATTTACATACTCCCATTGGGACCTTGATTCTCCATTTGCTAAATCAAATATATCTTGAACTCTTTGCGCCTCTTTATGAATTTTAGCCACTATTTACCCTCTACATATTTATTATTAGCTTGTTTATATCCACCATTTCTTTTCTTATACTTTATATGCTTTCTCCCAACTGGGTGAAGTTTACCATTAGATGGTCATCTATGCATTTTCATCAGCATCTCCTAGGTTGTCAATTGAAAGTTCATTAATAACAGAATCAATTGTGTTAGATGTCCCTCTTGCATTCATTGCTGCTGAATTAACATTTTCTGCTATTTGCATGTCATTAAATGGAGTGAATCCCATTGATTGACCTTCAGTTCTTGCACGCTCAGGATTAATCAAAGTATTACTTGCGCCTCTACCTAATTCGTCAATTTTATTATACGTACCTAACCATGTATTCAATGCTGCAGATGTTTTTGTACCATAATCTCCATCAATCAATAAATCATCACCGTATTTTAAATTTAACCAAGTTTGTAGTTGCATAACTTCATTAGAATCGCCTAGAGACATGTTTGGAAGAATTGATGCAATTATAGAATCTATATCATTCATTTTTAATAATTCATCTAACATAACTTGATCAGTCATTAGTATTTCTTTTCTGGACCAGTATTAGATAAAAAAGGAGCTCTTCTTGCTCCTCCTCTTTTTTCCATACCTTTATTATTTGGCTTATTAGGCATTGATACTCCAGTAGTCATTTTGTCTGAAAAAGATTTACTTGTTAATATTCTACTAGGAAATGTTTGACTTCTTTTTACGGATGGTCTTTTTATAGTAGTTGGATTATCTTGTGAATCTCTAGTCCATGGATTTCTATTAACCATTCCTTTAGCTGGCTTCTTCTTTCCATAAGCCATTATTTTTTAGCCCTTCGCATGACTTTCTTTTTCATTACTTTTTTAGTCATCATTTTTTTAGTTTTCTTTTTCATTACTTTTTTCTTTGGTGGTCTACCTACCTTGCTTCCGTATGATCCTTTACCGTATGGCATTACTACCTCCTTATGCTGTTACCCAACTTTTAACTGTTGGTTTATGTTTCATGTACGACCCTTCCTTGTTCTTATCAATACCCATTGGTGGATGCGCATGTTTACAAGCATATGCTAATGCATCAATAGCATCATCATGTCCCATCCTAGGGCCGAATGTAAGCACTTCATGTTGAAGATCGTATTGAGTCTTCTTTAAATGCATACCCCCTATTGCAAATCTTTGTGCTAATATCTCCTGTATCCTATCTCTCTTAGACATTCTAGTTCCAGGCTTCTGAGCAACATACTTCACACTAAAATCATTCTTTCTTCTCATTTCAGCTATTAAGGACTGAAATATAGGTTTAGACATAGTAGTGTCTTCTATAGTAAACAATGAAGGCTTGTATAATTTATTATAATCAAATATATAATCTACAATACCTTTCTTATCTTCTCCTGGTATACCAAGAACTGAGAGTGAGCGCTTCCTAATATAGTCAACAACGTATACGTTATTAGTTGCATCAACAGCAACAACGAGAATGACGCTATAATCACTACCACGCCTAGCACTATCAGTAGCTGGGTCAACCCCTGCAAAAACATTGACAGGTACTTCTGTACCATCTTCTTTTCGAAGAAAGTGTAAATCTGCTTCTTCATTGTATATAACATGTCCGTCCCAGTATTTTATGTGCTCTCTAGTAAAGATGGAATCTTCCCTGCTTTGAACTTCCATCATGTATTCCTGATAAAATTTATGTGGTTGTCCAGAGTCAGTATAAAACTTTTTCTTTCTTTCCATCTCCTTCTCTCCAAACCATGAAGGCCAGAGAGGAGTTCCATCAGGTAATATAGCTTTGTAAGTTATTACCTTCCAGCTAAATTTTTCACCTTTTTTCTGAGCATTTCCATGCCCGACAAGAATATTTTGTATAAATGAGTCAAAATGAACAGGAGTCCCGTTAATCCTAAGACGACCAGTACCAGGCTCGAGAGCAGGAAAAACAACAGCTGTAACAAGGTTAGAAATCTTTGCTCTAGACTCAGGCGTAATGGTATTATTCTCGTCCTCAAAATCGTCCAATATAATAAGGTCGTATCTTTTATGCAGTTTAGCGCCTCCCCTAATCCCTGATAGGTTGGATTTACTAATAAGCTTGCAACCATTTGTAAGTTCAATGTCATCTTCTGTCCATTTTCGACCTTTTAAACTACCAAAATAATACAAAAATTTGTCATTATATTCCAAGTGATATTTTACATAGTCAAGATTCGGAACTGATATTTTACTTGATGCTGCAACCCAACCATAAAATAGAGGTTCATCTGTAAAACAAAAATCATGCATTATACTACATTTAGTCAGTACAGTCTTTCCATGACCACGAGGCAAGATAACAGCGAGCTGTCTATAGTCTCTATTATCTAATGCATCGCATACTTCATAGTGAAAAAAGGGGGATTCACTCCTCATAAAGTCATCAGGTAAAAATAACTTCCCGAATGCAACTAAATCATTTTTAGCTAGCTGGAGTGCTTCTTCTTCTTTAGATACGTTATGAAGATTTATATTTGCCATATATTTTAATTATTCCACGGGAAGTACATTTTGATTATTGCTCTTCCTAATCCAAAGAATAATATAACAACAATAATTGATGCAACATCTATGCAATGATTACCACTATCGCTTTCTAATACACCAAGTGGTGTTTCTACTCTAAATGATTCTATCTTTGGTCTTACTTCTTCCATATTACCATTTTCCTTCTGGGCATTTAACGCCTATAATTTTAGTCTTTACAGTCATTACGCACTTACATCTATCGCATATAGGGATGAGCCAATTTTTAATCTTTTTATATGTAAGTAATTCACACTCTGTGCATATATCCATTCTTCTACTAGATTCTTGCTTAGAGACCTTAAAAAGATCTATCACTCACTAATCTCCTTGGGTCTTTTAATATCATCAATTTGAACATCGCTAAACCCTTGAAATACAGCTCCTGATATTTGCTGTACGCTTGTTTTTGTTTTGTCTTCCAAATCTAAGATATCAGACAATTTAAACAAAGCTTTTAATCTAGTATCAGCCTTATCTGCACTTAATGCTTCTGCTTTAATGCCACTTAATACTAGCTTATCGTCTATTCCTAATTCCTGTAATACAGGCTTTAATTCTTCTTTCATAGCAGTACTTACCCTTTTTGTTTTAATTAACTTACCTGATTGTTGTAATGCATACCTAGGGTTCTTCGTATTGAATGCCTTCATGTACGCTTCCCTAGGGTCTAATTTATGATGTGAGATATAAATAACGAACATAGCCTCACTACTTGTAAGCTCACTACGGTCAATAAGAATATCACTTGCTTTCTTCCCGCCACCAAATGAATATATATTTACTCTTCTAGAAGTATCCATCTTTACCTTTGGGCCCACAGGGAAGGTTCCTGTGCAAGTACCTATATACTCTTTGACCTTATTCTTGCCTTCCCTTTTATGCATGTGTCCACGTCTGAGGATTTGTATAACGCACTCGTCATCTGCTAAAACCCAATCGCCTACGCGACCTTCCCTCCAGTCCCTAGTAATACTAATCTTATTGGGTACTACATCACCCGAATCGTATACCTTATGTTCTAGCCCGTTTACTTTATATATCCTCAAATTACTTCTAGTCCTCTGCTTTTTCTATCCATAAAGATACAGGCTCTGCATCAGCGCAAGGACCATTAAATGCAAATGTCATCTTAAGCTTATCATTTAACTTCCAACCTAACTTAGCCCAGGCCTCTTTTGGTAGATTTACTTTGTTTCCAGATGTACT
>TARA_R110002020_G_scaffold119205_7_pt1 | contig 13095 bp, 30 predicted proteins | sample TARA_R110002020 | Tara Oceans TARA_R110002020 (sample SAMEA4396489) | marine metagenome | biome: Westerlies Biome; feature: [MES] marine water layer (ENVO:01000295) within the mesopelagic zone...; material: water (ENVO:00002006), including particulate matter (ENVO:01000060) such... | reverse complement strand
ATATTACTAATATCCGGAACTTTTCATGGACTTATCCATTCCATAACCCGGGTTGTTTTTCAAGTTACCCTCCATTGTTTTTGCAAACTCAGCTGCCTGAGCTTTACCCACGGCATTATAAGGAAATACTCGTGTTTTTGTTTTTCCTGTGTCTTCACATTTATATTTTACTGTCGGCATACTCTTTTCTTTAAATACAAAGATAATAATTATTTATCTATGTTTTTTTGTCTTTCTTTTTCCATCTTCCTGTTCTTTTATTCCACTGTACGTTTTTAATTGTTTTTACAGCATCTTTAAATTTTAGGTCTTTACCTTTATCTTTGATGTCTTTAGCTAAGGTATAAGCTTTATAAACATTACTTCCTTTTAACTTCTTTCCAAAATCAGAAACCTTCTTAACTGTTTTATAAACCTTACTTTTTTTAACCTTATCAATCTTCTTGTTAACTTTCGAAATTACCTTGTTAGTTTTATTTTTTCTGTTTTGTTTTTTCTTTTTCTTAAACTCTTCTTTAGATATTTGTCCGGCTTTGTATTTTTTTCTATACGCTGATGTTTTCATTTTCTTTTTCTCTTTTTATTTTAAACTTCTTTTATGCTGTCTATGGCTTTTTCTTATTTTTCTACTATGTGCACGCGCGCTCTGACGTGTAGTTCTTTTAGCCACTCTTATTCCTTTTCTGTCTGATTTTTTTTTGTCTCGTTCTTTTTTAGCAGCCACTCTTTTATCTTGCCTTTTATACTTCTTAATATCCCTATCCATTCTCTTAATCATCTTTCTATCTGACTTAGGTAAAGATTTTAATTCATCTCTTTTAGCTATTCTTTTCTTTTTTTTCGTAACCCTTTTAATTGTTCGGTCTGCACGTTTTACTAATCGCTGTGTTTTTTTAGCATCCCTCGACGTTGTTTTCTTTTTTATTTTTTTAGCTATCTTTTTTATTAATGCTCTTACTGCCATAACTTATCTATAATATTTGTTAAAAATGTTGACCATATTTTGGTTTTATATTTACTTTTTGTACTGCTCTAGAGCTAGAGGTCGGTTTTCTTCTACGCTCTTTTGTATACTTCTTTTCTCTTTTTTCATCTCTTAAGTTACGTATTGCATTAAGCGTAGTTTTTCTACTGTCTCTTTTCTTTTTAACAACTCTTCGCTTTCCACCTCTTCTACTAACAGTTTTTTTAATCGACCCGTCCTTGTTGTATTTTATTTTTACTTTTGTTGTAGAAGTTTTCACGGGTCCTTTGCGGGCACTTGTAGCTGATGTAATATTTTTTTTAACTACCCGTTTTCTAACTTTGGATTTAACCGCCTTTAGTTGTTTCCTTATTTTTTGTATCAAGTTTAGTGTCATAATCTATCCTCTTCTATATGGTGTTCTACCTTTTCCCCTAGCGGTGCTTTTAGCTTTGCTTTTTCTAACTCTTTTTCCTCTAGAATCAATCTTTCCTTGTTTATATTTTGTTATTATCTTTTTTCTTTTTTCTATTGCCTTCTTTCTTTTCCAAAGCTTTTCCATCGCTGTTAGCTTTTTTCGTTTTGGTGGAGCAAGAGATTTTAGTTTGCTTTTAACGTCTTTACCTTTTGTAACACTTCTCTTTTTTCTTTTTCTAATTGGTCTTTCTACAACCTTTTTTATTCCTCCTCCTTTTTTAAGCTTTACTTTTAACTTAGTATTCGCGTCGGTTGTTTTCTTAATAACTCTTTTTCTTTTTTGTTTTTTATATGTACCTCTAATAACGTCAAGTTTGGAGTAAGTTTTAATATCCTTATCCATTCTTTTTAACATTCTTTTATCCGATTTAGATAACTTGTCTTTGGGCTTTCTTGTAGGCATAATTTATCTTTTTTTATTTTTAGTTCCTTTCTTTTTAAACTTAGTAACAATTCTTTTACCACCTTTCCTAGTTACTACTTTTTTAAGATTACCGTGCCTGTCGTATTTTGCTTTAGACCTTATTTTTTTATAATTGGGTTTGGTTTCTCTTATATCCTCTCTCCTATCCATTTTTTTCTTAATGGATTTTTTTAATTTTCCTGATTTGGTAAATGTAGGTTTTCTAAGTCCGGCATCCTCACGAACAAGTCTATGTACCTTTTGTTTTATTTTTCTTTTTTTCTTAAGTTTACGAGTCTTTTGGTCCATAGTAGTGCCATAACTTTGATTCTCTGATTTTTTATATCTTGTTTTTTGACCGGATAGATATTCTTTAACTAGCAGGGCATGCTTTGCTTCAAGCTGCTTTCTAGTCATAGGTTTCTTTTTTCGTGGCATAACTTTTGTTTTTTGTATTTTTGTTTCTACAAATTTAGTAAAATTTAATTATATGATTTATGACTACTTAAAGTATTGGAGAGTTATACGATACTTCATTAAATCTAAATACAAGCTTTCCCAAGGAGATTTAGACGTATTACTCTTTTTGTATTCAGAAAAATATTTTTCTAAAGAAAAATTTAATGAGTTTGACGAATTACTTAGTTGGAATGTTAATAGATTTGACAAGTTACTGAGAGATAAATGGATAGTAGTCTTTCGTAAACGCACCCAAAAGTTTAAAACATTATATGCGTTGTCGCACAAATCTAAAAAAATGATTAACTCTATTTATAAAAAATTAAGCGGAGAAGAAATTCCGGTAAGTCAAACAAGCAACCCTATGTTTGCCCGTAATGTATGTTATACAGATAAGGTATATAGGAATATGATAAAACAAATGAATAAGGAAATAAGAGATAAAAGATTTACTTCATCTTAAGATTAGGCATCTTTCGTGTTTTACGTTTTATTTTTTTAACTACTCTCTTATAAACTCTTTTAGCTTTCTTTCCTCTGTGAAGTTTACCCTTATAGGTAGTGTATCTTTCTCCCGTCTTCTTATCTTTATGTGTAAAAACATCTATAAATTTTCGCCTCTTATTCTTTGTAATAATAGCTGTTCTGCTTTTAGCTTTAGTGTTTTTATTTGAAGATTTACTTTTTTCAGTAAACAGCGACTTTAATTTTACCTTACCTCGCCTATTAGTTTTAGACTTAGTGTAACTTTTTGTAGTAACCTTTACTTTTGTTTTAGGGAATTTTTTAGGCATAAAACAAAGATACTAAAATTTCTAAACTACTACTACTACATCTATTTCTTTAATAACAGTATAAGTATCATTATGAATAATCATAGTGTGACAAGTACGCACATCGTAATAAATAACATCGCCTTTATTAATAACCGATACATCTGTTCCTGATTCTATTACAGTAGCTTTCTTATATCTAAGTTGACTTGTGTCTTCTCCTGATAATAATAAACCTGAAGCTGTTTTAATTTCTTCTTCAATGTTTTTTACAACAATATGTTTTCCTATTGGTTTCATTTCTTATAACGTGTAAAAGGTTCTAGTATATAACTAATTAACCCTATTAATACTATATATATTCCAATAAAGGCAATAGTCTCCTTTGTGTTGGGGTAACAATGTCGGTCGCAAGTTCCAAAAATTACCCACACTATTAAAAAAATTAACCCGGCAAAAAGTAAACTTCTTAATATTCTCTTGGTTTTAATGGGTAAATACCCGAAAAAAAATGTATTCATATCTTATTGTTTTTCTATTGAACGTGCCATAGTAACTATAGCGTTAGTGCTTAATATTGTAACTGCCACTGAGACAGCGTTTTGTAACGCACTCTTAGTAACTTTCATTGGGTCTATCACTCCTAGTTTAATTAAATCCCCATATTCATCATTCTTCACATCATAACCAAAACCTTCTTTAAACTCTTGATTATAAGTTTCTTTTAACTTAAGTCCCCCATTCTCAAGGATTTGTGTTAGTGGTGATACTAAAGCGTCTTTTAAAATCGCGTAAGCGATTTTTTTCGACCCCGGATTTTCATCTTCATCCTTTTGTTCTAGGTAATTGTTTACCATATTATAAAGTGCTAGTCCTGAGCCGGGTAATATTCCTTCTGTCATAGCAGAACGAACGGCGCATACAGCATCATCTACCCTATCATATAACTCTTTTTGTTCTAAGTCTGTATTACCCCCTACATAAATAACACCTATCCCTCCTGTTAGAGAAGCAATACGAGAAAGAATAAAGTCTTTGTCTATTTTCTTGGGTGCATTTTTATGAGCTTCCCACAATTCTTCTACTCTTTGATTTACTGCTGTGGTCTCTCTATCTTCATTTGTTAACAAGATAGTAGAAGCTTTATCTACAATTACTTTAGATACTCTACCTAAGTCTGCAAAATTAATTATACTTAAATCGTCTCCGGTCTTTTCTGAAAAGTAAGTTGCCCCTACTGATAAAGCAATATCATGCATTAACTCGTGTTGCTTCCATCCGAAGTTCGGTGGTTGAACGACACAAAGCTTCAATCCGTTCTTCATCACGTTAGCCGCTAAGGTATTTATAACATTAGTAGAACAAGGAGCTATTATTAACAACTTCCTACCTTCTTGGATGATGGGTTTTAAAACCCCTTCAATAGTTAGTATGTTACTTATCTCTGCGTCCGACACAAGAACATGAGCGTCTTCTAATATACACTCATCTTTCTTATGATTATTAATAAAGAGATGAGAAGAATAACCGCGGTCCACCTTAATTCCTTCTGTGCTTTCAAAATATGTGTCTGAACTTTGGGACTTTTCAACGGTTACTATCCCATTCTTCCCTACTTTATTATAAACGTCTGATATAATTTTCCCTGTTTGAATGTCGTTGTTAGAAGAGATAGTGGCTACATGCTTTAAAGTAGTCTTATTAACCGGCTTACTTTTTTTACTTAACTCCTTTACCACATCATTGGTTATATTAACCATCTCTTTAAATATCTCGGTAGAGTTATCTTTAGCATCAATGTGTTTCATTCCACTCTTTACTAAAGCTTCCGTAAGAACTATTGCGGTCGTCGTTCCATCCCCTGCTGTAGTGGCGGTCTTGTCCGCTGCCTCCTTCATAATACGAACCGCAAGGTTTTCCACTGCGTCCATAAGGTTTACGGATTTAGCTACAGTAACACCATCTTTAGTTACTGTTATCCCGTGGGTATGTGCCGGTGATTCTATTAATACCGTATTCCCGCGAGGGCCTAGTGTTGACTTAACTGCTTGTGCTATTTTATCTATTCCTGTGACGAGTCTTTCTCTTCCGTCTTTTCCAAAGAATAAATCTTTTGGTGAGTAACCTTCTTGATTCATTGTTATTTAATTTAATTTAAAGCAAATATAATAAAAAATAACAACAACCCAAAATGTCAACTTGGAACGCTCCTATATATATATATATATTTCTCCTTATTATATAAAAAAATTATTATGGAAATCTCTTTTCAAATCGACATTTTCGACACTACTACTGATTATCAGTTAGTTATAACTTTAATATCGACACAAAATCGACATTAAAATGTCAATAATCGACACTTAGTTAACATTAAGATAATATACAGAAACTTTATATTTGCAATATGAGAATAGATATTACCCCATATATATATATATTAATAATAATAAGTGTCTACTTATTAGGGTTATAAAAAAGAAAGGGGAGCATATAGCTCCCCAATCATCATCAAACAAAGGGTAAACTTTTAAAACCGTCCTTTAAAGAACTCTTTCATTTCTTTTCTATCTTCAGCCATGTCAATAGCATCAGCTATTAAACTCATTTGCTTAGCTTTCTTTACAGACTTTCTCATTTCTGCTGCTACCTCAAGCCCTGACTTATTAGTCCACTCAGGTCGGTTGTTTATTAATCTTCCATTCTTTACTATTAATCCATCCATAATATTATTTGTTTTTATGTGTATAGTTTTATTTGAGCTGCTAAATCTGACTTTTGCCGTTTAGTTAAAGGCTTCTCCCAATTCTTCATTCCCGGTAACGTTTGCTCTTTTATTTTTTTCTTTACTCTAGACTCTTTATGTTTACTCCACGTTCCTTTCTCTTCCATCTTCTTTTTACGTTTAACATTACGCTTACGTTTCTTATCACTAATCGTGTAATACTCTAAACGTTTTGTTATTCTTCCCGTCTTCTTTTTATGACGCTTTCTTTCAGCACTTGTTTTCATTAGGTAAATATACGAAAAAATATGTAAACTAAAAATCTATATCAGATATATAGGGGTAGCGGGTTATCCTAGGGTACACGCGGACAGACCGTTATAGAAAATCACTTTAAATTTGGGGTGGGGGGGTTACTTTTGGTCCGCGCTTTGTGGATTTTTTGGCGTTTTTGGGGTGGTACTCGAGGGGTGGTCAGGAATCCACACACACACACGCACACACGCACACCACACGCACGCAATACGCACGCGCTCGCGCTCGCATAGGGGCGCGCGCCCCCTCTCTCTCCTTACATTTAAGAGAATATATTTTACTGCATGACCTCAAGAGATTAAATACTTTAAATAGTGTCTATAAAGACACTCTATTAGAGGGAAATCCCTTATTAAAACTCTTTCAGTTGAACAGAGAAAGAGGGTTGACTCTGCCCGACCCCCGATAAACTAAAATATTTTATAGAGAAAGCGCAAATTTTTCTTACTGATTATCAATGACTTACAACATTTAAACAAAAAAAAGTAAAAGTTTTTAAATTTATTCTTTGATTATACAAAAATTGTTCTTAAATTGTACAATATTAACAAATAAAGTCCTAGAAATAGGCGCTAAAAAATGTCACAATTATTGCAAAATGAACAAGCTTTTCTCGAGGGGAATAGCACACTTAACTTTAGAAGAATTACAACTCTTTCAACTCAGTTAACAGATTCAAAAAAGAAGAAATTTGAGGTATCTCTCGAGTTAGCAAAGCATGTAAAAACTACTAAAGATTGGTTTGATTCAACAGAGGGAAAAGACCAATTAACAGATGAGGGTATAGAGTGGTCAACAGAGGTAATGTTTATGAAAATTTTCGGTTGGAAAAAATCGTATGCCTACAAATTGATAAAATTAGCTACTTTAAAAGATGAAAACCCCTCTGTTATTTCAAATTGGAAAAGAGAATGCACTCGACTCGAGGGAGAGGGAGAAAGTGTCTCGAGGTCAGTGGAAAATTGCTTAAAATTCGCCAAAGAGTCGGAAAATTCAGATGAAAGTGGAGAAAATCCCTCTGTTACTACTAGACCAAGTGTTTTGCTTGAGGTAAAAATGATGGGTAAAAAATTAAAAATTGTGGGCGATATTGAATCTCCTGTATTCAGTGGAGATTTTATTCTAACAGATATAGAACAACTTCAGGTTTTTCTTGATAAGGCACGCGCTAGAATTGAGAATTAATGCTCAGCTGAGGGGGTGTCTTTAAAGACACTCCCACTGTCTCGAGGTGTGTACCTCGACTGATGAGCCAAAAATGGCGAAACAGAAAAAATTAAATGTATAATTTAAAATTTAATAAAATGAATTTAACAAATCAAATGCGTTCTCGAGGTGTTTCCTACGAAATCAGCGGCGATACAAATCGGTCCTTTGTCGGTCGCTATCATCACTGTCAACAGATAGGCGTTAGAAATTTAAACATCGCCACCTCTCATGATGTAATCGGTTTACCTCGAGTGGCGCAAAGAAATTTAATTATTCAAGATTCGGGGAATCAGTCAAAATTTACAATAGGATTTGAAATCGAGAAAAACCGGTTTCATCGTAACGCGGTCAAGGAATACCCTCTGTTAGCAGGGTTTGAAAATGATTCTTCTTGTGGTGTTGAGGCGGTTACAAATATTCTTCCTCTAGTCGCGCCGAGTGTATGGAGAAATAAAGTGTTCAATATGTTTACTGAGGCTGAAAAGATAATTGATGACAGATTTAGTCCTTCAAATGCTGATTGTGGCGGTCATACTACAATTAGAGTTGAGGGAATGACCTCTGATGAACTGATGAAAAGAATCAGAAAATTCAGCGGTCTTTTTTATGCTATGTTCAGATACAGATTAAAAAACCACTATTGCAACTTGAATTTATCTATTCGCACTCTAGAGGAATTGAGAGAAAATCGGGATTTGCGGGTACAAGTTTTATCGGGTGGTCTAGGCGAAAGATACCACGCGGTTTTGGAAAAAGCAAGGGGTTTAATAGAGTTTAGATTACCCTCGCGAATTACATCTGTAAAGCAACTGCGTAACAGATACGAGTTAATGTATCAAATGGTCCACTTTGCCGTAAACCGCCCTAATTCGACTTTTAAGACCTTTTTAGCTTCTTGTAGACCTACACTGCGCCGAATGTATGGAGAGGACTCAAGTGTTTCTGTTGGCTTTATAGAGGATTGCGCGGTTGAAATGCAAAAAGTAATTAATACAGGGAAAGTACATTTAGCGGTTGCTCACATGTTTAGAAGACCGGCGGATAATTGCATGACAAGAGAGGCGAAAAGATTTTACCAAGAGGGGCATAATGTTTCTAAAAATAGATTAATTATTTGGAATGAATTTTAAAATACCCTCATAGCTAGAGTAGTGTCTTCAAAGACACTACTCTTCTGTCTGCGTATGTGTGTACGCACTGATGAGGTCAAAAGACCGAAACAGAAAATGTATAATTTAAAACTTAACAAAATGTATCAAACAAGAATTGAAATGACTACTAAAAAATTAGTCAAGAATCCAAACACAAAAACAACTTACTTATTAGACAAGGAATCAAAAGAAGTTATAAACCAAAAACAATACAAGAATATAACCTCTGATGATACTCTAAAATACTTTAGAAGATTAGGCGGAACAGAAACTGCAAACAGAGGATATTTTCACTGCGGATATTTAATATATGAGTTAACTTCTACAAGCCCAAACAAAGAAATGAAAACAATTAGAACCTTTAATTTCATTAGGGATAAGAGATATAAATGGGGAAAATAAATAAAATATTATTTGGAAATGTCTAAATAATGTCTTATATTAGTATAAACAATTAAAACAAATAAAATTATGTACGATTACAAAAATTATTTAATCGAAATGATAATGGCGCTAGAGGGAAACACTAGCTTAAATTATCATGTGAGTTTACTAACCCACTCTATAAATGAGTTAGTGGAAATTAAGAACGAGAAGTTTAACCAAAAATTAAAATAAAATTATGAATAAAGAAATGTCAGAGTTGCTAGTCAACTTACAAGAACAATTAAGAAAACAAAAAAGTGAATTAATGTGGTGGAGAAGTTATGGAGATTTTGTCAGTGCTAATTTTAGAAATGTAAACGAAGAGGCGTGTTCATACGCGGACGGAAACCCAAACATTGATGAATAATAAATTTCTCGAGGAAGAAAAAAAACTCCTCAATAATTTGGATATGTCGATTTAATGTCGTATATTCGTATAAATAATGTTTAACTAGAGGTCTGTGTCTTCAAAGACACTCCTCGCAATACAAAAATTACTATGTGTGTAATAATCATCAAGCAAAAGGATAAGAGAATAAAAAGAGAAACTCTTAAAACTTCTGCAAAAATAAACCCTCACGGATTGGGGATTGTTTGGTTAGATACCTTTGAGGTAAGCTACCATAAATCAAATGAGTATAAAATACTTTATACTGAAAGACCCTTTATCGCTCACTTTAGATACGCGACTGTTGGGAAAGTTAATAGGGCAAATACCCACCCTTTTCAGTGTGGTAATAATAAAGATGAATACCTAATGATGAACGGGACAATTCATGGTCTTGGAAATCAAAAGGAATGCGATTCAAAAGTGTTAGCCAACACTTTAGGATATATACCAAGAAGAAATTGGAAAAAAGAACTCGCTAAACATGATGAGGTAAGATTCGTTTCTGTGAACACTCGAACTCGTTCGTTTCAGATTTATAATAGAGAACTATATACTTATAAAAATGGGATATGGTACTCAAAGGATAATGTTCTGCAAGACAACTTAGTTGCGGTCTATGGAACTCTGAAGAAAAACCACTCGAACTATTATCATTATTTAAGAGGTTCAAAATATGCAGGTGGTGGAAAAACTAAAGACAAATACCCTATGGTAATTGATAGTTTGCCCTATGTTCTTAAACACAAAGGTAAAGGACATAATGTTCAGGTTGATGTGTTCAAAGTATCGAACACAAAGCTAGAGGACTTGGATAGATTAGAGGGACACCCAAATTGGTACTTTAGGGAAAAGGTGGATATTAGAATGAAAGACGGCAAGATTTTGAGTTGTTGGCTATACTTCAATAAAAAAGAATTTAAGGAAGGAACGCAAACTCACGCAAACTACTCTCAATCGTTCAGTGGATATGGCGGAAGCTATATTGGGAATGGTGGCTCTTGGTGGAAAAAAGGTAGGTTTGGAGATTTACACTCCACTACCCCCGCGCCCAAAAAAGTTGCCAACCCCGACCGCAAACAATTAAATTTTGAGTGGGATAATGTTGAGATATGGGAAGATGAATGTGAACCCACAACTATAAGCGATTCAGTTGGGGGCGAGTATTATTGTCCGACCTGCTACGGTAATGTGAACTATGATGATTTTAATAATTATCATTGTGATAAATGTGATGAATGGTTTACTAAAAACGAAATAATGCGAGACCAAATATAATCGACTTGAGGTTTCTATACATTTTCCTCGTGTTAATATAGGTCGATTATAGTGGGGTGTCTTCAAAGACACCCCCTCGTTTACAAGTGTGTACTTGTACTGATGAAGTCAAAAGACAGAAACGAAAACTTTAAAAAAATAAAATTATGGAAAAAGAAACTCAAAAAGAATTGTTTAACATATTGTACAGATTGGAAGATATATATGATTATGATAATACAAAGTTGGGTAAAGAGATAGGAGAGTTAGTCAATAAATTACAAACAGAACTATTAAATAAATAAAATTATGAAAAAGTTAAAAGAAGATATAAAATATCAATTAGAAAAATTGATAGAGTTATGGTTAAAGGCAGAAGAAGAATTAAGAAATGGAAATGATGATAAATGTATAGAGTTTAAAGATTCTTTTAGCGAACAATATGCAAAACTAAATAGGAACGAACAAGAGTATGTTAAAGATTATTTAGATAGTTGTGGGGCATAAAAATAACAAATTAAATAAATAAAATTATGGAACAATTAATAACAACACTAGGGGAATTAGAAGAAAATGATTTAAAGTGGTTTTTATATAAAAATAATAGTATAAAAACCGCAGATGATTTAATTACATTTCTTTACAACCTTAACCAAGAAAGAGTAAAAGAAATTATAAACGAATTAAATAAATAAAATTATGAAACAACAAGAATTAGTAGATAGTTTAATTCTACAAGCAAAAACCGAAACACTAAAAAGAGATTTACAAACTATTAGTGATAGGTTATGGGAACAAATAGACCATACTATTTTAACTGAATTGTTATGTCTTATTGTGGAGAATGAGAATAAATTTAAAGATATGATAAAATAAAATTATGGAAAAGAAAAAACAAACACACAAAATTAAGGGGTACGAAATTCAAGCGCACTCTTTAGAGGACGCGCAAAAAAAACTAGATGGGTACTATCTATTGAAATCAATAACCGAATTAAATAAATAAAATAATGCAACCACAAGAAAATAAAAATAAAATAAAATTACTTTTTGAGATAATAGAAAGCACAACCGGAATACCCAAAGAACAAGTAAGTGGAAAAGAACGAACTTATAAAATCGCTATGTGTAGAAATACAATGGGGGTAATGCTACACTGTGAATTAGGTATGACGATAATGAATGCGGGAAGTGTTATAAATAGAGACCACTCTACTATACATCACTATATTAGAAAGCACGAGGACAATATGAAATACGATTCCTTTTATAGAAAGATGTATACTAAAGTCGCCGATACCTTTTGGGAAAAAATGTGCGTAGCCGATGCTAGAGATATAGATTTAAAAATAAAAAGTTTACAAAAGCAAATTGTAGAACTAAAAAGAAAACAAGAATTATTAATTAAATAAATAAAATTATGGAAACGAAAAAATATAAACTAAAGAAAAAAAGATTTGCAGATTGGCTCTTTGCAGATAGTGATGATGTAGAGTATTGGGGTAGAAGATTTGTAAGTGAATTAAGAGATGAGGGAGAGTATAACATAACACTACAAGAGATATTTGATGAGAGAGATGAAGTACCTGTTCATATATTAGAAAATTATGAACAATTTAATGAAAGACAAGTTGATGATTGGGTAGATGAAGTGAATACGGGTGATGTAGAATTAATAGATTAATTTGGAAATTAAAAAAGATTGTCGTATCTTTGTATAAAGAATGTTTAACTAAAACAATTATTATGTATAAAAAAGTTAATGTAAACAAACTAGCTAAAGAACTCGCAACAATACGAGTTAAGAATAGATATAAATTAAAGGGGTTTTTAGATAAATTTTATGTAGACAATTACGATGAGTTTATGTCCTTAAAAATATCCCCCGATGCTAAAAGGGATATTGAAAAAAGAACAAAGAAGTATCTAGAACACCTACATAGTATAACTTAAATAAAAAAATAACATTATGAACAAAGGGAAAAACATATTGGAATACTTGACTCAAAAAATGAGCCGAGAACAACAACACTATTTAAAAAAATTTGAACAACTACTAATCAAGCAAAATAAAAAATCATGCAAACAACCAAAGAGTACCGATTAAAATTATCTATTCCTGAAAAAGAAAAGCTAACCGATTTGTTGAACGGGGAATTGGGAAACCCAAAGACCGCGCAAAGTGTAACCGAATACACTTTAGTTTGCGCATTAACAAAAGAACTACAAGGGTTAGCGCCTCATGAAGTTTTATGGAGAAGTGACGATGAGTTAGAAGGGTGGTTAATTAAAGAAGATGAACTACTATTACTTGCTAGGGTAATCAAAAAAAATCATCATAAAATTAAAGACTTAGAAACTTTAGGAGAAAAAATACATGTGGAACTTTTAAAAACTTTATTAAAATGAGAATATATTTAGACAATACAGAAATATTAGAAAGCACACTAGAAGTAGAAGGGGTATACAGAGATGACTATCCTAAATTTTGTGATGCCTTCTTTAGCTATGCCGAAACAACATCAGGAAGAATGTTAGACAATGATGA
>TARA_R110002020_G_scaffold259068_4_pt1 | contig 13097 bp, 15 predicted proteins | sample TARA_R110002020 | Tara Oceans TARA_R110002020 (sample SAMEA4396489) | marine metagenome | biome: Westerlies Biome; feature: [MES] marine water layer (ENVO:01000295) within the mesopelagic zone...; material: water (ENVO:00002006), including particulate matter (ENVO:01000060) such... | reverse complement strand
CAGAACCTCCAGAACAAGCTCTTAGCCGAATTGCCAGGAATATTGGCCTGGGCGGTACGTGGTTGCCTTGAATGGCAAGAAACCGGCTTACAAGCACCGCCAGCGGTAGAGAACGCTACCAAGCTATATCAGACCGATATGGATATCCTCGGAGATTTCCTTGAGGAATGTTGCATCATCCTTGACGGGGAACGCGTATCGGCGGCTGATATCTATAACGCCTATAAAGCGTGGATCCCGGAGACGGGTGAACGGGTGATGAGTAAGAAGATATTGGGCCAGCGTTTACAAGAGCGAGGGTTCGTATCTGTGAAGGGAGCGAAGGGCCGGAGGTATTGGGTCGGTTTACGCCTAGCGCGGGACGATGATGATTACCAACCGTCCCAACGTGGGCTATTCGATCAAGAGTTTGGCGGCGAAATGGGTGGCGTGACAAATTCTGAAAATCCCGAAATCGTGCCTGAAGATGAAAAAGGGAGGCATGACTTTAAGAATCCGCATATTACGGGCCATGCGACCCCTTCTCTAGGTGTCGATGGGGAAAACCCTAAAGTCACGCCACCCCAGGCACAAAATGAAAAAGTCACGCCACCCGATGATAATGACCCAGAAATAGAAGATTTAGAAGATTTTGACATCTAAACGAAGATATCCAGGGGCCAAAGAGATCATCAAGCGATTGCGCGAAGGTCAAAAGATACTTGATAAGCAACATCAAGCATGGGTTGACCAAGTTCCTGATGCCTGGAAAAGTGCCATGTTCGCAGATGCACTTGCTCTTTTTCACAACATGGAAAGACTTTTAAGGGAATGTACAGATTTTACCGGGTGCATCTGGAATTCAAAAATACCTAAATGTGATCTGGAATCGGTTGCGATGTGTGAGAGGTGTTTGAATGGCACCACCGAACTTGAATATAAACAAGATCGAATGGATGGGTTTTAATTATCGTGTATGGAAATCAAAGGCGTCTATGGGTGAGGCTAAAAAGACTTATATCGATCTGATACACCCGTTGGATAGATTCAAAACCATACCGTGTCGGACATTTCAGGAACTACTGATCAAGCATCTGAACAAACGGTATCAAACCAGATGCCCTATGGATATCTTTGATTGGGAAGAAGGGTTATTACAAAGATGATAAGACCACCGAGGCAGGAGCCTAATAAACAGAACCGCTACATCCTTTACGTTGAGATAACCATAGCCGGGATACTTCTGATGATGCTGGCAGGGTTATTTGCCGGTTTATGTAACGGGCCAGTTGGCCCTGTCGGACCGCAAGGGGAAGTCGGGCCGCAAGGCCCAGCGGGAGACACTACAACCATGTCCGGCCCACAAGGAGCCACGGGGGTTGCCGGCCCACCAGGGTTACAAGGTGAAGTAGGGCCGCAAGGCCCACAAGGGCCACAGGGCGAACAGGGCGTTGAGACGGGGCTAGTAGGGCCACAAGGCCCACCGGGGCCGGCAGGCCCAGCAGGGCCGGCTGGTGAAGCTGGCGAGATCGGTTATATAAATGCGCCACCATCAGCCTTGGCAAAGCCTAACGTGAATCATACGCTTGTGTTCTCGACAAGCGGCGTTTCAGTTCCTTCCGCGACCACTTATGGTACAGAGTTACCTGACCGCATATCCCGGCGTGTCTTGGATCTGACGGGTAAAAGTGCGATACGGGTGCAATGGGCGCATGACCTGAATGAGACGATGAAGCTCAAGGTAGAGTTTTTACGAAGTGATACAACCGACGTTTGGGGTACATTGATACCAGCTTTCGGAGCTACCGTTTTACCGTTTCAAAATCAAATCTCAGAATGGTACGCAGTCCCAACAAATGAGGATCTATTGAACTTCATGGTACGGGCGATCGTGATCGGTAACGACTCTTTAAGCCCCAAAATCACGTATATCGAGTTAGATGCTCGCTAGAGTACAAGCGACTGGCGTATCCATATTCTTGATCGCGCAATTCTCTCTTAGTAGCCTCTATAGCTTTTTGATGATCATCGGCTGGGCGGGTCTGGCTGGTGCTTTAGTATGTGCATACCTAGCACCTAACAAAATGGATAGACCTTCTTGGGTTCTAGGTGCGCTCATCTTTCTTCAGATAAGCCAACTTATCGCGATACCTGGGGCGGTCATCTGGGGGAATGGTAATTGGGTCCTTACTGCCGGTGTCGTTCTCTGGGCTCTGCCGATGCCGTTGGTCTATCTGGTCGCTGATAGACAGCTCTTTGGCTTTCTTTGTTCATTTGCCATGATCCATGCGTTATTTATAATCATTCAAGAATTCACGAGCCATTATTGGATCGATGGGACTGGATGGGTCGGCGTCCCTAACGGGTTCTCCCATAACGCGAATTTGGCCGCCGGCTTACTTGTCTTGAGCATCCCCTTTGCGGTCACGGGGTATCGGCGTTGGTTTTTGATCCCGTTTCTCGCGGCGTTGATATTCACTGGTTCCCGGTGGGCCTTTATCGTGTCTAGCATCATGGTGATGGCGATGGGATATAAGAATGTGATCTCCCTCAGATGGATATTGGTAGCGTTAGGCAGCTTGTTGACTGGTATCGCCGTGATGGGTATCTTCACGCCGGTAAAAGCGGCCGTCTCAGGTTTAGCGAACATTGAAAACAGTCCTATCATGTTGTCCCAGTTAGAGGTGCGTCTAGCGATCCCTGATTGGCCTAACATACTGCCTTACGGGATAGCTGAGACGGACGGACTCCACAATGTTCCGTTACGTATGGCGGCCGAGTGGGGAATCATATCCGCGGTGGTCTGGGTTGGACTTACGGTTTGGGGATTGAGCCGTATGCGGTTCTCGCCGGCCTGGTGGTTGATGGTTGCCATCGTATTGCTTTCTTTACTAGACCATTACACATGGCGGCCGCATCTAATGGGGTTTTGGTTCGTAGCCCTTGGGATCCTGGCGGTCAGACCCCTCAAGATTGATACCGTGAATAAGAGAGTAATCAAGGATGATATCTTCTAAGTCCTTTATCTTCTGATTCAGATCAGCTATATCGTCATTCAGCATCCAATTATCCGTCTTCAATTCTGCGACCTTAACGATGTTAGCCCTCACCCCTGGTTCATGGACGTAAACGTAATAAGTGATGTTGGCGGCAACAAACAAAGTGAACAACCAAAGTGCTATCCCGGCCCATTTGAGCCAATTTATAATTCTATACGCCATACCTGGGTTGTCCCTTCCCGATAGACTTCTGTAAGCCAAGGTGTCTCTCCAGTATCGTCCCAAAGGGCGGGGCCGTTAGGAGCTAGAAATATGCCAGGAGCCCTTGAATTGTAGTTAGGGAAACGCCTGTCGATAAGTATCCAACCAGCGTTCAATTCTTCTTTAGCGGCGTATGGATCACAACCGTCTACCCATCCCATCAAACAACGGACTGCCACATCGGTTTCTACGAATCTTCTTGGTGGATGCCACGTCCACGTATGGGGGCTAGGTACTTTATTCAAAGCACTCACCCAAAGCGATAAGGTGAACGAATTGGAGATTATGGCTTGTTCGTCATCAAAAGCCGCTATGTGTTCCAGGGCCCTGGCGGTTGGTGGTGTTGCCATATCTGAGTATCTGGCCTGGTTGTTGAATTGCCAGATGTAGCCGTAAGCCATCACAGAGATCGCTACGACGGCCATGACAGGCGCATACGCCGGCCATTTCAAGTTTGGTAGCCACTTGGTCGCTACGATCCACGCTAGACAGATATAGAGCGGTATACACAGTAGATAACGGGAACGGTAAAAGATGTTTATTACCGTCTCATCGGTAGAAAGGAATATCAAAAGCGTACCAAGCAGACAAACCAGTACGCCAAGAGCTTTTAACCATTCCTCTTTTGCATTACGGGCCACGTATACACCGATAGGCCACGCCAGTAAGAATTGCCACCATGCCGAATCAAAAGTGTGGGTCAAGAAGATGAACGGCCCCGGATAATTCAACATCCCGGTGACTGGCAACACCTCCAGATACCACGGTAATGCGGTCAATGCGGCAACGCCGCCTATCGTCAGACCGATGATGTTATTTCGTACAGGGTCTAAGTCTTTCCAGGCCCAACAAAGGGCAAGCAGATAGGCCGGCACGGTAACAACCGCAATGCCGGCCGCAGTCTGGTTTATAAACGGGATGATAGCGAGAGAGCTGGCTAAGATGAATGTATCCCGCCAGGTTCGTTTTTCGCTTAACGAACCCATAGCCCACCAAGCTACACCCAAGAAACCAAAAGCGAGAAGGGGCAACGCTCCAGTGACCAACATCTCACCGTGTAGAAGGTCAACGGATAACACGGCAACGGTGCCGCAAACGATGAGGTCCTTATGACGCGGTGATCGTAGTCTCTTTGCGAGAAGGTAAACGGGAAGGATAGGAGACATAGACGCTAGTGCAGACCAGACTTTGTATCCGGCATCGATGCCAAATAGCTCTACGAATGGATAAAGAAGTAGACCAGGGGCAAGAGGTGGACGGGGGAAACCGCCGATGAGTTCATCACCCATCGTTGCGGCCATGCCGACAAGATACGCGCCACCATCTACGCCGAGATACCCGGTGTGCGTAAGAGTCAGAACAAGTCTAAGAGCTAAAGCCCCGAAGATTACTACTAAAAGCATAAAACCGCCCGTCCTGGGGGTACTTCCCAGGACGGGCAATGTAATTATGGGTTGTGTGAGAGTGTGATAAGCCGCGTTTTACCGCCGGCTTATCTTCCGACGTTTGCTCGTCGTGGTCTTTTTGGGTTTGGTTGGATAATACTTTTTGTGCGTTACGCGACCCTTACGGATCACATGACGTATTGGCATTATCTACTCCTTCCCATCGGACCACGGCCAGCGAAACCAGCGGCTCCAATTGCCATCATACCCACACCGAGCATTACTACTGCGGCGTTGTAGATCAGAGGCACTAGGTCATTTAAGGACTGTGCGCCAGAGAATGAACCTATGTTTGCGTTGGAACCAGCAGACGCGGCCTGTGACAGGATCGTGGATTCGAGAACCAGACCAACCACGATGACGATCACACCCATGATGATGCTAACTATTCTTCCTTGTTGCATTGAGGTCTATCCCTCCTTTGACACACGCGGTCAACGCCGTAGTGCCCAGATCATTGCGCCACATACCGCCATCAGCAAAGCCACCATAGCAATCAATAGCATGATGAACGTTGTCGTTCCCCACAGCTCATTGACCGCCCCGGCGGTTATCGGTTTGCTTATATCTTGCAAAGTATTTACCTGGCTGACGCCTATAAAGACAAAGGCAAAAGCTAAAGGTATTGCAAGTACGGCGGCTGGTCGCATAACCCAAATCTAAGGCACAATGTAACGAGAATTCAATATAGTGTGTATATCACACTATGTTGTCTTTAAGACCCATAACTTATATATATAAGAGAAGGTGGGGAGGTCTAATGGAACAAACACCAGCAACCAAACCAGCGTATATACCTCAGAAGATTTACACGTCTCAGGCATCTTTCGGTCCAGCTCAATACACATCATCTATCGCTGTTAGAGAACTTCTACATGAGTTATTGACTGACCTTGCAATAACCAAATATCAACTTGGTAGGTTGTTAGGGACAACTCAAAGTGCCCAGGTATATCGGTGGCTTACTGGAACATTCAGACCTGGGCCTCTTTACCTGATGAGGTTATTGAAGATCTGTCATATGAAGATGACGGGGCACCCTGTAGCTCGAATGTCCTATATAGATTGGGAAAACAGCGCAATCAAATGGAAGGATGGGAATGTCACTCATAACTATCACTTATTTGGGAGCGGGGGGCCGCTACCGTCGACGGAACGCGAATCTAGACGGGAAATGGCCGTTATACCTCATCAACCAGCGCGACCAGATGGCGCACATAGTTGAAGACCAACCCGTATTCCCCGTTCAATCGCCGGTACAGCTCGACTCTTGGCGAAGTCTGGTCATGGAAGACCCCCCCAACCCACCAGTGGTAGTACAGAAACGGATGATGGTATGCGAGGACAACGGCATGTGGGGAATCACGCCAGAGCCTTTTACAAACACGATAGAACATACCCGCCAACGCCGGCGGGCCTTACAAGAAGCAAGGCAGGCCGCAGAATCAGCGGCCGCCAAAGCGATAGGCGGCTCATGGATCCAGCAAGCTGGGTTTTTAGCCGGGGCCGTCATCGCGGCGGCGGCCGGCTTACTTATCTGTTTGATCATCGCATCTGAGAAGTTTGGTGGCTAATGTTAGCTAACGCGGTAGATAGGTTATTCAAAGAGGCAACCCGTAAGAGGGACAAACAAGAACAAGCGGCGGTCATAGCCGAGATCAGAGAGACAGTTGTCGTATATGACTACGACCCGCAGATAAAAGGCGGCACGATCTGGCAAGCTACTCTGCCTTTAAGTGAGCTATTCGCACACGTAGGGGCCAGTTGCCGGTATACCTATGACACAGATAAGACACGGCCTATCGGAGCCGCTTTAGGCGGCATCGGTGCGACAGTCTTGGTTGGCCTTTTATTCTTGACCTTTCTACCTATCGCTATGGCCGCCATCCTGGGCCTGATGTTTGGTGCGCCTTTAGGAGCTATGGCCGGGTGGATGTTAGCCCCTCGGTACGCTCCGAAACCCATCTGGCTGGTAAGACGCGTTTGGGCTCAGATACCGCCCGATGATGCTCCACCAGTTCCTACAACCGGCTATGACGGGCGAGACACATTCCTTGATGGTGCTTGGGAACGTACCGTCTTGCCGCTGCCGCACACCTATCTCCAGGGGCCGGACGTTTGGCCCCACCTACTGAACGTCCCAACGGAACCCTCGGCCCAAAGCGGCCACATAATCGGACTAGACGGGCCAGACGATACCCCCGCCTATAAACCCGTTGTACACAGGGCCACAACGCTGTATCGGATGCTTCAACAACAAGTTACGAAACGGCGTTTAAGTCGCAAGAATATGAGCGGATGGCAAAAGGTCCAGATCGGGAGCTGTGCGGCCTTAGCTTTAGGCGTTCTAGGACTTCTCTTATTTGTACTACTCGTAACCGAAGAACCCGCGGGAGCGGTTGCGGCAACCGCCCAACTCAGGTTTTAGGAGTTAATCATGCCTAATCCAAGTAAAGCACCAAAAAAGAAATCAACCCCCAAAAAGACTGTAACCAAAACAAAAAGTAACGGTATGCAAAAAGGTGGCGGTGTTCAGTTTGGTCGGTTTCATTTGGGAGTATCGAAGGCCACGACCATTCCTAAATATCCCATCGGCACAAAAGTCACGCTGAAAAGCGAGGCATTAGCCCAGGATTACCCGCCCATAACTGGGACGGTTAAAGGCTACCAGATGGGAAACGGTAAATCGAAATTATTAGTTCAGTTTGCATCAGGTAAAGGTCTAACCGCGGTTAAACCTAGCGATACACAAGCCCATTGGGAGATTGGTGGCAAAAAGGTAGCTCTAAAAGCAGGGCCGCTTAAAAGTTAATCCTAGCGGAGTGATTGTTAATGCCTAATCCAAGTAAAGCACCACGTAACAAAATGGAGAAACATGGCTGAAAACAATTTTGTTAACGATATGGCAGATGACGCGGATAGGGAATTAGAAGCGTCTACGCCGCAATACAACAACGGCAACCGTAACAACAACCGCGCCGGCTTAGAGGACATTCTGGTGCGCCAGAGTACTGGCGGCGGCTTTAACCCCGTAAAAGAGGCCGTGACCGGCTCAGAGAACCCCGCCGAATACTGGGTAAGAACGAACCTTACCGCCGATGAGATACAAGATGATGTACTGATCTACGGCGAACTTCAGTGGGGTCTGGACGGTTTTGAGGACGTGCCTTGGATGATGTACGCGGAATACCACCTAAGACGGTCATTGGAAGGTGCCGCATTACGCATGATGGAAGCTATGCACGTAGGCCAAATGTCTTACAAGCGGGATATGTTCGCCGGCGCGGTCAAAGGCGGGATACTCCGACGCGCTAACACCATCAATAACGAGCAGATAGAACCATCATCGTGATTCCTTGTATCGATAACACACCGGCCCATTATTGGGTGATAGAGACTTCTAACGGGCCTTTAAGTTCTGGCGAATGTCAAAGATGTGGATCGGTGTTCAAAGAGTTCAAGAATTACATAGAGGTCATTCACATCACCTTGGAAGAAGATGACGCAAAGATCAGGCCAACTTTTAATAATTACAGTTTTAACGGTGCCGGGAGCAAAGCCAAACATTGACCCAGAAGTTATGGAATAACAAAGCGGGATTTCTCGCAAAGAGTGACGTATCTCCCTTTGTGCCTCATACGGAGTCGGCCAGCGAGGGGTTATTGATCCCTGGCGAGGTACGCGGCCAACGTAATTTTGAGCCGTTGGTCGTTATGTTGTACGGCCGCCGCGGTGCCGGAAAGACCGCAACCATGACCGCATTAGGAGCATGGTTCCAACAGCATTATTTAAAGTCTGGAACTCTTGTACATATAGCCGCTAATTACAAAGTGGACTTTGCCCGGTATTGCTCACCGTACCTGATAGATGAGTTAGGGGATTTCCCTGAATGGGGCCAACGTTTGGTGGTCCTTATAGACGAGATCTCAGCTTATACAGCTTCTGAGCGGTCAACCAGTAGAGCAACCCTAGACATAGGAGTATTCCTTACCCAGGTACGGAAACGGGACGTTGAGATCATCTTCTGCACACAGTTTCCCCAAGAGATCAGCCGAAGGGTATTGCGCCAGGTCGATATCTTCATCGAAGTCGAACAATCCAGCGATAACAAAGATAGCCACTTGTTTTGCCATGATTACTGGGGGCAATGGACGGGTGGATGGTCTAGAAAGCCGTGGCCGCCAACAAAAGAAGAAGCAGATTGGGAGATGGACGTTTACGGCGTAGACGCTATCTGGAATCGGTATGACACAAAAGAGGTCATCGCTCCCGTCTGGAGTGACCAGCGGGAACAGATCATCGGCCAACACTGGTCTGAGACGTTATCTGAGATTGAAGATGAGGAAATGGTGATCCCCCACGATGTAGGGCCACCAACCCATGAGTTAGAACACCACCTACGTTACGAAGAAGCACCGCGAAACGATGCCAGCGCACCTTTCGTATTTCTTAACCGAGAGCTGACGCAGGCTAAACGATATTTCCCTGGCATGACTGTTAAGACGTTCTCGGAATGGCTTACATCATACGGGTGGACCATCAACCGGCAAAGTAAAGCAAACGGTGGGACTTGTGCCTACCCGCCGGAAGATTAACGCATGAACACCATTGCACACGCATCAGCTTTTATCGCGCTTCTATGGCTCGCGCTCTTTGCTATACAGACGTTGGCCGAAGACCAGCTCAGTTACGCGGTGTTCGGGCTCGCGCTACTCTATGTGCCGCTCACCATCAAAGCGATAGACGATGACCTGATGATAATCACCGGCCGAGGGCCGTTATCCAGGCGGCAACGTTGATAAAGCGGCTTTTGATACCTTTGGCGGCCATCTTAGCGGCATTGTTGCCGTTACAGACGGCCTTTGCCATAGATGACCCTACGTCGATCAGTATCGTAGACGTAAAGGCTTACGACGGCGTTCTTAACACTGGGGATCTACTTCTAGTGGTCGAATACAACATCGCGTATGCCTCGACACCTACCGAGACGATAGACCAGGCGTTTCTAGGTCGGTTCAAACGCGCTGGCACAGAATACGCCTCAGTCGAACCATTCGCCTTTAACGATAAGGGTTACGGCCTCGGTGTCTTTTCCATCTATTGGACAAAGACACAGAAAGAAGATGACTCGATAGAGTTCAGTAACCCAAATTCTGAGGCGTATACCATCACGTTACAGGGAAAGGTAGGCGTGTTCCCTGGTACAGCTCCATCAACTACCACCGGGACGATTGATTGGCAAGACTCTACAAACACCACACAAGAGTTGTTCGATCATGTGGCTACGTTAGCGAATAAATTTCAGAATGATGCCGGTTGGAGCAGTAATATCCCGCTTATATCCACGTCAGCAGATGCAATCAAGTTAGAGGTGAAAGGGGAGGATTATTTCGCTAACGCCATCCCTGGTCTGGGTTCGATGATCCCAAGCATATTCACATATGGCCGCACCGTACCCGATGACACGATGGACGAACATACCAAGAATTTTGAGAACGAGGTTAAACAATTTTGGGCTAATGATGGGAATTGGGTTGACCAACGTTTTACGAACCTTGCCGAAACATTTCGTATGCCTAAAGCGGTCATAACGTCATTTCTATCTCTTTTCATCATCGCCGGCGTTATCTGGGGATGCGCCAAGCTGATGGAGAATACGGATCAGGCATGGGAATTCGGGTTGATGACAACGGCGGTCACGCTCCCGCTATTGACCGCGGTTAACTGGATGCCTATGGGCGTGACGATGAGTGTCGCTTTGTTTGCACTTCTCGGCATCGGTTGGACTCTGTTCTTACGGAGGGCCGGCTCGTGATGAGACATCTAGCACCTAACAAAAAACCTCGTAAGCCCGTTCACCGTTTATTAAGCTGGGGATTGGCGATCCTAGCTGGCGTATGCCTGAGTCTTATGGGTACAAGCATCGCTGTTGGGCAGACTTCTGTAACGGACGCGCTTTATTCAATCGCACTTAACATCACCAACACCACGGCAAGCCAGAAAGACGATATACAGGTGCCGTTCACCCTATCTACCGCTAGTCTGATAGACGATGGTTTCATAACTTCTGACGCTTTAAATAGTGTGATGCAGAAAGGGTCAGTTGACGTGCCGGCTATGCCTGGCACCAACCGTATCGTAGTTAAGGGAGCCGCCCAGGACAACGGTGGAGTATTTACGGATTACACGTCCCAGGCCCAAGATGCCACCGCCTCCGACGTTGTATTGCTACCGGCGGCACCCGCCACTGATGACGCATTTTATCTAGGTTTTGATATCCCCGCGGGTATGTCTACCGTTGACATTGGTGTGGCTGGGGTCGGGAGCTGGGCGGTTACGTGGGAATACTACGATGGAAGTTCTTGGACCGCCCTTAGCAACGTAGATGACCGTACAAGCGCATTCTCGATACTTGGTAGGAACATAATCACTTGGGATGTTCCAACGGATTGGGCCACCACAACCGTTGTCAGTAAATCGGCTTACTGGGTTAGGGCTAGGGTTAGCTCCTTCACGTCGATCACCACGCAACCTTTAAGCTCTCTTATCCAATATGAGACTGGCGAATGGTGGTCATGGGTCGAGACACTACCGCTTGACACCCAAGAGCAACTGACCCTGTATCTCGGTGGAGCTCCTAAGCGGGGTTATCACGAGATATTCACGGGTGCCAGCGGGATATCGCTTACAGACGCGACGGCTTTGGAGCCGGGAAATACTTTTTCAGCGTTGATCCGTGGGCGTAGCCATTTTGAGGATCTAGGTAGTTCATCGTGCTACATCTGTAAAACCGGGGCTATCTCGCTTTATCCATCTGGTAGTGGGCAATTCACTACCACGGTCACAGGTGCCGGGACCACCACCTTGAACCTTTCCACGATGACGTTACCCGATACAGGTGCTCAGAACGTGATCATAGCCAGCGATGGCACTGACCTGGCTCTTTGGGCCGATGGAGGTGCCGGGATGGTTGCCGGTGACGCCCAGACGATCACAGATAACGCTAGTGACTGGACGTGGGCCAGTTCTGGAGCCGTTGATTACTCAGATGAGATCTCCTATGACGCCGATACAGGCGATGTGATCAGTATATTCCGGGCCTATGCGGAATGGGCGTCCGGCACCAGCACCAATACCCAGGCGTACTCGACGGCATTGGGGTTGGCTAATGGTTCTTAAGATCCAAGATACGGTTAGGTTTTCGATAAGGTTATCAATAGCTTTGACTGGCCTAAGTATCTGTATGTTATTGCTCACAGGCTTATTTGCGGTGACACTTTTTTACATCATTGCGTTTGGCTGGATCCAATTCTTGGGGCCAAGATTATTCAAACGTAGACCGCGTTTTTTAAAGACCCTTTTCCCTACGATAGCCGCGGTCTTCACTGGGGTCATGCTGGCCGTGGTGGTGGTACTACCTGTACAAGCCTCGACTCTAGACCCCGCGTTCAGAATCATCAACATCAAAGCTGAATACGGCATGGTGATATTCGAGGTCGAACATCTAAATTCAGACGGCACCCGCGATTATATGGAGAATTACACGATGCGCGGGGAGGAATGGTTCAAAAAACCGCGGGTGCTTGATGATGACGGTCACCTATTACTCTCTGACGGATCTGTTGCGCCGTTCATCTATAACGAGACGGCCGGCGCAATAACCCAGTATCTCCCGGATGGTGCAGAATGGCTACGCTCTGATGACCCCTATGTGGATATATACGGAATATTAGACGCGGCGATCATGACTCGCGTTAAACGGTCAGAGACTGGTTGGGATAAGGGAGATTTAAGGCTTATCAGTACGCCTACCGATTACACGCGGGATTATAGCGATGGAATAGAGGATTACGAGCCGTCTGATGAGGCTGGTGCGGAATCGTTGGCGGCATATTTTGCGCCGTATCTGGGGATGATTTATAGCGTAGTGGATGGAGAACCTGAACCGTATTACGGGACCCTGGATCCCGCCGATATGACTATAGGTACTGATAGCGGGACGGTAGTTATCTTCTATACTGATTCCCACCCATCATATAGCACCTCTGCCGGTTGTAACGTGAACCGACAAGAGCCCGATGAAACGTGGTCTGAGATACGAAATGGTGTTGGTGACGCTCAGAACCACTATGAACCCATCGCTTATCTAAGAACGTCTCAGGACTACGACACCACCAACACCTGGGACGGGAACCTACGATACACGTGGACTATAGACACAAGCCCCCTACCTGATATTGCGGTGATCTCGGATGCAGTTTATTCGGTAGCAGTTATCGCCCTGGATGACGATTTTACAGATTATATAGGTGTAACGGGAGGCACCCGGATCGCTTCCGGATCAGGGGCTACGGGATGTAGTGCTAGCTTAGACTACAACCTATACCAAAGTGTATTGTTCGCAAGCAGGAAT
>TARA_R110002020_G_scaffold129006_5_pt1 | contig 13104 bp, 9 predicted proteins | sample TARA_R110002020 | Tara Oceans TARA_R110002020 (sample SAMEA4396489) | marine metagenome | biome: Westerlies Biome; feature: [MES] marine water layer (ENVO:01000295) within the mesopelagic zone...; material: water (ENVO:00002006), including particulate matter (ENVO:01000060) such... | reverse complement strand
CCAGAAACAGTGCGTGCTGCTTGTCGGCGAACTGCTTTGACCACGTTTCAATGCTCGGTTCCAGTGACAGCACTTTATCTACCGCAATGGGAAGGTGACGCAACTCATCAAGGTAGGCTTTTTCATCTGCTTCACTTAACCGCTGGTTGGCTTTGGCAAGCAGCAGAGTAAGCAGGAACAGCGCGCTTAGCTGAGTGGTGAACGCCTTGGTAGAGGCAACGCCAATTTCCGGCCCGGCGCGGGTAATAAATCGCAGCGCTGTTTCACGCACAATGGCGGATTCCGGTACGTTGCAGATCGCCAAGGTATGAGTATGGCCTAGCGATTTAGCGTGGTGAAGCGCCGCCAGCGTATCCGCCGTTTCACCCGACTGTGAGATAACCACCACTAGCTGTTTAGGATTAGCGACGCTTTGGCGGTAACGGTATTCGCTAGCAATTTCGACGTTACAAGGAACGCCCGCCACTTGCTCAATCCAGTACTTGGCGGTCATGCCCGCATAGCTGGAAGTACCGCAAGCCAGGATCAGCACGGCTTCTACCTGGTCGAAAATATCAGCGGCTTTCGCACCGAAGATGCCCGGTTGTAGCTGCCCTGCCCCGCTAATCATTTCCAGCGTATTGCTAAGGGCCTGGGGCTGCTCGAAGATTTCCTTCTGCATGAAGTGGCTGTAGTCACCCAGCTCTACCGCATTAGCGCTTAGGTTTGAAGTAATGACCTTACGCTCGACCGGCTGGCCAATACCATCAACGACAACCACCGCTTCGCGGCTTAATCGAGCCACATCACCATTTTCCAAATACATCATGCGTTTGGTAACAGAGAGCAGCGCAGAAGCATCAGACGCAGCGTAATAGCCATCATCCGCAACGCCCAGCATTAGCGGCGAGCCTTCACGGGCAACCACTAAGCAGTCCGGCTCTTCTTCACTGATCACTGCCAGGGCAAAGGCACCTTTCAGGTGTTCAACCGCGCACTGCACGGCAGAAAAGAGGTTTTCAGCGGGCTCTCCAATTTGGCCTTTAAAGCAGGCCTGGATCAGATGGGCGATGGTTTCGGTGTCGGTATCCGAGGTAAATTCATACCCCAAGCCCTGTAGCTGAATGCGCAACGCTTCGTAGTTTTCGATAATGCCGTTGTGCACCACCGCCAACCCGCCGGAGATGTGCGGGTGGGCATTACGTTCTGCCGGTACGCCGTGGGTGGCCCAACGGGTGTGGGCAATACCCACATGACCACTTAGCGTCTTTTCCTTCACTAGGGCGGCTAATTCCGCCACACGCCCTTTAGAGCGGGCACGCTGCAAAATGCTGCTTTGCTCACTCGATAACAACGCCAAACCTGCTGAATCGTAACCGCGATACTCCAATGTAGATAAGCCTTCCAAAAGAAAGGCAGTGCTATCCTTTGCGCTAACCGCGCCAACAATTCCGCACATAAATATCCCTAAAATATTGATTAATAATCACTAAAGCAGAAAAACCAGTTTATTCCAGACGGAATAAAAGCAAATAAAACACCAATTCTAACAACACAAAATTTCACATATAACCATAGCGTAGCATGGTATCGCACCCTTAAAACACACACTATTCAGAAGCCATGAACCAAAATAATTTTTCTAAAAAAAAGCCAGAATTTAATAAGATTTATTTACGCTCTTCTGGTAGAGAGAAATCCAAACCAAACTCATTTTCTGGTGAATCAATCTTCACATTTGAAGTGCCAGCACGAGATTTGCACTTCGCCTCTAACTCACGCACTTTACGATTCAGATCATCATTTTCCTCTAGAAGGTTACTAATTTTAGCTGCTAGCTCAGCTCTTTCATTTGCTTGAATATGAATCAACTCATCCAAACGCTTTTTAAGAGCACCGATTTCACTTTCATCATTAACTTTACTAGTCATAAAAACTCACGTTAGAGATTATTCAAGAAATCAAGGCGACCCTTTTTAGAGAACTCTAGAGTCACATCATCATAAACATTAGTAGATGTTATATATTTTTCAAAGGCAGTGACATTATCGCTCACTTTAACATCAACACCGAACAGCCCTAGGTCTTTCAATCTGTAAGACAACATGCCCAATGAATAATTAACATCATTCATAGTCAAATCGAAACCATGAACAGGCTTGACTGGGAGAAATCCTGTTTTTCCTATAATTTTATTTTTCATGATTCCATCTAACGATTTATTTGCATCCATTCCTTCCCATAAATCAAAATCCATAAACTCTAGCAGTTCTCTTCTAAGCACACGCCCCAAACCAATTGTTTCGCCAACCCTGTGCGGTTGACTTTGTTGTTCATTAGAGGCGCCATAACCTTTCCAATAAATTGTTTTTTGGCTAGAGAAATCATGCAAATAACAATCTTGAAAACCTAAAAAAAGAGCACCTTTAGACACTTTCTTAGAATAAAATCTAAATGTGTCTTCACATATAAAATCATCTGAACCTAAAACCACTAATGCATCAAAATCAAATGAGCGTGCATAATTAAGCCCAGCTTGCCATTTATCAGATAACGGCTGGTTAGGGTACTCTAAATAATGAACACCATATTCCTCGCAAATACTGCGACTAATTTCACCTTCCGAACCCACAGCAATTATTTGCACATCGATATCGGGGCTGAGTTTTTTTCCCAACTTCTCATAGTAAGAAAAAAACAAACGGCTTAACTCATGCCTTTTCCAGACACAAGTCAAGATTAACAATTTAACTTTATTCTCAGGTACTTGCCGACCGTTTTGTTTTAAAAAATTTATCAAAGACCCATCACTTTGAGAAAAATGATTACTAATTAAACATGAATTAATAAAGCTAAGTGTGTGCCATAGTGAGAAAGTTTGAATATTTTTTTGCCTATTGAAATCAAGAAAAGAAGCTGTAATTTCTGCTACATCTTCCCATGAATCAACTGCCGTAGGTGAACGACTAATCGTTCTCGCCATAATAATATAAAGCAGTGCATCGCCAGGTGTTTTTTTAAGGCAGTTTCTACATATATCAAAACTGCGAAAAAAACTTCCACTCTTAAGTGCCATTTCCGCTTGGTTAGCAGAAACAATATCAAATCGCATTATTTATAGCCAACCTTTTAGGACTGAATATTCATTTCAACTTACCAAATGCAAGATAAATAGTAGAGTACCCTTTGAGAATAACACTCTTCACTTCTAATTTGGAGAATAGGTGATTATATCTATCGTACACTTCGTCTTCATCTAAAAAGAAACGCACATGCCCAAAAGAATCAAAATTAGGAACAGAAAAAACTACAGAAGCTCTACTTGGCATACTACCTAAAAGATCCAAATCCTTCTCTATGTGTTCCAGCACCTCAAGCAATATATATACATCAGCAGCATTTTTAGTTAATAAGGAAGAAGAAAAAGCATTACCTTCTATAAACTCAACCCCCTTTGTTCTATTTTTGGCCTGAGAAATGGCAACAGAACTATAGTCAAACCCTGTATAACGAAGATCAGGCAAGCGTTTAATTGCATACTCAGCAAATTGGCCGGGTCCACAACCAATATCAACAACGCTTAAAACATCATTATCTTGAAAATACTGAAGCACTTCATCCCAAGCCGGCACATAGATGGAATTATCAGAATTTGATGCATATTTATCTGAACTTTCATAAACGGCATCATAAAATCGATAAGAAACTTCGATCGAATATTCAGAAGTAATTTCGTACTCAAGCTCTTTTTGAATAGCAAAAGCTGTTAAAGGTATGTTTTTGCCTTGAGAACTAGTCAGAAAAATAGAAGATTTAATAAAACTATGGGCTGTATTGACATAACCTTGCTTTCGTAATACATCGGCAGCAAAACTTGCGAAACCTATTAACCCAGCATACTCTTGGTCAGTTTTAATAATATCCCAAATACATCTCTCGGCTTTCCTCCAACATTTTTTATCTCGATAAAAAGCGGCCAAAACATGTAAAACCTTACTATTAAAAACACCGATTTGCACGGACAACTCTAGCAAATAAACAGCCTCATGCAAACGGTGTTGATTTCTTAGCGCTTGAGCCTTAGCAACAACCAAGTCTATTGTTTTACTCTGAGCACCTAATAAAGAGTGATAAATTTCAACTGCCTTTAAATATTCTTCCTTATCATTATAGCTTCTAGCTTTTTTTTCTAAAGAAACAGTATCAATTTCTTCCATCTTTTTCTCATTATTCTTCATACACACTCACTAGGGAGTAAAAAACTAGAAAGCTTTGATAGCTTTTATTTGATCTTGAGAAGATAAATAAGGATGCATCGGCAAACTCATTACCTTTTTAGCTATTTCATCACCAATTGGCAGGTGTACCGTATCATCCTTCACAGCGGGTTGCTTGTTTAAAGGAATAGGATAGTGAACCGCAGTTGGAACGCCAGCTTCTTTCAACTTACCTAAGACTTCTTCACGGTCTTCGACAAGAATAGTATATTGAGCCCAGGCTGAAACACACCGTTCATCAACATAAGGCGTGCTGACAATACCTGCATCGTTAAGTAAACGCGTATAGGAAGTGGCAACTTGATTGCGCTTTATGATCTCATCAGCAAATATCTCAAGCTTAGGTAGCAGTATGGCCGCCTGCAGGGTATCCAAGCGACTATTTACGCCAACACGCACATGATGATAGCGCTTATCCTGGCCATGGCGCGCTATCTGACGAAGCAGTCTCGCTAAGTCTTCATCATTCGTGAAAATAGCCCCACCATCGCCATAACAGCCCAAAGGTTTGCTAGGAAAAAAACTCGTGCAGGCTATTGTACTGAGATTGCAGGATTTTTTCCCATTGAAGCTAGCACCAAAGCTCTGGGCAGCATCTTCGATTACCGGAATGCCATGTTTTTCAGCAATCGCATTGATCGCATCAAAGTCCGCGCACTGTCCAAACAGCGATACCGGTATAATAGCCTTAGTACGCGGTGTAATTGCCGCCTCCAATTGGGCGGGATCAAGATTGTAGGTTTTTGGGTCAATATCCACATAGACTGGCTTAGCGCCTAATAAGGCAACCGTTTCTGCTGTTGCAATATAAGTAAAGCCTGGAGTGATTACTTCATCACCAGGGCCTATACCTAATGCCATCTGCGCAATCTGCAGCGCATCGGTACCATTAGCACATGTTATGCAATACTTAGCTCCCGTAAATGCAGCTAACTTACCCTCAAGTTCAGAAACTTCAGGGCCAAGAATATAATTACCATGCGCAAGCACTTTCTGGATATTGGCATCTATTTTATCTTTGATGCGCTCTTGCTGGGCAGCCAAATCAATAAATTGCATGATAATCAATCACTTTTAGTTAAAGTTTTGCCATTAAGATGATAAACCTTACCCGTATGAGGGCAGGCGACTTCTGCTTGACCTTCCAATGGCAAATCCAATTGCTCACCATACTCACTCATCCAGCCAATTTGCCGCGCAGGTACGCCTACCATTAATGCATAAGCCGGGACATCCTTATTAATGACAGCGCCAGCACCAATAAAGGAATACTCGCCTATGGTAACACCACACACGATGGTGCAATTGGCACCCAAAGTGGCCCCTTTCTTTACCAAAGTATCACGATATTCGCTTTTACGTTCAATCAGTGAGCGAGGGTTATAAACATTGGTAAACACCATGCTCGGACCACAGAAAACACCTTCCTCAAGGTGAACGTTGTCATAAACTGAAACGTTATTCTGAATTTTGCAGTTATCACCTACTGTGACCTTATTGCCAACAAAAGCATTTTGACCAAGGGAAACCCCCCTACCAATTCTAGCGCCAGCACACACATGCACGAAGTGCCAAACTCGGGAGCCTTCGCCTATCTGGGCGCCTTCATCAACGATTGCAGATTCATGTACTTGATAATCCATGCGTTGCTCCTAGATGAGTTTTCTCAGAAAAGCATGTGCCTCATTTTCAGCAGGAGGCTCAGGCTGAGCTGTTCGAATATGGTGTACGGTCTCAACGCAGTGCCTAGCATCTTCAATGCCATAACCGCGGCCAGCAAGAATCTCCCGATAGCTAATTGTATGAAGATCTGTGAACCCGGCGGAAAATTCTATTTGCTCACCTTCACAGCTTATATTACGGAACGTGGTTTGCTTGCCTTTTACTTCGTCAGGTAGGTCATTCGCGTCTATTGATAAAAACCATGGAACCCTGGCTTTTTCATACTCTAAGTAGCCACATGCTTTATAGTCGTTAGCATAATGCAGGACATTTTTCTCTAACTTACCAAAAATAAAATGCAGCATATCAAAAAAGTGAACACCAATATTAGTAGCCACACCAAACGACTTGCGCGGATCACCCTTCCAGCTTTCCATATACCATTTCCCGCGTGAAGTAATATAGGTTAAATCTACCTGATATTTTTCACTACGATTTTCATTCGCTACTTTTTCTTTAAGCTTCAAAATAGCTTCATGGTGACGTAATTGTAAAATATTATAAACACGCTGGCCTGTTTCTTTCTCTACGTTAGCTAGTTCATCGAGAAGTTCAGGTGTCGGCACCAGTGGCTTTTCACAAATAACATCACACCCCATCCTAAGGCCCGCTGCAATATGAGAATGGTGCAAATAGTTGGGAGAACAAACAGCCACATAGTCCAATGCAGTTGATGGATTGCGTTTCAAACGGTAGGCATGCTCTTGAAATCGCTCAAATTCAGTAAAAAACTCACTATCAGGAGAAATACTGTCGATGATGCCTACGGAGTCATTAGTATCATAGCCGATACTTAAATTATGGCCCAGCTCTTTAATCGCTTTCATATGGCGGGGGGCGATATAACCAGCAGCACCGATTAAAGCAAAATTCTTCATATTAAACACCTGTCCTATTATAAACGTAAATCTGATTCAACTTTAGGAAGTACATGCTTCACATCATAAAGAACATGTTTTTCCTTACCAAAAGAACGTATTTTCTCGGCGCCCCATTCCTTAAATTCAGAATGGTCAACTGCCAGCACAATAGCGTCGTAAACACCTTCAATCAAATCGGCTTCAAGCTTAAGACCATACTCTTCTTGAACCTCTTCCGAATTGGCCCAAGAGTCGTAAATATCAACATGCATATTAAAGCTTTCTAACTCTTTAACCATATCAATAATCTTGGTATTACGCACATCAGGGCAATCACCTTTAAAGGTGAAACCAAGAACAAGCACACGTGCTTCATCAATATGTATTTTCTTACGACTAACAGCTTTGACCAATTGTGTGGCGGTATATTGTCCCATTCCATCATTAATACGCCGACCAGCCAAAATTACTTCCGGTTGATACCCAACTTCCTTGGCTTTATAGGTAAGGTAATAAGGATCAACACTGATGCAATGCCCTCCAACCAAACCAGGTTTAAAGGGTAAGAAATTCCACTTGGTTCCCGCAGCCTCCAACACCTCTTGACTATCAATACCCAAAATATTAAATATTTTGGCAAATTCATTGATAATGGCAATATTCAAATCACGCTGGGTATTCTCAATCACTTTCGCGGCTTCAGCTACCTTAATGGAACTAGCAAGGTGTGTACCTGCAGTGATAATAGAAGAATAAAGCTCATCAACAAACTTGGCTACCTCAGGCGTAGAGCCCGACGTGATTTTTTTAATTTTTGTCAGTGTGTTGACTTTATCACCTGGGTTAATACGTTCGGGACTATAACCCGCATAAAAATCTTCATTGAATTTCAGACCTGACCCTTTTTCAATCACTGGGATACACACTTCTTCTGTAGCACCAGGGTAAACTGTTGATTCGTAAATCACCACATCCCCCTGTTTAATCACCGTTGCGAGCATAGCTGATGCTTTACGTAACGGTGTAAGGTCAGGTGCATTGTTATCATCGATAGGCGTAGGTACCGTAACGATATAGACATTACAATCTTCAATTTCTTTTACATTACTCGAAAAAAATAACTGTGAAGCCTCTCTCAACTCAGTTTCTGAAACTTCTAGTGTAAAATCAAATCCATTCTTAAGCTCTTTCACTCTTTTTTCATATATATCAAAACCTACAACACTATGACTTTTCCCAAACTCTACAGCCAAGGGAAGACCTACATAGCCAAGTCCAATAACAGCGACTTTCAAATTTTCAATATTCATTTACACACCTATACCAGATAAAAACATAATGGAACCACTATCTCTACACAGTCAACAGATATCAGCTTAAGTCATTTTCCAATATCGCTCCCTTAACACACTATTTGCATGATCTTTATCAGTTTTATACTTGACAAAAATAGTATTGTTAAAGTCTATTTCATTATGCGAAATCCATTCTTTTGTATGAGGCAGAACATACATAGGAAAGCCATGATCTTTACAAAAAATCCCCATCCAAATATCTGCCATATTTTCTTTTTCAAAAAAGCTGAAATCAATATCAATTTTTTCAGTGTCGAAAGCCATTACCCCTGTACCAGCAAACTCAACTCTTTCCATATGATTAACTTCATTCAGGCACTTATAATTTTCTTCAATATCATCATAATAACAATTAGCATTTTTGCTTAGGACACGGCCATGGTAAGAGACAACACAAGGCTGATTGAGAAAAGCAAGATATTTTAAAGTTCTTTGAACATAATCACCGGGGTAGTAAAGGTCATCATCTATCGAAAAATAAATACAGTTTTTATCAGCCCCTAGCATATAAAACTTACCAGCATCACCGCGATTAACACCAGTATCAAGAGAGCTAATTACAACAATTTTAGAGTCGCGCAGAAAATCTTCTATTCGCTTAAATCCATTTTGATAAATATAAAGTTTATCAACTTGATCAATGATGCTATCAACAGTTTCCCTAAAACTGTCCCATCTGCTTTCGATGACTGCAACTCCGCAGACTATTTTTTTGTCTCTAAATTTTTCTTTTGTGGCCATTTCTGAAAGTGAGAGGCTCGGGAACTCTGAAACCAGAGGATTTAACTTTCTTTCCTCATAATTCATTTTACTTTCGTGCTCACCATGATGCACCAAAGATCTTCTAACTTGGTACATATTAAATCCAGCAGCATAAAATCTTTTAGAAAGCTGAGCTCCAACTCCAGATGATAAAAGCGGTTTATTATCCCATGTACTTAATGGAATTTCCTTCAGACGATACCTCAAAAGGGTAGAGTCGAATACCAAAGCCATATCAAGCCATTGGGTTTTGTACAGGCGAAGACCATTAAAATTTTGAATAACTCTCGTAAACCCTGTCCAGCACTGAACCCGCCCATCTTCAAGCAAATTCAAAGATATCTTTTTCGGATCATTTATGGCACACCAAGATGAAATTGATTTTTCAAAAAAATCTTCATTTAGCCGAACATCATCCGGCAAATAATAATAAAAATCAGATTTTGTCTTACTCAACTCTAAAAATATATGGTTTACAGTTTTCCAATAACACTTTTTCCCACCATTAACTTCTGACCTGTGTATTTTAATTTTATCTTTATACTTGTCATTCTCTGAATCCAGCGTAACAGGTACATCGCTTGCATCGTCGTAAATAAACATATTGACATCAACATTATTATATTCTGCCGCACGATAAATATCTGTTATCAACGTATTAAGAGACTCATTCCTATTATATGATGGTATACCAATGCTCACTTTTTTCTTCACATCAGTAATCGGCTTTAGCCCTACGGCATTTTTAGGCGAACCACTCAATTTCAACAAATCGTTATAGATACTATAACTCTTAAAATCTTCAATATTTAGTTTTTCATAGCACTCAGTGGAAACACCATATTTTTTAAATGCTGTAACATTCTCACTATGCTTGACATCTAATCCTAAAAGATTTTGTTCTTCAAAGGTGGTTGCGACTAATCCGAATAAGTATGAGTCACTTCCTACTTTTATCTTTAAATCATTTTTCAAGCTAATTGGCAGCATGCCTGTCGCTCTAGTTATCCGCCTCTTCATTAAGCCGTCTAAACTTTTATTAACTTTAAAACCTTTCCAAAGATTAAAGTCTAGATATTCTAGTAGGCTTCTAGATAGCATCCGTCCTAGGCCAATTGTTTCACCTACTCTATCAGGTTGTGCTAAACCTTTTGATGCTGAGCCATATCCCTTCCAATGCCCTACTCCCATAGATTTAACATCGTATAGATATAAATCCTGAAAACCAAAAAAAAGAACATTTTTATCAATCATTTCCTTGTATAATAAAAATACCTCTTTACTAACAAAATCATCAGACCCCATTATAACCAATGCATCAAAATCAAACTCTTTAGCATAGTCAGCACCACCCTGCCATTTCTCACTCAAGGGCTGATTTGGTCTCTCGATATAGTTAAAGCTATATTCTTCACACATTTTTTTAGAGACTTCACCTTCAGAACCAACTACTAAAATCTCCAATTCAATTTCATCTTTAAGCTCACTCACCATTTTTTTATAGTACTCGTAGAACATACGAGTAAGGTCGTGCCGCTGCCAAACACAGGTGAGCATTAGCAATTTAGTTTTATTTCTTTTTACTTTAACTCTATTTTCCAAATAATGAGGAAACGATTTATTATCCTCAAAATAAGAACGCATAATGTATTTATTACAAATACTTACCAAAGGCCAAACAGACATTGTGTCTAAATCTTGCTCTATTCTTAAACTAATAAAATCAGACAAAACCTTCTGCAATGCTATATTTTTTCTCAAATCATTGTTTTTATTTAACGACCTAAGCATCAAAGTTAATGCAATCTTGTCAGCTGCATTTATCCTCAGCGCCTCAAGACACAAAGCTACTGCATCTTCACTTTTGCCATTAAACAAATACTTTTCCGCTAATAAAACTTCTTTAATATCCATATCTTCTCACAATCGTATTGATTATAAATTAGTGATATACTCAATTGCTAAATCAATATCACCGTATCCATTTAGACACATTGTCTATTAAGTGCAATCAGTTAACCCACAAATCATTTGCTTTACGTTTCTCAATATAAAAAGCTCGAATATAGAAAAACTCCTATATTATTACAACTTTTACATCACAACTTATTATGCTGAGCATGAAAACTCACTGAATATTTTCAGGCATAGAAATTTATAAACTCAAGCTACTATATACGACAACAACCACTTAATCAGTTATTTCTAATCCTAATGCACCAGGAAGATAGTACCACTTAGCTTTACGCTGCCACTTATTAAGCAGGAAACTCCAATCTTTTTTAAGTTCATTTTCTAGAGCAAAGTCTAAATTTTCGATCAGTATTTCCAAAACCGGCGAAGGTAGGTGCTGCAGTAGCTGCGAAAGCCCAGAATAAATACCATTATTAACCTTTTCGAGTATTGGCCCAATTATCACCAACACTCTAGAGTTATCTGGCAACCATTGCCCAAGCTGTTTCAGCGTAGTTTCAGCATTGTAAAATAGAGTAGTTTGTCCTTGAGATTCATATTCTATTAGCGGAGCATGGACTATGTTGACAGCTTGGCGACAATTGTTAGCTTCTAAGGATTTGATAATAGCCGCACACTGCGACCTTTGATGTTCAATGCTGATAATAGAAGTTGGAAGGTCATTTTCAGATGGCGCTACCGCCTCGTTAGGCTGCCCCTCCAGCATGAGCTGAGATTGGTTTCCATGGGAGCTTACCTCCGCCTTTGCAAGTAACTCAGTGGTGGCTGCACTACCAAACACTACCACCACATCGTAGCCTTGCGAATGATACTGCTCTAATAAAGCTAGAGCGTAGCCAGGATCTAGCTCTGTGCTTACTGGTTTCTGACCATGATGAAGATAGTGGATCAGCGCCCGTTCATCGCGTTGCTTATGGGCCAGTCTAGTCACATGCTGCCCGAGTGCATTACTGGTCTGCTGAATATAGCTACGGTGTTCTCTTAATAGCGATTCCAGCTTGCCTTCCATTTTACTTTCCAGCGCTTCGAAACGGCTTTGGATAACTGTCTGATTCTGCTGCTGAGAAGCCAACTGCTCCCGGAGTTGAGTGATGGTACTTTCTTTCTCACTCAACTGTTGTTTGAGCGCGGCACATTCTTTGCTGGCATTCTCCGCTTGTAAGGTTTTCTCATCGCACTGCTTTGTTAACTTTTCAAGTTGTACTCGTGTTTCACGAAGCGCTTCGTCTACTTCGCTAAACTGCTGTTTGAGCGTGGCGCACTCTTTACTGACGCTCTCCGCCTGTATTGCTTTCTCATCGTGCTGTTTCGTGCGCTCTTTAAGCTGTGTATCGGTCTCACGCAATGCTGCAGCTGCTTCGGTAAGCTGATTGGCATTCTCTTTTAGAAGTTTTTCGTATTCTGAAAGTTTCTTTTTGAGACTGTCACACTCTTGCTTGAGCGCATCCGCTTCTTCTTGAGCAACTTTTAATGGTAAGTGTAGCGCGTTACGTTTGAATTCAAGCAGTATAAATTCCGGGTCTTCACTGCTGTCAGGATCAATCTTTTCTGCGCCAGTATCAAAACCATACTGCTGGCACCAAGCGATTAACTCGGCCTGGGTTGGCATACCTTCATAAAGGCTGATCGGGCTGGTGCGCACAAAGAGCCCTTCGAGGTCATCTAATATGCCTTCTTCTTGCCACGCTTGCAGCAAAGACAAGGCCTGCTCGGGTTGCTCCAGAACCAAGTGGGTCATTAACGTACCCGATGGGCAATGCTCACTGATCAGTTCATTTAGCGGCTGTGTTTCCACTGGTTTTCGCTGTGTTTCAGCAACTCCGGGATATAGCGATTTAAGCCCCGACGCTGGCGCTAAGCTATCAAACCCCGGCACGTTGTAGCTATAGCGCGTAGCTTCCTCTGCCTGTGGAGCAACCACAGCGCTTACATATTTCAAATCACTCTGAATGCCTTTGAGTGTTGGAGACTCAGGCCTGGGCGTAATAACAAGCGAAGGAAGAGCAATATGCTTAAGAAGGGCTTCGCTCTCCTGGCGTATCGGCCCAATGTGTATAAGCCGCGGTTTTACTGGAGCGTTCATGTAGGCGACTCCTGTGTTTTACGCTGCTCTTTAATCCCATCGCGCAAATAATGCAGTAGCGGGTGATGGCCAGAGGCAGCTACATCAGGATA
>TARA_R110002020_G_scaffold16515_17_pt1 | contig 13114 bp, 23 predicted proteins | sample TARA_R110002020 | Tara Oceans TARA_R110002020 (sample SAMEA4396489) | marine metagenome | biome: Westerlies Biome; feature: [MES] marine water layer (ENVO:01000295) within the mesopelagic zone...; material: water (ENVO:00002006), including particulate matter (ENVO:01000060) such... | reverse complement strand
AGAACCTAAAAGGTTATTAGTGCTGACTAACTAATGACCTAGACTCAAGCAGACTAAAAAAGGAAAATATATGTAACGACTCTGATGAGCAGGGAGGCTCAGATGGATCACGTAGCAATAACACGGATGTTAATTATACTTATCGTTTTGGTGGTAGGGAGTTGGGATACCTACCTCATTCTTAGCGGGGATGAAGATGCAACGGTAAGTGTTGTATTATATGAATCAGCGAGGCAATGGCCTGTCATACCTTTTGTGGCAGGCTTTTTGTGTGGACACGTGTTTTGGCAGGTGTATTCAAGGAACTTGTAAATTCTGGGATTTAAGCCAAGGAGGGCGAAATGTCTCAATCTGTTGATCTTGCTGGATCGAAAGCGAGGGACCAGCGAAAAGGTAGGGTGACTTCTTTTTTCTCCATTTTGTCTATACTTCTTTTAGGCGGTTTGGCGGGTAGAGAAGTTCACAGGTACGAAGTTGATCATGGGGAGGGTAAGAGTCTTCACCAGCGAGTTGAAATGCTGGAACAGGGGCAGCTGGAGATGATGAAGAAACCAATCTTCATCCAAGTCAGGCCAGTACTCCCTATTCCGGTTCCAGTTCCGGTGCCACAGAAACCTCAAGCTCCTCGGGGTACATTAACATTCAAAGGAGTTTGACATGGTGAAACCATTATCCTTTTACTTCGCTGCTTTGTCGTTTATCATAATGCCCTTAGGCGTGTGTGCGAGTTTGCTGTATCAGCATACAAAACTTGAGGATCAGCTGAGAGTTATAGAAGAGGAGCAAAGCGAATTTCATGCGTATATTGAGGATAACCTAAAAGAGGTTTATATGCTTTATTCGCAAAATGCTTCACATACGCGTACCATAATGAATATGACTGTTCGCAATTATCACCATATTGCCGAACATTCTGAGACCACGTCTTTTTGTCCCGAGTGTTATGACATTGTCAGGCGAAAAGGAGAGGCTATTCCACCTAAACCTAAGGAGTAAAGCGTGAACATCCCGTTGTTCAAAGTTTTTGTGGCTGAGGATGTGACATCTCCTCTCAGCGACGTTCTTCAATCCGGGTACATTGCACAGGGACCGAAGGTAGACGAGTTTGAGGCTTTGTTGAAGGAGTACACGAGTACGTCTTTATGTGCGAGTGTGAACTCTGGTACTTCAGGCCTTCATCTTGCTTTGCGTCTCATCCGGGATCAGGCTGGGGATCGTAACACGATACTTACGATTCCTCTCACTTGTACGGCTACTAACTTTCCCATACTGGCGAATGGTTACGATATTCGGTGGGTGGATACCGATCCCGCTACCTGCAATGCTGATATGCAGGACCTACGGCGTAAGATGGGCCCTGACGTCGCTGGGATCATGGTTGTGCACTGGGGAGGCACTCCGTGCGATCTGGACGCTCTGAGGGCCATTCAGGACGAAGCTGAGCACCTCTACGGCTATAGACCACCCATTATTGAGGATGCTGCCCATGCCTTTGGGGCAGAATGGGACGGAAAGCTGCTTGGCAACCACGGTAACTTCGTGATGCACAGCTTTCAGGCGATCAAGCACCTTACCACTGGGGATGGTGGTGTGCTTATCTCCCCTGACTATGAGTCACACCGCCGGGCCAAGCTTCTCAGGTGGTTCGGGCTGGATCGGGAAAAGAGTCCTGATATGCGGTGTGAGCAGAATGTGTCAGAATGGGGATACAAGTTCCACATGAATGATATCAATGCGATCATTGGTATTCAGAACTTCGCATCCATCAAAAAGATCGTACACGGCCATCGAACTAACGGGTTGCTTTATAATGCGGCCTTGGTTGATGTGGATGGCATTACGCTGTTAGATCACATGCCCGAAAGATGTCGCTCGTCGTATTGGGTTTATACCCTTCGGGTAGAGCGGCGTGACGATTTTGTAAAGAAGTTACAGGGGGAAGGGATTGCATGTAGTCGTGTGCATGACCGCAATGATAAACATGCCTGTCTTTCCAAGTATCGAATTCCGCTACCGGGAACAGACGAGGTATGTTCTGACATGATTTGTATCCCGTGTGGTTGGTGGGTGGAAGCTAAAGAAATAGATCACATTGTGCGTGTTATCAGGTCTGGGTGGTAGTATGTGGAATGGACACCGTATAGCTTACATTAGCGCTACTTTTCTTGGGACGAGAGGGCGCCAGCCAAGGAATACTATCAATTTCTATGCAGACGAGTATCTCCCGCGTCTTCTCGAAAACGCTACGTGTATTGATAGCATAATAATTCCTTGTAACGCAGATGATCATCATCTTGCGCACTTTGAAGAGCTGAGAAAGAAGGTATCTGCATATCAGGAGCGGACTGATGTTCCTATTACCCTTTTTCGCCGCCACAACACGCATTTTTCTTACGGTGCATGGAACGCCGCACTTCGAGATCACTGCGACGACATTGGTTTTGCGTTCTTGTTGGAAGACGACTACGCGGTGTGCAAGCATGGGTTTGATGAGGATATTCTTTCTAGGTACTACTCTCGTGAGTGGGATAGAAAGAATGTTCTTTTCTGTGCTTCGTTGTTTCAGACCACGGGCAGTCATGATCCCGGCCATGCGGCTATCTCTAACGGACTCGTTAATGTCGAATTGTTCCGTGACAATGGGAATACATTTTTCTTAGGCGCACGTGGGACGCGTGATGGGCCAATTTCTCAGCATAAGTTTCTGACGTCGTTTGCCTACAAGAACTTAAGTATTCGCAATATGGCAGCTGAGTATTGCATGCCTTTCATGTACGCGGACCGCAAGATTATATCGTATTACGGTAACTGTCATGGTCCTGTTGTTTTTGCTCCTGTGCAGTTGTTAGCGGGAGAGAAGCTCGGTTGTTTCCGAAAAGTGGAGAAGGACGAATTCATCCCTCAGGAGCCTGTTCGTTGGTTTGAGCAGCAACAGGAGGCCCACGTTTTGCCAGAAGACTCGAAGTATTGTGCGGCGATGCGAAGTGAAACTACGCCGCCTACGCAAGAGAAAGATATGGCAGGCTTTTCTGTGCTGTCAGGAGAGGCAGTTTCAGATGCTTGATACCGCGAGAGTAGGTTACGTTTGTGCGATATACTTTGGCCCCCGCCGTTCGTGGGTGGACCATTGGGGAAATATAGACCCTCTTTATTGTCTTCGTGAGCATATGCAGGTCCTCACGGAGTGTTCTACACGGATAGAGCGTGTGATTTTTGTCTGTAACTTGCGTGACGACGGCTCTGACGATGAAGTTTACAAGGAAGCTGTTTCCATCGTTGAAGCTAAGAACGCTGAAGATGACCGTGAGTGGGTTATTTGCTCTCGTTCTAACTATGCGTTCTCTTACGGGGCGTGGGAATATGCCCTCATAAATCACTCTGACGGTTTACATTTCTCGTTTTTAGTGGAAGACGATTACGTTCCCTGTAAGGAAGGCTTCGATAACTTGGCGGTTAACCGGTACTTTTCGAGCAAGGAGAACCGGGACAGAGTGATTTATTGCGCTTCCAGCTGGAGGGTCAATCAAGCATTCAATTCGAATGGGCTTATTAACGTTTCCATCTTCAAGCTTAGAAATACTTTTTCTCTACCTAAGCCTCGCTTTGGTAAGCCCATTTATAAGCACGGAGATCTTTGCCAACGCTTGTTTCTACGGAAGTTTACGGACAAGGGGTTTGGGGTCATTGATATGGCCCCTGATTACGTGTTTCCCTTTTTCTGTATGGGACTAAAGGCGAACATCCCATACGGTGGTCCATTCCCTAACAAGCATCCGGCTAATTCTCCGCCTCCTTGCTCTGATGGGGAGATATGGATACAGCCCATTTCTTACGAGGGAGCCACTAGAAATGCCGAATGATTTTGATTCTTCCCGGGGTGTACTCGTGCTCAGCCCCCCTCGTTCTGGTTCTTCCTGTGTTACAGCTTGTATATCTTTTCAGGGTTTTAGCGTCGGAAAGACGCCTACTACAGTTAAAGATACTTACAATGAAAAGGGATACTTTGAGAACCAGAAAATTCTCAGCTTCAACGTGCGAGTGTTGCGGGCATTAACTGGGAGAGACGATATTCACAGATCTACTGATCTGTCGAGTGCCGCCCATGAGAAGATTCGCCGCCACACGAATGAATTGAAAGACCTACTAAGGAGTGAATTTACAATAGGTGAGGCAGAGGCTGTCCCTTTTGTGATTAAGGACCCACGGATCTTGCTTTTGCGTGCTATTTACTTCCCCCTGCTGCCTGATGTTAAGGTAATTTGCTTAGCTCGTGACCGTGCAGCTTGTGTGTCGTCGATGGCAAGGATGGGGAAGAATAATCCATCACGAGCAGAGACGCAATATGGTGGAACATGGGACAACTACGTTGATCTTTTGAATGGTATTGAGGGTGTGTTTCCTTTCATGCGGGTGAGGTTCGAAGAATTCATTGCGAAGCCTGAGAAGAGTCTGGAGGAAATATGTTCCTTTTTGGACGTTCCGTTTACTGCTGAGGGTCGTCAGGCGGCGATTGATTTTGTAGATAGGAGATTAGTTAGATATGGGGATATCTGATATTAAAATCAGGGAAGTAGAGATAGACAAGTATGCAGCTTTTGCGGATGCGGCGGCTATGCTTGAGTCGTATCCGGGAAGGGGACCAGCTGCGGCTGTTTACGGTCTTCGTCCGTACATCGAGGACAACGTCGTCTGTGATCTGGGGTGTGGTGGTGGTGATTTAGTCTGGTTGATGGGTAGGTGGGCTAAGAAGGCTGTTGGTGTGGAGTATGACCAGCGACGTTTCAACACAGCCGCGATTCACAGAAGCGGTGTTGATAACGTAAGCGTCGAGAATTTTGATTATTTCGCTAACCCTATTCCCAAGGCGGACGTTTACTACTATTGGCCCAATGATCCGACGCACGCAGAACGTTTGATAGAGACACTAAAGGAACAACACGCCCCCACGACTTTGGTGATGGGCTCCAGAATCAGCTGGATTGACCACGAGCTGGCCGGGAAGGTTTTTGACTATAAAAATGGAAACGTCAGGACACCCAATTTCCTGTCTTTGCTTGATAAGCACGGTGGGGAAATATTGTCTTTTTCTTTCAGGGAAGAATCTTCGAGCAAAAAACCCGAGTGGCCGGATGAAGATACGTGGTGTTTAACTGTTCTTACAATTGAATAGACATGGCTAAAATTGTATTCACATTTGATGACGGTATTCGTACCCATTACGACTTTGTTCGTCCTTTGCTTTTAGAGCACGGGATGACTGGTACGTTTTTTATCCCCGGTGACAAGGTTCGCCGTGTTTGGATGAGGCGAATGCCTACAATAGTGGAAAATGACGGTCCCGATATGCGAGAGGGACCTCTGGACTGGAGTGAAATTGCGGCCTTAGACAAAGCCGGATTTGAGATAGGGAATCACACGAACACGCACCCGTGTATGACTCGTATTTCTACTGAAGCGTGTTTGAAAGAGGTCAGCTGCTTAGAGGCGCACCTACAAGAGAACGGAATACCACCGGCGTCCACATTTTGCTATCCGGGATATCATGCAAACGAGAAAGTTGCGAATGTGCTCAGAGGTTTGAATTTCAAGTTTGCCCGTATTGGGTACATGAAAGACAATCCGGAGGCTGGCGAGCCGAAGGAGGGAAATAGACCGGAAAGTAGGTCGGAGGTTTATTATTACACTCCGGGTGATACTAATCCTCTATTTGTTAACAGCACCGGCATTTTTAATGATTGGTACGGGTTGGACCACTTTATTGACGACGTCGAGAACACGCCTGATGGTTCGGTGGCCGTATTTACTGCTCATGGTTTCGCCCGTGATCTCAGGCGGGATCGCTTCGAGAGGATGGTGCGGTATGCCGCAAGTAACGGACATGAAACGATCAATTTCAGGGACATGCCCGTTGCTTAATCATCGCCCCTTTAAGAAGTTCGAGCTCACCCACAAAGGTGCTGTATCCATTCTTTTCGCGACGGGTCCGTCACTGAACGACTTCAGTTATTCTGGGCTTCCTGACGTGCCGTCTGTGCGAACAGGGGTGAATTCTTTCATTTATCATGACCAGTATGAGTTGGATTACTATTTTTGTGCACATGATGTTTCTAAGGAGGGATCAGGTCATCCCCACAATGAGATAGAGAAGGTAGACCCCATACGCGAGAAGATAAAGTCAAGATCCTCTGACATGCAGGTTTTCTGCACTTGTGCCGGTCTTCGGCATGGTCGCCGCCACGTGAATGATACTTTTTTCTCTGATGAGGCTAGGCGGGAATTTAATGCAATTCCTTATGTTGTTTCTTGGTCTGGGAAAGGTAAGGAGGCCTTTGCGACGTCTCTGGAGCGCCAACCTCTTTATAATCAAAGCATTGTTTTTCCTGCGTTACAGTTTTTGTTATACACTGGAGTTAGCAAGGTGTATCTTGTCGGGTGTGATTGTGGGGGCGGGGTCTCTTACTTATCGCCTGACAAAGAGCCGGGTCCTGATTGGAAGCATGCTACCGACTTCGGTAAGCTGCATCAGGCTTGGAAAGATTTTCGTAGTTTTGCGGAGGAGAAGTACCCTGACGTGGATGTGGTTTCTGTTAATCCTCGTGGGTTGAAGGGGATGTTTGAGGAGTGTTATACACACGGAGTCTAAATGAACGTACCTACTCTTACAGCGTGTAACGAGAACTTTGGCTTGCGTAAATTAGAGCGGAAGGATGTTCCGTTACTGACGGCCCTCAAAGCAGAGACGTGGCGGAAGACACACAGAGGCACGATTGTCAATTCAGACGACCAAAACCGCTGGTTTGACAGCATGCAGACAGATGTCAATCAGCCGGATAAGCTGTTTCTTGCATTTGTCCAGCGTGAAGGTAATAGAGACGTAGCTGGCTTTTTTAAGTTGGCTAACATTGACTACGTTAGCCGCTGTGCTGATGTCGGGTGGGATCTTGTCCCCGACTACAGGGGAATGGGCCTTGGGAAGGTTCTTGTGTGGGGTGGTGCTTTTTTCTGCTTCAATTTTCTCAACCTGCGAAGGCTGACAGCGGAGATATTGATAAATAACGAAGCATCGCAGAAGTGTGCACAGGCGTCAGGCTTCGTGGTAGAGGGGCTCAAACGCGATGCTGTATACGAGCGAAAGCCGTATGATAAAAAAAATGTTACACCTGCATCTGGTGGTCACTACGTCCATAGTCAAGTGTGGGGTTTGTTACGTTCGGAGTGGAGGATAGGGGACTCGAACCCCTGACCTTCTGGCTGCCAGCCAGACGCTCTCCCAACTGAGCTAATCCCCCTAGACGAATAAACATTGGTTGATGCCGATTAAATTGTTATACTAGTAGCAATCAGCGTTACAACGTTGTTTCTAATATCCAGCCCCGCAACACTCTGGGGGCTCGCTTAAATAAATCCAGAGATTACGTGCGTACGCAACAAGGGGCCGGGGAGCGCATCCTCGGCCCCTTTTAGGTTGAAGACGTGAATTATATCCACAGTGAAAAACTGGTTTACTGGGGTTTGCCGAGAACCGGGTCGCGGTACGTGTTTGGATGTTTAAAGGACGCGTATTCGTTTGATTATCGCCATACGCATGATGTCGGTTGTGACCCTGAGTATGACGACTATAGCGTGGTGTGCTCTATAAGAAACCCATACTTTCGTGCGTTATCGGTATGGAAGTGGGTGAATATGGTTGGCGAAGACAAGTTCTACCCTCACTCGTTTCCGGACTTTGTACGCCGTGTGGTTCCGGATCATGCAGGTCCCATTACGGATGAGTTAGGGTCGTTAATTGAGAGAGTAGATTATTTTATTCGTATTGAGCATTGCGAAAAGGATTTGAAAAAGATCCCTTCTTTTCCGGAGCATTTCGTGTTTCCGAGTAACACTTATCAGAGTTCTTATAGTCTGTCTCCCAAAGAGTATTACGCTGATCGTCGGGTGGCGGATAGGATATGGGATATCTACCGTAAGGATTTTGAAACATTTGGATATGTCCGCGACAGCTACATGGGGAAAGACAGTGACTTGTAACGGCTATTTTCTCGTCAGCAATCATGGGGAGATGTCTGTACAGGAGATGTTCAGAGAGTTAGCTGAGGAAAAAATTGCCCCTGTTGTTGCTTTAGAAGGTGAAAAAAAGACAACTGTTCTACTGTTCAGCACAAGCGAGGTATGCAAGAAGTTCGCTAAGAGGAATCTACCTAAAAATTGGGTGAATGGCGAGCTTCAGGCACACGAAGATGATTTTAATTTTGTCTCTAAACAGGGGTGGGACGTCGAATACTTTGATTGGCCACGCAAAGTTCGAAACCCTGAGTTGCTTAACGTGGTTGTCCTTGAACTCTCACGGGAAACAGAAGTACGTAAAGCCTGATAAATACGCTTATCAAACATGCAAGCCATGGAGGGCTGCATATGTGCAAGCTACGGAGAGCTGATGCGGCATTTGAGTTCTGTCTTTTTGTCATTCTCTTGGTGACGGCTGTTGACGTGTTTTGGTCGGTACACACCGGCCCAACACTTCTGGAGTTCGAGAAGAATCCCATCGCTGCTTATATCATTAAATGGGGAAACGCTCGCGAGATAAATGGAATTGGTCTTCTGTGCGCGTTCAAAGTTTTAAATACATACCTTGTTATTCGCTTGTGTGTGTGGCTCCGTAAAGTAAGATCATCATGGGGATGGGGATCTACTGTCGGGGTGGCCCTTTTCCAGTTGTTCGTTATCTGGTACCTGTACTATGGAGGCGGTCAGAGATGACTCAGGAAGAATTGCAAGGACACATTTACTCAGCCATTGAAAAGTCCGGTCAAGTTCTCAGGGATACGTTAGGAGATAACGCAGAGAAGAATGTAGTGGTTGTACCGGTGGTTGTAGTGGTGTCTAATTGTGTAATAAATAAGGACTAAACGAGGACAAGCAATATGACGCAATATTCTCGCCCTGATAGCGATCCAGCACAGACTACGAATTGGGCACCGTCTACGGGGTCCGACCTTTTCGCGATGATTGATGAGGCAAGTCCGAATGACGCGGATTATGTGTCAGTTCAGGACCAGATGAGTGGCAGCACTGAGACGTTCACGGTGGACTTGAGTACGGTTACCGATCCTGTTTCGTCTTTAAGCCATAAAGTTACGGTGCGGGCAAAAGACAGCGTAGGTTTTGGAACTATTACTTTTGTTGTCAAGCTCGTGCAAGGTGCTACCACCATTGCCACTATCACTTCTTACACGCTCTCTGGTTCCGCTGCCGACCACACATATACCCTTTCCACGGCGGAGGCGAATAGTATTACGAACTATAGCAGCTTAAGTTTACAGGTGTCTGCTACAGACTCGATGTTTTCGGGGACAACTACTACTGTTTATCAGGCTTTTTTCGAGTGTCCGGACGCTCCGGCCCCCTCTGACGACGGTATTGCGGGAATTGCTTATTCACCTGCGAGATCGGCGGCATCAGGGGCTGCTTTCGGAATTACACAGAGAACTAGATAGGGAGATTTACGATATGGCAAATTCAAGTCTTACAAAAGTTTTTGATGGCGTTACTGCTGATGGCAATTCAGCTTCACTTAACTGGCCCGGCGGGGTGGGTCAGATGGTGGTTGAGGGAACGTGGGGCGGAGGTACTGTTAAGCTTCAGATGTCTCCCGATGATGGAACCACGTGGGTTGCTATTGGAGGAGATGCGTCTGTTACCGCAGACGCTGTGGTTAATTTCGACCTGAACGGTTGTGACATTCGGTTAAACCTGTCGGGGTCGACTGGCGCTAGTTTGGCTGGTTGGCTGACTCAGACTGTTAGTGACGGTATCTGGGGCAAAGGTATTATGCATTGTCCTCAGTAAAGGAGACCGCGTGTGGAAGAGCCGATCTATTATAAAAAACCGCATCGCTTCTTTGACGAGAGAGGGTTTTTTCAGGAAATATACAATGGTTCACGGACTGGGGAGTCGTCTGATGGTCGTGGCCCTCTTCCGTCGGCTATGGTTCAGATAAACCATTCTCGCAGCAAGAAGGGTGTTCTGCGCGGCATGCATTGGCAGCAGCCGAATCCCGTGGGAAAGTATGTTACATGTATTCATGGTCGCATTTTGGACGTTGTGGTGGACATCAGGAGGTCTAGTCCTGCGTTCAAGCAATGGAGAGGTTACGAAATTGACGCGGAGCAGGGGCAGTCGCTGTGGGTCCCTGAAGGATATGCCCATGGATTCGTAGTTATTTCTCCGATGGCTGATGTGCTCTATGCGCAGTCAGCCGCGTTTGATCCATCGGGTGATCGTGTTCTTCGTTGGAACGATCCTGATGTGGGCATAAAGTGGCCTGAGATGTTAAAGAAGTACACCATCAGCGATAAAGATAAGAATGCTCCTTTGTTGTCAGAATTGCCTGAGGAGGTTCTTTTCGACTGATTATCGTTCGTAACGAACAAGGAGGTTCGTATGAAACGATTGTGGAAATGGCTATTACGCGTATTACCGTACGATAAAACGTATGTATTTTATCGTACGGATAGTCGAATAGACGGGACCAGTCGTGTCTCGATAGAGTTTTATCAAGACGTTTATCGCCGAAGGCGTTTGTTTCGTCGCGCGGTTTACTGGAATGGTACTATTCTGGTCCGTGTTGTGTTGCAAGACGTAAGGTTTTATACGCGAGGTAAGAAAGGTGTTACTTCTCCTTTACGTGGGGCACAAGAATATACTCTTCGTTGCGATAATGATTATGTTGAACTGCTCAAACATTTGTCGGCGTTGGAGATCAGGGGAAAGATAACGGTCCAAGAACGGGTAAGTGTCATTGGGTGGGAAGATCTTTTAATGCGAATGTGGCCTCCGCGATCTGGATGTCACATCAATCACCTCGAAGAGGAGGAGGAAGAGGTTGAAACCTAAAGTAACTACCAGTACCTACCGCCGCATGGGGGCAAAAAAGAGAAAGGACCGGGCGACAGGATCGCTCAACCCGCCCACGAATACGGCAAAAAGGAAGAGATCCGAGTCCGGCGGCGGCTCATGGCCCCCGCCCAAGAAGACGATGTATTCACACATCGAATTTAAGGACATGGAGGTTCACGTTCCCCCTGAGGTTTACGGTGGGTTGGTTGAGACTTATCCGTCCCGTTGTCCGATTGTCACTGCGTATGCCCTTCGTCCTTATGTCGAAGGCAAAGTTTTCTGCGATCTTGGATGTGGTGGAGGTGACCTGACATGGGTACTTAGCGAATGGGCAGCTACATCAATCGGAATAGAGTACATGTGGTCCCGGAGTAAACACTGGGATTCTCTAGGGCCTGATCGAGAAAATGTTCAATTCATACAAGCTGACTACTTCGAAGCTGAGATACCTGTCGCAGATGTGTACTTTTATTGGGGATTGCCGGAGTTTCTCCCTCGTGTTGTGGGATTGCTGACTGAGAAAGCGGCTGGCAGTTTGCTGGTGGGAGGGGCTCGTAATAGCTTTTTGAGTTTTGAGGATACGTACAAGACTGCGGGAGTATTGCCGAAACGAACAAAGAGAGGGTTTTTATTGGAGAACGTAGATCGTTGTGGGGGTTATGTACTACGTATGCCGGTAAAGGAAACGATTGTGAAAGGAAACCAGTCGGTCGATGGGGGTGATTGGGATCAAGATGATTTATGGTGTCTGTGTTTAATTCCTCTTGTTGTTTAGGGGAATGATTTTGTGTTCTTTGGCTTTCAGGGAGGAAAGTTATTATGACAAGGAAGTCTTTGGTTTTTTGAAGGACCGCCGGAAGCTACTTAAAACGGTAACGTGGAGCTTGACTGCTCTTTCAATTACGTGCTTGGTAGGGTGGGCAATTACGGGATCGTTGGCGGCTGGCGGTAGTATTGGAATTATTTGTCGTTTAATTAAAATTCCTACGTATTGGCTGCACGAGACGGTTTATGATCGTTGTTAGTTGTTTGTTTTTTTAGCTTTCAAGGAGGAAAGTTATTATGTCGAGGAAGCTCTTTGATGGACCACTGGGTAACTTTTTACGCAAGCATCGTCCGATCCGACGTCTGGCGTTGCTTGGTGGTGCTCTGATTGGTGTCTACTTTTTAGGCGCTAGGCTGGGCTGGTGGGATCGGTTCTTATTTTAAGAAAGAGAGTTTGTGTCTCTGAAGGTAATAATCTCGGGATGCGCGAGGGGGGCTACTCGATGGGCTTACGAGTCTATTAAACGGGCAGGCCACGATGTTGGGTTCTGCTCCGTTTTTAACGAGCATAGCTCCCCTCACAGCGTCCACGCCTCAGTCGCTAACGCTGAGCATGAGATTGAAGTGAGCTGGTTTTCTGCTCCTTTTCTCAAGCACCCGGCAGTTTCCGATATCCGGTCAGTTCGACTGTGTCGAGATCCTTTGGCTAATTTAAATAGCATTAGCTGGTTTGGAATGTTTCAGCCGGGGCGTAACGATTTAGCACAGGAGTGGTATCATTTTGCCGCTAGGTTTGCGCCTGAGCTTGATGGTTGGTACCGAGGCAGGCCCGCACAGGCGGCTATGTATTACCTGTGTGAGTGGTATAGGCTTCTTCGACATGCAAAGTACGAAGCGTATGCCGAAGAAGGAGTGGAGTCTCTTTTGGAGGCTGCGGGTTTAGAAAATAAGACAGGTGTCGTTTACAACAATTTTCGCTGTAACTCTTCCGCGTGCAGACATCAGGCAACGGGAGAATCTATCAAGTATCTGCCTATTTCTGAGAGGTTCAGGGAGGCGGCAACAGTTCAGGGGTACATTCTCGATGGGAATGAACAAGGTAACAAGTTTTCAAAGTCCTCTCTCTGGAATATCTAGGCCAAAAATTTCTGTGGGGTTTATCGGGGAGTTTGCAGGCACCGCCCTCCAGCCGTCCCTAGAGTGGTGGGGAGTAAGAGTTTCACCGTCCCCGAGGGCTGCGGATGTCGTTGTTTATTCTTTCGGTTCTTCTACGCCTTTCCATGCCCTTGGTAATCGCGGAACCCCTGTAATTGTCGTGGACGAGGGGAATTCTCCGGGCATTTCTCCTGAGCTACTTCGTTTGTTGCGGCGTCCGGAGGTTCGCTTATGTTTTCGAAGGTACGGATTTCGTGATCCTCAGGCGTATTTTCGGTGTGACGATTACTACGAAGAG
>TARA_R110002020_G_scaffold36611_2_pt1 | contig 13117 bp, 11 predicted proteins | sample TARA_R110002020 | Tara Oceans TARA_R110002020 (sample SAMEA4396489) | marine metagenome | biome: Westerlies Biome; feature: [MES] marine water layer (ENVO:01000295) within the mesopelagic zone...; material: water (ENVO:00002006), including particulate matter (ENVO:01000060) such... | reverse complement strand
GAGCCGAACTCCTGGGGCGGCGAGATCGGCGGGCCGCGCGAGACGGAGAAAGGCTTCCGCTCCTACCCCGAGGCGATCGGCGCCAGCAAGGGCCGGGTGCGCTCCGAGCGCTTCGCCGACCACTACAGCCAGGCGCGGCAGTTCTACATCTCGCAGACGGAGATCGAGCAGACCCACATCGCCGCGGCGTTCACCTTCGAGCTCTCCAAGGTCGAGACCCCGGCCATCCGTGCCCGGGTGGTGTCGCATCTCCTCAACATCGACGAGGAGCTGGCGAACAAGGTCGCCAAGGGCCTGCGGCTGAAGCAGATGCCGAAGCCGGCCGACGCGGCGAAGCCGACGAAGATGGATCTTGAGGCTTCGCCCAAGCTCTCCATCATCCTGAACGGTCCGGACAGCTTCAAGGGCCGCAAGGTCGGCTGCCTCGTGACCGACGGCACCGACATCGCCCAGGTGAAGGCGCTGAAGACGGCGCTGGAGAAGGAAGGCGCGCTGATCGAGTTCGTCGCCCCCATGGTCGGCGGCGTCAAGGCGAGCGACGGCACATGGATCGAGGCCAAGCAGAAGATCAACGGCGGCCCCTCGGTGCTCTATGACGCGGTGGCGATCCTGCCGGGGCCGGATGGCGTCGACACGCTGGCCAACGAGTCCACCGCCAGGGACTTCGTCAACGATGCCTTCGCCCACGCCAAGTTCATCGCCTACTCGGCGCCGGCAATGACGCTGTTCGAAAAGGCCGGGGTGAAGCCCGACATGGACGCCGGCTTCATGGAGCTGAAGGGCGCTAAGGATGCCCAGGCGTTCGTGACGGCGTGCCGCAAGCTGCGCTTCTGGGAGCGCGAGCCGATGGTTCACGCCGCCTGGGCCTGAGGCGCACGGCGCTTTCCCTCGTTGCCGGCCCGGGCGCACGCGCCCGGGCCGTTCCTGTATGGCGCTATTTGCGGAGGTCGGCGCGCACCAGCGCCGCGAGCAGCCGCGGCAGGTCCTTCCGGGACACCAGCCCGGCCACCTCCTCGGCGGTCGAGGCGAGCCCGAGCTTGCGGGCGCTCCGAAGCGCCTTCTCGTCGACGAACGGGTACAGCTCGCTCCAGGCGATCTGTACCTCCCGGCAGAAGATGTCCGCGCCGGTATCTCCGATCCCCTTGAATTCCTTGAGAAGTTCACGCTCGCGCTTCGGGTCCTTGTCGGCCTTCGCGCGCAGCTTGCGCAGATCCCCGCCGTAGCTATCGAGCAGCGTCTGCGACGTGTCGGCGAGCCGCCGGGACGTGCTCTCGTCGTAGCGGGCGTACCCGGCCTGGTTGAGGACCCGGGTGCGCGCTTCCCAGCTGGCCGCCGCCATCTTTTCCGGCGTCGTCCATCCGGCCTTCGCCAGCGCATCGGCGGCGTTCATCGCAAGGCCCGCCGAGATCCGGGCGCTCAGCAGCAACGATGCACACAGCCACCGGAACAGCGGCGACGGCGTGTTCTTCGCAAGATCGAGCCCGAGTTCGCCGGAATAGGTGATGCCCGCATCGCGCAGCAATGCCGCGACGGTCGTCTTTGCGGGCGGAGTGTCAGACATGGGAGCCTCCGTTTCTCCAGGTCCCCCCGGCCTCCAGGTCAAACGCCACGGGGCGAGCCCGGGTTCGCCCCGAGAGGCGCCCGGATGCAGCATCGCCGACCGCCGCAATGCCCGCGCAATGTCACCACCAAATAGACACGCGGGAACCAAGGCCGTCGGTCGGCCGTTCTGAAGGTCTGATGACAAAGATGCTGGACTATGACGATGAGATTGCCGCCACCACGCAATTGGGCGGTCTGCACAGGACAGAACGAGGCGCGGATACTCTTCCCGAGCGCGCGATCTACGCCCGCAGCGCATCGGTCGGTGCAACGCTTCTTCGCGAAGGTGCGGCTGCTCTTGGACCGCTGATTCTACACGAGGGCTGGGCCTTTCGTTACAAGACGCTGCCGGACGGTCGGCGGCAGATCCTCGCCTATTTCCTGCCGGGCGACGTCGTTGGCTTCCAGTCCGCGACATTTCCCACGGTCGACCACGGCGTGGAGGCCCTGACGGCTGTGCGCTACGCGAGCTATTCGCTGGCCCACCTCGTGGCCGACGCCGGCGCCGCCTGCGGCCGCGACGCGCTGACCGCAATCGCCCATTTCGCCGGCGCCCAGGAGCGCCAGTCGGACGAGCATCTGCTGACGCTTGGCCGGCGTTCGGCGATGGAACGCGTGGCGTTCATCATCTGCACGCTGTTCCGGCGGGTGCGGGCCCTGGGCCTCGATTGCGACGGCCGGATCGACTTTCCGCTGACCCAGCAGCATCTGGCGGATACGCTCGGCCTGTCGCTCGTCCACACCAACAAGACCCTGAAGCGGCTGAGCGGCACCGAATGCCTCAGCTGGAAGGGCCGCATCCTGCTCCTGCACGACGAGCCCCGGCTCGCCCGCATCGCCGGGCTTCCGGCGGGCTGACGCGCTACCCGGCGTCGCGCGCGACCCCCTCCGGAATGAGCGCGCCCAGGTGCCGGAGCTTGTCGGGGTTGCGGGTGACGTAGAGCGCCTCGATGCGGCCGGCGCCGACCTCCAGCGCGAACGTCTGCACCGTGCCGTCCGGCTCCACCGTCAACAGGGCCGGCAGGCCGTTCAGCTGCAGCCGCCGGGAAAACCGGACCGCGCCATCCCCCCATTTCCGCCGCGCGCCGACCAGGAACCGCACGATCCTCTCCGCGCCGAACACAACGTTCAGCGCCGCCGGCTTCCGTCCCCCGCCGTCGGAATGCAGCATCGCGTTGCCGGCGAGGAGCTGGCCCAGCGCGCTGGCGTCGCCCGATCGCGCCGCCGCGAAGAAGGCGTCGGCGATGCCGTCCCGCTCGGTCGGATCGACGGCGTAGCGCGGCCGCGCGTCGCGGACATGCGCGCGTGCCCGCGCCGCCAGCTGCCGGCAGGTTGCCGGCGACCGGTCGAGCATGGCGGCCACCTCGTCGAAGGCGACCTCGAACACGTCGTGCAGCAGGAACGCCGCCCGCTCGAGCGGCGACAGGCGCTCCAGCGCCAGCATGAGGGCAACCGAAATATCCCCGGCCACCCCGTCTTCCGGGTCCACAGTCAGGCCCGTCTCGGTGACGAGCGGCTCGGGAAGCCACGTCCCCACATAGGTTTCGCGCCTGCGGCGGGCCTGCTTGAGCCGATCGAGGCACAGCCGGGTGACGACCCGGGCGAGATAGGCGCCAGGGTCGTCCACCGTGCTCCGGTCCGCCCCGTGCCAGCGCAGATAGGCGTCCTGGACCACGTCGTCGGCCTCGGCGACCGATCCAAGCATGCGATAGGCGATGGCCGACAGCCGCCGGCGGCAGGCCTCGAAACTGGCGGCTCCGTCATCGTCCATCGCAGGTCCGTCCTCAGCCCGCCTTCGCCAGATCGGGCGCCGTCACCGGATGCTGCGCCCGAAAGCCCACGGCCAGCCGGTTCCACACGTTGATGGCGCCGATGAGCAGGGAGAGGTTCGCCTGCTCGCCCGGCGTGAACGCCGCGGCCAGTTCATCATAAGCCGCATCGGGGGCGCCGGTCTCGGCGATCAGCGTCAGCGCCTCGGTCCATTCGAGCGCGGCGCGCTCGCGCGGCGTGTAGAGCGGCGATTCGCGCCAGGCCGGCAGGAGATAGATGCGTTCCTCCGTCTCGCCCGCGGCGCGGGCGTCGGCAGTGTGCATGTGGAGGCAGTAGGCGCACCCGTTCAGCTGGGAGGCGCGGATCTTCACGAGCTCGATCAGGCTCCGCTCCAGGCCGCAGCCCTGCACGAAGCGTTCGAACCCCAGCATCGCCTTGATGCCTTCCGGCGAGGCGGACGCGAAATCGAGACGGCTCTTCATGGCAACTCTCCGATGGTCAATGATGTCGGTCGATGCCATCAAGACGAGGCAGCAGCGGCCGGCGTGACATCGGGCGCGAAACATTTCCGGGGGACTTGCGCATGGATTCACGCCCGGCAGGCCGACAGCCGCCCGTCGCGATCGCGGTGGCGCCCAACGGCGGCCGCAAGACCAGGATCGATCATCCGGCCGTGCCGATCTCGCCGGCGGAGCTGGCGGAAACCGCCGCCGCCGCGGTTTCCGCCGGTGCCGCGATGATCCACGTGCACGTGCGCGACCGCTACGGCGACCATCTGCTGGACGCCGCGGCCTACACGGACGCCATCGCGGCCATCCGCGCGGCCGTCGGCGACCGGATCGTCGTGCAGATCACCACCGAGAGCCTCGGCCGCTACGCCCCGGACGGGCAGATGGCGGTGGTGCGCGACGTCTGCCCCGAGGCTGCGTCGCTGGCGCTGCGCGAACTCGTGCCCGATGCGGGCCACGAGGCGGCCTTCGCCGAGTTTCTCGAATTCATGAAGCGCGAGGCGATCGCCCCGCAGATCATCCTCTACACGCCCGAGGAGGCCGTGCGGCTGGCCGGGCTGATCCGCCGCGGCGTGGTGCCGGCGGACGACATTCCGGTGCTCTACGTGCTCGGCCGCTACGCCGAGGGGCAGCGCTCGGAGCCGGCCGACCTGCTGCCGTTCCTGGCGCCGGGCCAGCCCCGCTTCGGCCACTGGAGCGTCTGCGCGTTCGGCCCGCGCGAGGCGATCTGCGTGGCGACCGGCGCCTACCTGGGTGGCCACGTGCGTGTCGGCTTCGAGAACAACGTGCAGCTGCCCGATGGCACCATCGCGCCGGACAACGCCGCGCTGGTCGACGCCGCCGCCCGGCTGGTGCGCGACGGGGGCTTCCAGACGGCCACGGCCGACGCGCTCAGGGCAAGCTGGACCCTTGGTGCTTAGCCGGCTTTAGACCGTGAAACGCCCGGCATACCGGGCGCTCCGGCAGACGACAGCGTTTCGGTGCGTGCGCGCGTTGCGCTCAGGCGTCGTCGTTCTCTAGCCGGCGAATGACCTCGTCGAGCTGCTCCAGCGTCCGGTAGCGGACCTTGAGCTCGCCGGCCCCCGACTGGCGGTGCGCCAGCGTCACGGTGAGCCCCAGCGCCACCGACAGCCGCCGCTCCAGCGCCCGCGTGTCGGCGTCCTTGCGGACGGGTCGTGGCTCGGCGTTGCTGGCCGCCTGGATCTTCTCCGCTGCGAGCCGTTCGGCGTCGCGCACCGACAGGCCCTGGCGGACGATCCGCTCGGCGAGCCCTTCCGGATCCTCGGCCGTCAGCAGCGCCCGGGCATGGCCCGCCGACAGCGTGCCCTCCACCACGAAGCCGCGGATCTTCGGCGACAGCTTCAGCAGCCGCAGCGTGTTGGCCACGTGGCTGCGGCTCTTGCCGATCACCGAGCCGAGCTGGGCCTGGTTGTAGGAGAAGTCGCCCATCAGGCGCTCGTAGCCCTCGGCCTCCTCGATGGCGTTGAGGTCGGAGCGCTGCACGTTCTCGATGATCGCGAGCTCCAGCGCCTCGCGGTCGTCGGCGTCGCGCACCACCACCGGGATCTCGTGCAGCCCCGCCTTCTGGGCCGCCCGCCAGCGCCGCTCGCCGGCGATGATCTCGTAGCCCTTCGACCCGCCCGGCTGCCGCCGGACCAGGATCGGCTGCACCACGCCGCGGTCCTTGATGGAGGCAGCGAGGTCGGTGAGGTCGGCCTCGTCGAAGGTCTTGCGCGGATTGCGCGGGTTGCGGGCGATCAGGTCGATCGGCACCCGCCGCAGGCCGCGCGTGTCCTCCTCGCTCACCCGCTCCGGCTCGACGTCGCCGAGCAGCGCCGCGAGGCCCCGGCCCAGCCGCTTCTTCTGCGCATCCTCAGCCATGCTGCCCGTCCCCACTCGACGCGGATTCCTGATGGTCACGCATGGGCGGGCGCGCCCGCGCGGATCTGCTTCTCGCGCTGGATGACCTCCGAGGCCAACCGCAGATAGGCCTGGCTGCCCGCGCACTTGAGGTCGTAGAGCAGCGCCGGCTTGCCGTGCGACGGCGCCTCCGACAGCCGCACGTTGCGGGGGATAATCGTCTCGTAGACGATGTCGCCCATGGTGTCGCGAACGTCCTGGACGACCTGGTTGGCCAGGTTGTTGCGGGCGTCGTACATGGTCAGCACGATGCCGTGGATCGACAGCTCGCGGTTGAGCCCGGCCTTCACCTGCTCGACGGTGCGGATCAGCTGGCTCAGGCCCTCCAGCGCGAAGAACTCGCACTGCAGCGGCACCACGACGGCGTGCGACGCGGCGAGCGCGTTGATGGTGAGCACGGTCAGCGACGGCGGGCAGTCGGCCAGCACGTAGGTGAACGGGCCGGCGCGCTCGTCGCCGGCGTCGACCGCGTCCGCCAGCCCGAAGACCGTGTTGCGCAGCCGGAGCGCCCGGTCGGCCTCGGTGCCGATCTCCAGGTCGAGGCCCAGCAGGTCCTGGGTCGACGGCGCGATCGACAGCCGCGGCACGGCCGTTTTCGTAATGACATCAGGGAGTTCGGCCTCACCGACCAGCACGTCGTAGATCGACCGGGCGCGCGCCTTGCGGTCGATGCCGAGCCCCGTAGAGGCGTTGCCCTGGGGGTCGAGGTCGATGATCAGCACGTCCTCGCCGATGGCCGCGAGCGCCGTCCCGAGGTTGATGGCCGTGGTGGTCTTGCCAACGCCGCCCTTCTGGTTGGCGACGGACAGCACGCGGGGCGATTTCGGCAAAGAACTCATGGACCAATCCGTTCAGCGGATAGGGGCACGATCCCCCGGATTTCCAGGATCCGCCCGGCGGGATCCGACACGCTCTGGTGTTCTACCAGATCGAAGCCGAATTCGGTACGCGCTTCGGCCACCTCGGCGGCGAAATCGGCGCCTTTGTGGAGAAGCGCCCGCGCCCCGAGCGCCGCGAACGGCAGAATCAGCGGCAGCAACCGGGGCAGCGGCGCCAGCGCCCGCGCCGTCACCACGTCGAACGGCTCGGTGAGCGCGCGGCTGGCGTCCTCGATCCGCGCGGCGTGCACGGTGACCGGCAGGCCGAGCTCCAGGGCGGCGGTGCGCAGGAAGGCGGCCTTGCGCCCGTTCGCCTCGACCAGGTGCACCGTGGCACCGTCCCGGCCGGCGATGGCGGCCGCGACCACCAGCCCCGGGAAACCGGCGCCGCTGCCGAGATCGACCCACCGCGATGCGGCCGGCGCCAGCGCCGTCAGCTGCAGGCTGTCGAGGATGTGGCGCTGCCAGACGTGATCGAGCGTCGACGGCGCCACCAGGTTCTTGATCCGCTGCCAGCGCCGCAGCAGCGCCACCAGCCCCTCCAGGCGCTCCAGTGTTTCACGTGAAACATCGGGACGCGCCGCGGCGACCAGCTCGGGTCCGTCCGGCCCGGCCATCAGGCGGCACTGCGCCGGCCATCGCGCCGCCGGCTGTAGGCCGCCAGCAGCGTCAGCCCGGCCGGCGTCATCCCGTCGATGCGGCCGGCCTGGCCAAGCGTTTCCGGCCGCACCCGCCGCAGCTTCTCCTTGAGCTCGGTGGACAGGCCCGGAATCTCGCCGAAATCGATGTCGGCGGGCAGACTGCGGGTCTGGCTGTCGCGCAGCGACGAGATGTCGGCGCTCTGCCGGTCCAGGTAGGCGGCATAGGTGGCGTCGATCTCCAGCGAGGCCAGGATCGGCGTCGGAATGTCCCGGATCGTCGGCCAGATCGCCGCCAGCGCATCGAGGGTGACGTCCGGAAAGCGCAAAAGCTCGAACGCCGAGCGCCGCCGGCCATCCTGGTTGACGCGGAACCCGGCGGAGGCGGCCGCCGAGGAGGTGAGGGTCAGACCATCCAGCAGCGCGCGGCCGGCGGCGAGGGCATCGCGCCGGGCGGTGAACACCCGCGCCCGCTCCGCGCCGACGATGCCGAGCTCCATGCCGCGCGCGGTCAGTCGCAGGTCGGCGTTGTCGGCGCGCAGGCTCAAACGGTACTCCGCGCGCGACGTGAACATCCGGTACGGCTCGCTGACGCCACGCGTCACCAGATCGTCGATCATCACGCCGAGATAGGCGTCCTCGCGGCCGAACACGACGCCCGCGACCCCGCCGGCGCGCCGCGCCGCGTTTAGGCCGGCCATCAGGCCCTGGGCGCCCGCCTCCTCGTAACCGGTCGTGCCGTTGATCTGGCCGGCCAGGAACAGCCCGGCGACGCGCTTGGTTTCCAGCGTCGGCCGCAGCTCGGTCGGATCGACATGGTCGTACTCGATGGCGTAGCCCGGCCGCAGAATCCGGACGGTCTCCAGCCCCGGGATCGTCGCCAGGAACGCCTGCTGCACGTCCTCGGGCAGCGAGGTCGAAATCCCGTTCGGGTAGATGGTCGGGTCGTCAAGTCCTTCCGGCTCCAGGAAGATCTGGTGTCCGTCGCGCTCGCCGAAGCGCACGATCTTGTCCTCGATGGACGGGCAGTAGCGCGGGCCGACGCTGTCGATGTTGCCGGAATACATGGCCGACCGGCCGAGATTGTCGCGGATCACCGCATGGGTGGCCGGCGTCGTGCGGGTGATGTGGCACGGCACCTGCGGCGTGGTGATGCGCGCCGTCAGCGCGGAGAAGGGGACCGGCGGATCGTCGCCCGGCTGTTCGTCCAGGACCGACCAGTCGATGCTCGCCCCTTCGAGGCGGGGCGGCGTGCCGGTCTTGAGGCGGCCGAGCCGGAAACCCTGCGCCTGGAGCGTGCGCGACAGGCCGGTCGACGGCGCCTCTCCCATACGGCCGGCCGGAATGCGCCGGTCGCCGATGTGGATGAGCCCGTTGAGAAAGGTGCCGGTGGTGAGCACGACCGCGCCGGTCGCAAGGCGCCGTCCGTCGGCGAGCCGCACGGCGGTCACCGCGCCGTCCGCGATGTCCAGGTCGTGCGCCTCTCCGACAACGATTTCCAGGCCAGCCTGCGCGGCGAGCAGGTCGGACACCACCGCGCGGTAGAGCGCGCGGTCCGCCTGGGCCCGCGGTCCCTGAACCGCCGGTCCCTTGCGCTTGTTGAGCACGCGGAACTGGATGCCCGCCGCGTCGGCGGCGCTCCCCATGATCCCGTCCAGGGCGTCGATCTCGCGCACCAGATGGCCCTTGCCGAGGCCGCCGATCGCCGGGTTGCAGGACATCACGCCGATGGTTTCGGCGGAAAGCGTCAGCAGCGCGGTGCGCGCGCCGGCGCGCGCGGCGGCGGCCGCCGCTTCGCAGCCGGCGTGTCCGCCTCCGATCACAATGACGTCGAAGCTGTCCGCCACGGCTGTGTGTCCCTGAACCTGTCCGAGTGTCCGGTGATTTAGCCCACGCGCCGCGCCGGGTCAAAGGACCCCGGGCCGGCCGCGCGACGCGGGCGCGCTACTTGCCGATGCAGAAGGTGGAGAAGACCGCCCCCAGAACCTCGTCCGCATCGATGCGGCCGGTCAGCCGGCCGAACGCCACCGCGGCCCGGCGGAGATGTTCGGCGCGGGCTTCCACGGGCAGGGCGGTGTCCAGGGACGTCCTCAGCTCGTCGGCCGCCTCGGTGAGCGCGACCCGGTGGCGCTCCCGGGTGACCAGCATGTCCTCGCCGCCGGCGAGCGTCTCCCGGGCAAGCGCCTCGAGCCGGGACACGAGGTCGGCCAGGCCGTCGGCCGTCTTCACCGAGATGCGTGCCGCGATATCCGGCCCGTCCGCCGGGTCGCCCAGATCGGCCTTGGTGGCCACCCGCAGCACCTGACCATGGCCGGCGAATGTTTCACGTGAAACACCGCGGTCTCCGGGCGGCACCAGGAGCAGCACGACATCCGCCGCCGCCGCGCGGCCGCGGGCCCGGCGGATGCCCTCCGCCTCCACCACGTCGTCGGTTTCGCGCAGGCCGGCGGTATCGAGCAGTCGCACCGGATAGCCGCCAAGGTCGAGATCGACCTCCAGCACGTCCCGGGTGGTGCCGGGGACAGAGGTGACGATGGCCACGTCCCGGCGGGCGAGCGCGTTCAGCAGGCTCGACTTCCCGGCGTTGGGCGGCCCGACGATCGCCACCTCCAGCCCGCGCCGCAGCCGCTCGCCGCGGTCGCCGCGGGCCAGCTCGGCCTCGATCTCCCCCGCCATGGCGCGGACATCGTCGAGCGCCAGCGCGTCGGCGTCATCGGGGACGTCGTCCTCGTCGGCGAAATCGAGGCTGCTCTCCAGCATGGCCAGGGCGCGCACCAGCCGGCTCCGCCAATCCTCGACATGCCGGGAGATGAAGCCTCCGGACTGGTTAAGTGCTTGTTTTCGTTGGAATTCCGTCTCCGCCGCGAGCAGGTCGGCAAGGCCTTCCACGGCCGACAGGTCGAGCTTGCCGCCCAGGAAGCCGCGCCGGGTGAACTCGCCTGCCTCGGCGAGCCGCGCGCCGCCCGTCGCAACCAGCGCCCGCAGCAGCGCCCGCACCACCGCCGGCCCCCCGTGGCAGTGGAACTCCACCAGATCCTCGCCCGTTACCGTGTCGGGTCCGGCAAAGGCCAGCAGAAGGCCCCGGTCGATGGCCTCGCCGGTGCGGGGATCGCGGAAGGTCCGCAGACGGGCCCGGCGGTCGGCCGGGCAGGCTCCGGCCACGGCGGCGGCCAGCCGCAGCGCATCGCGGCCGCTCGCCCGCACCACGGCGATGCCGGCCGGCAGCGCGCCCGACGACAGCGCGACGATGGTGTCCGCGGACCCGATCATGGAGCGCGGCCTACTGCCCAGGGCAAGGACGGTTTCACGGGAAACACCTCGCGGAGGGCGCGAATGCCGACGCCGGCCACGGGAATTCGGCCGTATCCCTTCGACCCGGCCCGCATTTGCTCTAGGTAGGGGCCAAACCCGAGCGATCCGATCCCGGATCCGAACCGCGCGAGGCGAGGATGACCGACAACCAGCTTCGACACGAGACCAGTCCCTACCTGCTGCAACACGCCGACAATCCCGTTCACTGGCGCCCCTGGTCCGCCGCCGCGCTGGCGGAGGCACAGGCCAGCGGCAAGCCCATCCTGCTGTCGGTCGGCTATGCCGCGTGCCACTGGTGCCACGTGATGGCCCACGAGAGCTTCGAGGACGCCGACGTCGCCAGCGTGATGAACCGCAACTTCATCAACATCAAGGTCGATCGGGAAGAACGGCCCGACATCGACCAGATCTACATGTCGGCGCTGCACGCCACCGGCGAGCAGGGCGGCTGGCCGCTGACCATGTTCCTCACCCCCGAGGGGGACCCGATCTGGGGCGGCACCTATTTCCCCAAGGAACCGAAATACGGGCGGCCGGGCTTCGTCCAGGTCCTCGAGGCCGTGGCGGAGACTTTCCGCTCGGACGCGAAGACCATCGAGAACAACCGGGATTCCCTGCGCCAGCGGCTGGAATCCCGGCCGCGACCGGGGCCCCAGCTGTCGCTGGAGATGCTCGACGAGGCCACCAGGCAGCTGTTCACCGTGATCGATCCGGTGAACGGCGGGACCCAGGGCGCCCCGAAGTTCCCCAACGCCATGCTGTTCGAGATGTTCTGGCGCGCCTACTGCCGCACCGGCAACCCGCCGGCCCGCGACGCGGTGCTGCTGGCGCTCCGGCGGATCTCCCAGGGCGGCATCTACGATCATCTCGGCGGCGGTTTCGCGCGCTATTCGGTGGACGAGCGCTGGCTAGCGCCGCACTTCGAGAAGATGCTCTACGACAACGCGCTGCTCCTCGACCTGCTGGTCCGCGCCTGGACCGACACCGGCGAGGAGCTGTTCGCGGCGCGCATCCGCGAGACCATCGGCTTCCTCGAGCGCGAGATGACCACCGGGGAGGGCGCGTTCGCGTCCAGCCTGGATGCCGACAGCGAGGGCGAGGAGGGCCGCTTCTACGTCTGGAGCCAGGCGGAGATCGAGGCCGTGCTCGGAGCTGAGGAAGCCGCTTTCTTCGGCGCGGTCTACGACGTCAGCCGCGACGGCAACTGGGAAGGCCACGTCATCCTCAACCGGCTGGCCGACGACCGGCTGAAGGACGCGGAGACCGAGGCGCGGCTCGCCCGGGACCGCGCCCTGCTGCTGGAAGCGCGCGCCGTCCGGGTGCGCCCCGGTCGCGACGACAAGGTGCTCGCCGACTGGAACGGCCTCGCCATCGCCGCGCTTGCCCGGGCGTCCTTCGCCCTCGACAAACCCGCCTGGCTGGAGCGCGCCGAAACCGCCTACCGGGCGATCCTCGACACCATGGTGCGCGACGGCCGTCTCGGCCATTCCTACCGCGCCGGAAAGCTGGTCTTCCCGGGGCTTGCCACCGACCACGCCGCCATGGCGCGCGCCGCCCTGGCGCTGCTCGATGCCACCCGAAAGCCCGCCTATCTCGCCGACGCCGAACGGTTGATGGCGGTGCTCGACGCCCATTACTGGGACGCCGAACATGGCGGCTACTTCTGGACCGCCGACGATGCCGAGGCGCTGATCATCCGGCCGCGGAGCCCCGCCGACGAAGCCGTGCCGAACGGCAACGGCCTCGCGCTGGATGCCCTGGTGGGTCTGTGGGTGCGGACAGGCAACCTCGCCTATCGCGACCGGGCCGACGCGCTGATCGCCGCCCATTCCGGTGCGATGGTGGCCAACATCTTCGCCACCGCCAGCCTGTTCAACGGGCTGGATTTCCGGCTTCGGCCGATTGCAGTCGTCGTGGTCGCGCCCGACGGCACCGATCCGGCCGAACTGGTCCGTGCTGCGCGCGGAAAGGCGGATCCGAACGTCGTGCTCACCGTCCTTGCCACCACGGCCGACCTCCCGGCCAGCCATCCGGCCGCGGGAAAGGGAGCCGTGGACGGTCGACCGACGGCCTATGTCTGCAGCGCCACCGAGTGCTCGCTGCCGGTCACCGATGTGGCGGGGCTCAGGGACCTGCTCACCATCGGGAGCTGACGGGCCCGCACCAAAACGGCACGAAAAAGGCCCGCCGGGATGCCGGCGGGCCTTCTGAGAGCGTCGGGGAACCTGAAGCCTGCGCGGCGCGCGGTCAGGTGTTCATGGAATCGAAGAAGTCGCTGTTGCTCTTCGTCTGGCGCAGCTTGTCGAGCAGGAACTCGATCGCATCCACGGTGCCCATCGGGTTGAGGATGCGGCGCAGCACGAACGTCTTCTTGAGCTTGTCGGCCGGGACCAGCAGCTCTTCCTTGCGGGTGCCGGACCGGGTGACGTCCAGCGACGGGAAGACGCGCTTGTCGGCGATCTTGCGGTCGAGGATGATTTCGGAGTTA
>TARA_R110002020_G_scaffold23154_1_pt1 | contig 13124 bp, 28 predicted proteins | sample TARA_R110002020 | Tara Oceans TARA_R110002020 (sample SAMEA4396489) | marine metagenome | biome: Westerlies Biome; feature: [MES] marine water layer (ENVO:01000295) within the mesopelagic zone...; material: water (ENVO:00002006), including particulate matter (ENVO:01000060) such... | reverse complement strand
AATACTGCGAGGGGGTGTTGTTTAGTGAATAGGGTTGAGAAAGACAAAATAACGAAAGAGGTTGAGAATGACTTTAAGCGATTTACAATGTTGGCTCGCGACATTATTAACAATGTTGGCTACATTGACGCACATTGGTTGGAAAGAGTGCTTGGTGAATGGCTTGTGCTAAAATTAACGGTTGCGAACTTCGCGGGTATGGATGCTGATACAAATTGGAAAAGAGTAGCAGGTTATGAAGTAGCATTGAAATCATCAAATGGGTTGCTCGCAGTATTAGAAGAATGGGATGGTTGCGATTCTGTGCATTTGTTAGGTGAATACAAAAAACACTTAGAAGTGTTGATGGATGAAATTGAGGTGAGTTCAGAATGAGAGATTCCTTTTGTAATAGATGTGGTATATCAGTTGAGAATACCTCTCGGTGGTGTGGTGAATGCAAACTCACGATAGAGCGCGAAACCATAGTGTGTTTCCGCATGAGTAGCCAAATGAAAGCGTGGTTACTTGATGAGTGCGAAAGGACAGGTATGACGCGAAGCGCATACTTACGCAAATTGGTTAGGAAAGAAAGTGAAGAAAGAGGGATGAGATTATGACAGATGATATAATGGATGATGGAATAGAAATGGTGAGAAAGGCGTTAGCAGAAGTTATTGCTTTTTCTAATGAGGCAGGTGTTGACCCTAATGAGACAATGGAAAAAATACTTAGAACAACTGTAATGGAAATTAGAGAACTAATGGGTAAAATGCTTGCGGGGTCAATCGTAACACAGTTGCGTTCCGCATTAGAACAGGCGGCCTCCGAGAGAACCGCAAGCGGGGAAACACGCGCAGAAGCCGTGATGGAGACTATCGCAACAATAGAGGCGTGTTACGCCATTGTTGCCGGTTGCGAAAGGGCAATTTGGGGTGATGATGAATGAACATATTTGTATTGGATAATGCCCCCGCAGTAGCGGCTACTATGATGTGTGACAAACACATACCTAAAATGGTTCTTGAGTCAGCACAGATGATGGCCCAAGCCCTGCGCCGACACGGTGCGACCGATGATATGATGCCCCTAACCAAGAGTGGCACACCATACAAAGGCGGTCACAAACACCACCCTTGCACAGTATGGGTGGGAGACACTCGCGATAACTTTGTGTGGTTGGCTAACCACGCTTCGGCATTATGTTCTGAATATGTGTTGCGATTTGGTAAAGTTCATGCTTGCGAAAAACCTATTCATCACATGACTAAAATGTATCAAATGATTCCCGAAGGTGGTCTTACGCAGTTCGCGTTGGCTATGCCGGATGAGTATAGGCCCGAACCCGTTGATGGCGAGGTAGTGTATCACGCTTACCCGAAGTTTGCGGTCAAAGCATACCGAGCCTATTACCATTCCAAGACATTCGCCAAGTGGCGCAAGGGAACACCTGCCCCCTCATGGTGGCAGGGTGATTTGTATGGTATGGGGGTGGAGATATGTCAATAGTCGGTAGCCTTCACATACAATGCAACATGACTGTTTGCGGTTATGTTTTTCCCGTTGATGCGGGCGAATACCTTAGAGAGTTAGGGCAAATAGCCATGTTGAGTAACGGCAGTTATACCTATCCTAAACGCTACTGCCCGCGTTGTGAAGCGAAAGCGAATCATCTCGGTTATGAGAGTGAAAGGGAAATGGATGAAAGAATTAAGAAATTGGAGAGTGAATAAAAATGGAATGTTGTGTATGTAAAGGAGAGATTGAGAAAAAATATACCCCCGAAGGTAAAATGTATTGGGATAGCGGAAATAACGCACAACCATTGGCCGAAGGCCGATGTTGCGATAAGTGCGATTGTATGCTCGTTATACCTATGCGAATGGGTCTAACGGGTGATAGAGCAATCGCAACCGGCGTTCAACTTTGGTTAATGAGGGAGGGTGAGACAAATGAGAATACCAAAGACGAGTAATCGTTGGCAGATTAAAATTACCCAAGACGGTTGGCTTACTACGAAGGGGGGATTCCCTTTATCGGTTGATGATATGCGAGACCGCATGGATGCTCTATATGGTATAGCGGATAATCTCGGTGCGTGGATAGTTCTCAACATGATGCGAGAGGGCTTACCTTATTGCGATACGATGCTTGGGTGCGCCCTTCAAGAACCGCGTCTAAGTTTGGCGGTTAAGTTTATGGGGCATTACCAAGCGTTGCTACATGATTATCACAACGATTATAGTATGGGTATGAATCACATGGAAAATACACCCGAAGGGATGAGGTTTTTCAAATTAGATTCCAATAGAGATTGGTTATGGAAAGAGGTTGAGAAAAATGAATAAAGCGAAACGAATGAGAATGTTAATGGTTCAGATAGCCGAAATCGTATCAGACGATTGGTGGCTCGCGAACCATGAGAACGGTAGTGTGACACAGAATGCACAGAAGGCGGTTGCGAAAATCAAAAGGCGCATCAAAACGCATGAAGAGGTGATTAGCGAATGACACCGAGAATAGATATGGTGAGGTTCCCTCGCGAAAACGGGGATGCCATCGTGATATTCGCGGATAAAAGGCGGGTCTCCATCCCTCGCGATACAGGTATGCAGATAATGACAGGCAACGAAGAGGCAATACAAATCGCATTAGATAAGTTGGTTGAGAAAGGAGATGAAGAGGAATGACTAAACAATACGAAGCAGTAAATGATTACCTTATGTTCCTATGGAACACAACTAACGATGAGTTTTTGTTTGCTCTATTTGGCAAACGATATAATGAGATGCCGGAACACCAACAATGGTATGTTGAAAAGTTCTTGGTTGCGAAACAAAGCGACCCTGCGAGCATTTGGTCTATGTTGGATAGAGATAACCAACAGAAGTTATTAGACGCGGCAAACGCGAGATACGGCAGGGGTGAAGAGGAATGAAAATGAGTAGTGCTATTGGTAAAGAGAAATTGGAAAATTGGTTGATAATTGAGCAGGGAGAATTGGCTCGCGCTATGCGGCATGGAACATGGGATGATGCGAAAGGCGCACCCACTAACCAAGCCGCATGGCGGCGTATGCTAAGACAAATCGGCAAATGTGAAGGCCGTTGCGCGATGCTTAAGGCTTTGATATGGGATATTGAAAAGAGGGATAGTTGATTACAATGAATTATGTTATTACACCCGACCCGTTCAGACGCAATACATGGTGGCTAAACGAAAATGCAGGGCCACCTAAGAGGGTCGCGAGAATACAAGTAAGCGAATCCGATGATGAACAAATCGAGATTGACCTTTGGTCTCCCGACCTTGAGTATGCGGAATGGTTCGGTTCGTTGCGTTTTGATGCCGCACCCTCTCCTTCTATTAGCAGTTGTATTATATGTGGTCGCGACAAATGCGAGGATGATACCTTACACTTCGGTTACGATGAAGAGGAATAATCAGATTTTACGGAGGGGGGGAAAGGCGGTTTTTTCATCATTCCCGCCTATTTCCTCCATATTCCCCCTCTCCCAAATCTATGTTGCGAAAGTATGATAGAGTGTGTGCTTCGCGCACGAAAGTATGATACTCATAGGCGATACACTTATCGCGAAACCGAGCGCGTTTGAGTTCGTGGATTTCCGAGCGTGGACACAAAGAGGGTCTAAAAATTATCGTAGGTTCTTTGAACCTTATACCGTTGTGAAAATCGGGTCTTACAAAATCATTTTTGATGGTTATGATTCTGTATGGGAACTCATAGACTCGTTTCACAACGACCTGCCTCGTAACCCAATTAATGCGGCTATGAAGGGCGATACGATGGATGAGGGGGGTTGGGTTCCCTTTACCCACGAACTTGAAGCGTTCGCGAAAGAGAGCGAAACAAAATTGATAACTATTACACTTAGTAAGTGTAACCTTTCTCAACTCAATTTGTGTGGGCTGGGTAAGTCGGATGTTTGGCTGGGTAAGTCAGTTGCGAAACCAAAATGCACATCCGATGGCCTATTCACAACATCGTTCAGCGACAAAAATGGAAAGAGAGCAGTAGCAACTTCTGTTGTCTCAACGGGTTCATGTGCAGTTGTGACACAGAAAGTCTCGGATTCACGATTCTTCGTGACAGGCATTGTCTCGCGAGGGATGCGCGGTTGTGTAAGACCGCGCAAGGGTGAGTTCTATGAGAACGCGAAAGAGGCGTTTCAATACGCATCCACTTTACATCGCGAGTTGAGAAACATTAAGACAAGAAAGGCACTTACTTCTGAAACACGATTTCCCCTCATTAGTGGGTTGCGTTCCCAAGAGGCGGATATGATAGAACATTCTCATTGGCAAACCATTCTTTTTGAAAGTTCAGAATGATTCCCAACAAAATAACAGGCTTTCAGTCTAACGATTAGAGTAATTCTTTTTATTCTCTATAAGACATTTTCAGAATAGGCTTCTAAAGTAATATCGGAAATACCCCATAGAGAATAAAAAGAATGCGGGAACTTAAGAGTAGTGTTGCGTTTAATTTTGTTTTCTAAAGTTTGAAAGTAGCAAAAAGAATAGTGGGATTCATAAGAACGGCTACCATCACACACATTATGAGCAGGGGCAGAATGAAAAGTGCTAAACAAAGTAAGTGCTATATAGAAATACAAAAAGAGGGGCCGATGAATACTTCACAACTCTTAGAACTATTGAATAAAAGTAGTAGGTTAAACTCAACTTCGCATGAAATTAGCCAAATGCTTACAAGGTCGCCCCTCTTTGAAAAAATAGGGTCTGAAGCAGTAGCGGATTTAGGGGGGCGGAACTACCAAGTTTCTGTATGGGATGTATTGCCTTTAGAAGAGGTCGCGAGAAAATGGTTATCTGTTAAACACCATATCCGAAAACGAAGTAGTTTGCCAATGATATTGCGAGATGAGATTGATAAGTTGGAGGTTGAATTATGAGTTCATTAGAAACAATAAACGAAACGGATTTCTATTGGGTTAAGAAACCAAAAGGGGTTAAAAAGGTTCTCATAACATCATCCGTTGATGTAAGCCCACTACCGTATATCGTTGTTTCCTCCATCATAGATGGTCTTGAAAAAGTTGGAACGATACATAGTAAATTGATGTATGAAAAGGATTGGTTTAGAATGATAGGTGAAGAGGATGGATTCGGTGATACAGGTTGGGATATTTACCAAGACGGGGATTTGTTAATCATTTTAGTATCTGCTATCCATCCAATCGCAACTAACAACTTGTGGTTATTCACCTACCCGTTAATTCGCGACACTTGCGATATGCTATTCCGCTTGGGTGTGAAAGAACTCAACCTATTAACAACGGCCCACCTAAACGCATTTGCTATTGAAAATAAGAACATTTTACCCATAGAAGAAATAATTACGATTAATTCCCAACAGTTCAATGATGATGTTGAAGAGAAACCCATGCTTTTACCCACACATAGTTGGTTGTTTGCGTGGGTCTTTAGAAAGTTAGGCGGGGTTGCTTTTGTAAGAGCCTGTGGTGGTGACAAAACAACTCTCCTTGATGAGACGGGTATGGATGCGCTTATAGAAATAACCGAAAGTCTTGGGTATAAAGTGGATAGAGAAATAGCAGAAGCATTATATGATGAGTTCAAGTCGGCGGTTTTGGATGAAACAAAAGTGTTGAGTGAGTTCAAAGAAATAAATACTTTAGGAGATAAAGGCGGTGTAATGTTCGGATGATTGATATTTTCAACGAAGTTCAAAACTTCTGTAATAGGAACTATTACATAGATGTTGACGATAAAATCCCCATTTTCCTTTGTAGTATTGGTGGACACATATTCAACTGCATTAACAAATGTAGTCGTTGTGATTTTGACCCCGATAAACTACCGCCCGAAGCATTCGCGATTCACGATTGCCCGTTGAGACATGATAGGGCCGCCGTTTATACCCCCATGTCGCGACTCGCAGATACACGAATCAACATTCTAATTCGTGGCCCAAAGGGTTCGGGAAAGAATGTGTTGATTGATTTGTTTTGTGCCGAGAATACAGGTTTGTTGTTTTCAGCAAACGCACCTTACGGCGAGGGTTTCAAAACTATGGTCGGGCCGAACAGCGTGACAGAAGCAGGTATGTTTGGTTCGGTCAACGAAGAGGGAGATGTGATGGGTCGCCCGCTTGCTCGCGAGTTGTGTGGTGGTTTCCTTTGTTTTGAAGAGTTCTCAAGTTTGACGGATGCTTCTAAAAAAGAACATAGTATGGATATGAAAAATCAGATGCTAACGAGTCTTGATAGTGGGCGAGTGAATAAGGGTATGCGTGGTGGTTGGGTTCGCTACCATACGAGATATACTATGTGGGCTGGAACACAACCGGCGCGATTTGAGTTAGAGTCGGGGCTTGACCGCCGATTCTTCATTATTGATATTGAAATGACACCGGAGAGAGAACGGGAATACAAAATAGCGCAGAATAAACAGGCCGCTATGTCAAGTGAAGAAAGAGTTGCTCTCGCTGAAAAAATTATTAGTTTGCGAGAATGGTTCAAAAACCGAATGACATTATGTATGTTAGAACCACCTACGGGAATCATATTTGATGAAGGGTTTGAGAATTGGGTTCTAAGGGATGATGTTCGTTCCTTTGAGGCCGATTTGTTCCGCCGACTCGCGATAGGATATTGGATGATGCAACCCGAATATAGTGGTGGTTGCGAATTAATAGTTTCCCTCGATGAAAGGTTAGAGGGTATTCTCAACCAAAGTCTATCCATGCGCCGGTCTGTAATGGATGCTGACCTACAACTAATCAAGAGTTCATATTGGCAACAGGATATTCCAAAATCAACTCTCGTTAAAGAGATTGCGAGAATAGTGACGGGTGGGGATTACCAAAGCGCGAAGCGTTGGATAGAAGAAAACCTAATTAGTAAAACATGGTATCGCGAGTTTGTTCCGAAAAGCGCAAGGCGGGGTCGCAAAGGTGTGGTTTGTAGGTTTGGGCCACCAAACGATGATTCCGATGGGATAAACGAACCCGTTGACGAAAAAGAATGGGGGTGAGAAATAATGGTAAAGCATGAAGTGTTTGTTAATGCGGCTCTCCGAGAGGTAAAAGAGAATGGCCCACAGACAATTAGAGATATAATCGTGAATGCTAAAACCGTTCATGGTGTGAGGTTCACAAAAGCACCATCTCCTTCGGGGCTTGCTAATCTCTTATGGCGTGATGCCCGATTCGTAAAAATTGAGTTGCGAAAAATCACTTTATGGAAAGCAAGGGATGAGAAATAATGGCGAAATGTAAAAAATGCAATTGTAGTTATAAATTACCACAAAACAAACAGGGTGGTAAAATAGTGACATCGTTTTGCCAACCATGTATTCATTCCGTGTTATCCCCTAAGACTTTGAGAAAAATGAAAAGGGAACAAAAGGAGAGATAGTTATGGGCGGAACAGCGAAACGAAGGCGCAAACTGTTGCGAAACCACTTAGAAAAAAGACCGGATTTCTTAGTGGATTGGGCGACAGCAGAAAGTGTGATGATTGACCTTAGAAGTAACCCATTAAGTTGTATGGATAATAAATTAAAGGCGGTTGCTACAACAATGTATTGTGGTGTTACTACTGTCGGAACAGCGCGATTGCTTAGTGAATTGGTAATGAAGGGAATTATTGAACGGAGAATGTGCCATAGGGTAGGTTTCTCAAAGGTTTATGAATACAGGAGGTTGCGAAATGAAAAGTGATGCGGAAATTAATAAAATGCTAATACAATTAGAGTCTATACAGATAGATAAAAAAATAAAGGCTGGTTGGCAAGCCGCTTTGTATTGGGTTAAGGGAACATTTACAGGGGAGAGCGACAAACATGAAAAGTAAGTGGTTAATCGAAAAGAGATTGGAGACCGAAGAAAACCCAACGGTAATTGAGATACTTAGGTGGATTCTTAAATCCCCCGAATGTCCGTTGTGCAACCATGCTAAAAGAAAGGAGATTGAGATTTCTGTTTTTAGCGGTGATGTGACTTCTGTTTTTGTTGAGACAAAAAACGGTTGGGCAACAGGAATAGTTGAGGAACATCTGTCAGAACACATTGATTATGACCCCGCAGAAGCAAGCCGTGTTGAGAAACTTAGAGATGAGACGATTACAACTCTTGATATGGCGCAGACAGTATTCGGTCGCATTGATGGTTGGCTTGAAGAATGGGAACGGCAGAAAGACGCAGAAGGTGGTATGTCGCGAGAATGGCTTGCCGAAGCAACGAAGTTGGCTAATACTGCTAACCAATCCCTTAAACTCATTGGAACTCTCAAGAAAGAGATTGGTGTTGATTCTCAACTGATGCTTGCTGAAAGTCGCGTTAATAGTGTTCTTGGGATTATTGTTGATGTTCTCCGTGATAGGCCGGAATTACTCAACCAAATGGAATTGAGATTGTCGGCTCTTAAAGCCCCTGTCCGAGATGCCGAGTTTGAGGTGTTGTGATGGCAAAGGCCGGAGAGAGGGTGAAGTGGAGAGCGCATTTCAATCAACTGATTGCTCGGCCTATCCCACGCGAGGCTTTTCCCGAACTCATAGAGAGAATGTTCAACGATGGTCTGATATGCCTTTTAGAAATTGATGGCTACCAATGGTATTCGGGGAGATACCCTGTGACCGGCGCGGCAGTTAGGCGTCTTTGGAACCTGTCAAAGTCACAATGGAAAAGACTCATGCAATACATTTATGAGTGTGACCCGTTCTCGCTACTTGTGGGTGAGTTAGATGAAACGCAAGTATAGAATTGTGGCCGTTGAAAAGGCAGTAAAGAATTGGAATAGAAGTGAATGGTTTGAGGCAAAAGAGATTTTACCGGATGCCGTGAAATACATAAACCAACCGAGAGGGGGTCTTAATGCCCTTAGTGTTGCTAAAATGTTAGCGAGACTTGAGAGTTCGGGTTTGGTTGAAAGTAGGGAAAGTAGGGGCTGTCGCGAATACAGAAGAGTAGGGGATGAAGAATGGGTGTTGTGATATTCACTAACAAACCCGAATCATATAGAGTTGGGAACTTCATAGAGAGTAGTGGGGATTTGTTATATCCCCCAACAGGTGAAGGGATTACCTACATTGTATATGGGATGAAAATGAGCGCGAAAGACGCCGTTTGGTGGGCGACTCGCGTTGCATATAGACTCGTAGTTTGTCCGTTGCGAAAACCAAAATTGAGTAATAGCGAAACCAATGTCATTCTTGATTGGGATGAGAAACGAGATTCATGGGAAATAGCCTGTAAATCCATTATACAATGGGGAGATAGGAGACGGGTTGCGAAAGCCATCAAGAACGCGCCCATCCCTTTGTTGTTGTCTTGGCTGAAAGCGAATAATAAGGACATAGAAGTTTGGAGATTACTCGCGAAAAGTTCCTTTACCTTACCACAGATATACCAAGAGGCGATTATCGCGTATGGTGTTAAATCAAAAAGAGGTAGGGTTCAATATCCTAAGCGGAAAGGTAGCGAAAAAACTTGGATACCTAATTGTCGCGAATCAGATATTTACGCCGAGATTATCGTTGGTCTGTCTGATGATGTAGCAAATGAACTTCGCGATATTGACTCAACTGCTATACCGAAAGGTGTTAAAAAGAGAAAACAAAAAACTACGAGGTGGGTATAATGTCTTACGGTGATGCTTTTTGTAATAGTATGCTGATTTTATTTATAGTATATCTCGTTTTACCTTGCGCTCATGCCTTTTGGTATATGTTCATTAGAGCGAAACAGATAGAGGCTGGTATAGAACCCGAAGAAATGGCGGCATTAGTAGCCGCCGTTGTTCTGTTCAACGAATAAGAATTGTTTATACAGTTTCCCTTTTTGTTTCGCGACAACATGAGTGCGAACAACAGGAGGCTACGGCGAACCGTTGTGGATTTGCTGTGGAAAAACGGTGCTATGAGTCGTAATACACTATCCGCGTTGCTTGAAAAGGAGAGAGGTCTAAGAGAGGTTCCAAGTGATACGAGCCTTTCATCTATTATGTCTAAAAATGTTCAACTCATACAGGTAGGACATGAAGAGGTTGAGAAAGAGAATGGGGTAAAAACGCGACACGCTGTTTTTGATATTAATAGAGATTTGATTAAATGTTTTGATGATATTGGTTTTACGCGACCGCCTTCATGTATGACGGCGGCAGAAAAGAGAAACTCAAAGAGATGTGCTGAATGTGGTCGCCATAGAATCATGCCCGAACATAGTAAAATGTGCCTTCATTGTGTTCGTGGCCGTGAGGTTTAATAAGAGGGTGTGGTTCCGACAAATTATGTTGGTTGTTGGGATAGTAGGCAGAACAAAGAGTGGTAAAACCACACTTGCTAATAAAATGAGTTATGTGCATGGAATAAAGGTATTTTCCCATGCTACACCTGTCCGTGTTGAGATAGGTAGGGCATGGTTCAAAGGTAATAGAACAGGTAAAATTGCTGATACTAAATGGTCTTTGTTAGAAATGGAAAGCAAAGAGGTTCTTCGGCCTATTTTACGGTCTTGGGCGGAGGCTCGGAGGCAAATTGTTTCAAGTGATTATTGGGTTGAGAAAGTGTGGGATGATATACATAATGAGAATCCAAAACGAATTGTATTTGATGATGTCCGTTATCCCAATGAACTATTAAGGATTCTTGACAACGGGGGTTATATTGTGAGACTCGTTGCATCTGATGAAACTCTCATAGAGAGAGGTTCTAATGAAGAGTCGCTCGCCCACGCAAGCGAAACATCACTTACACAAACTACTTTACATGAAACTACTAATTCTAAATGTATCTCCATAAATGTTGATGATAAAACCCCCGATGAAGTATGGGTTGCTGTAAGAGAGTTTGTAGCAAATGCGGTAATTGAGGAATGTAGTTGATAATATGAGTTGTGAAATACGAGACTATACCGAGTTCTTCGGGCTTAAACAACCCGTTAGTGAAACGGCTTATGCCCTCAAAGAATCTATTACTGATATTGGTTTTTTAGTTGGTGAAGAAAGAACTCTAACTGCGGCTTGCGTTGTGCTTGCGTTGAGAAAAACAAAGTATAGTTTTCAAGCACAGCAAATAGCGAACTATGCTGGTGTGACAAATGCTAATCTCAAAGCGGCTATGGGGCTTGTTGAGAAAAGAGTAAAAATGGGTGAGAATAATGCAAACATTATGGGTTGAAAAATATAGACCAAGTATATTATCCGAGATAATAGGACAGGATAATATACTTGCCGAGTTCAAGGAGATTTGTAAGGGTGCGCCCATGCAACATTTTCTTTTTCATTCCCCCGAAGCGGGAACAGGAAAAACATCTCTCGCGAGAGTTCTCGCGAAAGAGTTGGGATATGAGATACATCAGTTTAATGCAAGCAGTAAAAAACAACGGGGAATAGATTTCATAGAAGAGGATTTGATACCTCTCGCATCGGCTGGTTTTGCGGAAACCATATTTTTACTTGATGAAGCAGACCAACTAACCCCTGCCGCGCAATCTGCGCTGAAAGGTGTAATTGAAAACTCAACGGGTTACTTTATCCTAACCTGTAATGATTTATCAAAAGTTAGTCGTTGGTTAAAATCTCGATGTCAACTTAGAAACTTCAAACCAATATCTCAAGAGGCTATGTTATCCACTCTTGAAAGTATAGCAGGTCGCGAATCCATATCTATTACAGTTGATGATGCAAAGACCATCTGCTCTAAACACGCAGGGGATTTGAGAAACGCTATTGGTGCTTTACAGGCGTATGCGTATATGGATGAGCGCAACAGGTCAAACTTCATTCTAAGTCTTGGTGATGCCGGAATTAACTCAAAGCGATTTTTGCGTTTATGTTTCAAAGAACGAAGTGCGGTTCTCGCTTTTGGGGAACTTGATTTAGACAAACCAAGAGATAGTGTGCATGAAGTATTTAGATTCGCAACCGAATCCGAAGCCTCCCAAGAATCTAAAATGAAAGTCATAGAGGCTTCTATTACTACGATTCGCGATTTGATTAATGGTGTGGAACCGGAGATTTGTCTATGGAACTTTGTTAGGATTCTATGTGGGTCGGCAGGTTCATAAGGACAGATACATTCGGGTAAATTACACAAAAGGTGAGTGAATGAATAGCGATATAGCAGAACGATTAGCGAAAAATGTAGGGTGTTCCGTAACGGAATTACTGTCTGAACATGGGGTTGTGTTAGAACAACAACGAGCCACATTTGAGGCGGCTGGTAAAACAGCAGATGAGGCTTCAATGCTTTGTCTGCGTATAGCAGGTCAGAACATACGGGGTATGAAAGCAAGACTAAGCAGGTCGGGTTGCGAAATGTATGAAGGTCTGTTTGTTTCAGTTCCACGACCGAAGGATTGGGCTAAACTGTCTTATGATAAAACAACAAAAACATTGAATGGGTTAGAACATGAAGCGAGACTCAATCTCGTTTCTAACGGAACAGTTGCGCTATTCGTGCAAGACGGGGAGGGGTGGACATTACACTACAACCCATCTCTTAGAGCGAAGCAAAACTTCACAGATGGCGTTGAAACAACATTTGTTAATGAGTTGCCGGATAAGAATATGGTAAAACTCAACGATGGTTCATACTTTTACCAAGTATGGTCTAAGAATGCCCCTTCATGGCCTAATGGTGGAACTAACTACCGTTATGGTGTTTCGCGACCGTTGAGCGAGCCGGAACGAACTTCACTTTTCTATGGTCGTAAAAAGGATAGCGGGGATAAAGTATCTCTCTTTGAAGTGAAAGCAGGTGGGGATTTATCTAAAATGTCTTATCCTACCTTTGTTGCCGGTGATATTCCGTTGAGATTAAATCAAGCGGGAACCGTAGGTTATGCCAAAAAGGATATTTCTCTCTTTGAGGCCAATGAGTCTGTCCAAGACATATTCGAAGGCCCGCCTTCTGAATGGATTACTACTTTGAAGGGTGGAGATTTAATTACAGATATTGAAGGTCTCGACCAAATAGAGAACTTCGTTGGTGGTTTAACTGATGATAACCGTTGGGATGCGTTAGCAACACTTAACCTTGAAGTTCTCCACATAGACCCAAGAGAACAGGGTGGGTTTGTCGTTACTCTTGCAGACCCCGATATTATGAGTGTTACACTACCAACAGACTTATTCGTGCCT
>TARA_R110002020_G_scaffold153945_2_pt1 | contig 13125 bp, 10 predicted proteins | sample TARA_R110002020 | Tara Oceans TARA_R110002020 (sample SAMEA4396489) | marine metagenome | biome: Westerlies Biome; feature: [MES] marine water layer (ENVO:01000295) within the mesopelagic zone...; material: water (ENVO:00002006), including particulate matter (ENVO:01000060) such... | reverse complement strand
CCTTTTTGCGCCGGTAAATGGCCCATTTTGTCGCCGAGATTGACATTCACTCGCTCGACAAACCTCGCTACGTTCTGTGGCCTAGTCGTTGGATCGTTGTAGGGCACGAATTCCCAGAGGCTAGGGATGAACGCCGTGCCACGCGGATGCATCATCAGCATTTGGTAATGATGCCTTGCGCCTGACAGATATGACATCCATTCGGCCATCCAGTCTTGGTCGCCTTTCTCCTGGCGGATCTCTGCTTCGGCTTCAATCTTCAACGGCAGATCGCCATCAGGGTCAAAGTCAGGCTCGCCGCCCCCGTCCGGATCAGCTGGTCCGTCACCATCAGAAAACGGCACAAAGACGATTTGATTGAACCCGTCACCGGCTTGATCGACTAAGTATTGCGCTGGGTCGGTATAGAACGCAAATTCGGGATCGTCAGGTTCGAGCCCCTGCGCATATCCGATGGCGAGCCGGTGCCAAAGCGGGGCCCAAGGCAGCATGAGGGTGCGCGTACCCACATCGTTGAGCAACTTCACCATCCCGCTGATATGGTCAGCGTCAAAATGAGAAATCACAACAAGATCTAGCCTGCGTCCATCTACGCGGCTCTGGAACTTACCAAGAGCGTTCCTCACCAGCCGTTGTGACGAGGATGTGCCGCAATCATAAACCCATTGAAAATCCGGTCTCGAATGATGGTTAAAAGATGAACCAAGGGTAAGCCGCCCTGCGGAAAATAAGCCTTGGCCTACTGGGTGGAAACGATACTGGACATGTATTTTCATCAATAACCTTCAAAAACTTGCAACTATTTTCTGTGACTCCAGACTAGCAACTTTTCCAGCCAACCCAATAGGCCAATCGTGACCGATTGCATGACTCTGCAAGTTGCTGTGAAGCTCACCAATGACCGGAAGTGGCGCGCTCCGGCGGAACGTGGTTGGATGGATGTTGAGCCTTGCACCGATGACCGCTTTGGTTCGCTGCGTTTGCGAGATTGATGGCATGGTTGAAGGACAGGTTTGGGCCGAACACGATGCTGCACCTGCGAAATAGGCTTCCATGCTGCGATGTGCGTGACTGTAATGGTGAAGGTTTCGACATGGGCAAGCCCCGTAAGCGGGGCCGGGCTGCTGAGGCTCCGCCCTGAATTCTGACCTTGCTGTATTCCTGTGCCAATACGTCTTGGCCTGTCTCATCCTGAGCCATCCCAAGACGTTTGCCACATGGTCGCCTTCACGATCCGCTTTCAGCCCTGACGGGTCTGCATCCCTCTTGCAAGGCGGACGCTGCCGCCGGGCGAAGCCGAGGGGCTTTAGTCTTCGCCACCTGGCATAAGATTCAGAAGGGCTATGCGTCTGGCTTCTGGTCGAACAGAATAACGTGCGCGCCTTCTTCACTGTCAGGGTTGCCTACCAGCACGAACGGCATATCCGACCCGTTCTTCTCGTAGAGACGGCGGTATTTCATCTGGCCGCTGAGCGGATCGCGCACTTGGTCATAGCGAAAGCTGTGCTGAACGCCGTCTTCGATCCAGGCCTTGACGCCATCGGGGGTCACCAGTGCAAGCGGCGCGCCGTCAAGCAAGATTGTCTCGCCAACGTTGAAAATCTCTTTCATCTCATGGGTCTCCTATCGGTCTTCTTTGGTAGCGTTACAAACCGTCGTCGCCTTTGCAACGATCTCTGCCCCGCGTGTTCCCTCTCTCGGTGTCATTGCCCCGGATCACAATCGTGTCCTGCTCCGGTCGCTCGCGAGCATTTTAGGGCTGGAGGCGGTCTATCCCGCGTCCTCATAGGGCTCGTACCTCAGGTTCGCGCCGTCCGCCTGATCAAAGTCATCGGACCATCTGGTACGGCGCATGCCGCAGCTCCATTGGAATACGACGCCGACCTCGACGTCTTCACCGTTTACCGACGCCCAAATGACTTCGACGGGGTAACCCGCATAATTCTTCATGCTCTTCTCCTGACCTCCATTTGGTCGGAGCCGCAGTAATCAGGTGGCAGGTATCTGCCTGTACCTATATATGCTTGGCCACCACAAAACGGAGTTTAGTAACTTGCTTTACAGGCCTCTACATATTGCGCTCTTTCTGGGCGCGGCTTCATCCTCCGTCGCGGCCGAGTGGGAGATCGGCTTGTCGCGAGGTCTGGACACCTATGCTGCGACTGCAAACGACGGGACTTTGCTCTTAGTTTGCGACCCAGACCGTGTCTACAACCCAAACGTGAGCCATGCGTACTTTTTGTCGCGTCAAAGCGATGGCAAAGCGCCACAACGCATTGTCTTTCTCGCGGCGACCGGAGAGCAGGCTGCCTTTTCTGTGCAGGACGGGATCGCAACGCAACGGGATGCTGATCCTTCCGAATGGGCACAGCTCATCGATATGATCGAGGCGGGCGGTCAGATCGCTGTCGTGACCGCACGCGATGCCTTTACGCTGGATCAGGACGCGCTGCCCGGGCTTCGATGCCGCTGATCTTTTGAGTGAGCTCTTCGATCTCGGAGTGCAGCAGCGCCTTACCGAAGGCGGATAACAGCTGCGTCACCCCATAGACGTTGAGAGGGTCATCAATGCTTGTCTGCAACGCCGCCACAAGGGTGGCGTCGAGCCTGATCATCGATTTCATAAAGGGGGCACCAGTGCCTTTGGGCTCGGCCAGGCGTGGTCGTGCAGCGGAGGCAATCTCATGCCAGGTTGCGGTGTCGCGCAGGTTTTGCATGCGGGCGCGAACCGCTTTGATCAAGGCACGCCGAACGTAGTCCGGGTCAAGGCCAGATCGTTCTGCCAGCGCATCAATCCGTGCCTGATCCTCAGCCCCGATGCGCACGTAATAGGTTCGAGACTGCGCTTCGGTGCTATTGCTGCAAGCATCGTCCGCCAACGGCTGGGTGGATACCCCTGGGTTGATGCGCGCCGTTTCAGCCGAGGCTGCCTTTTCCCCTTTCCGGGGTTCTTTCTTGTCCACTGAATTTGCCGCTGGGCCTTCTGTCGCGACCGCTGCCGCCGTACTCTGATTGAATGCGGCATATTTCGTGGCGCTCGTGGCGAACTGCCGCGATCGCGCCAGCCTGTCTTCGTTCGAGACAGCGGTCCCGGACCGGTTTGGAATCTTCCTAACCATTGGCAGCGTCCACCATGGCCTCGATGTCGCAAAGGACATCGCTGCACAGTGTCAGGGCTGAGGAAAGATGCCCCGCTTGCAACCGATGACGACGATCTTGTTCATAAATGTCCCGCACATATCCCAGCGGTCCGGTCAGCGGCATGCGCTGGATCGCAGTGAGATGGGGCACCGGCGTGGGCAGAAGTGGCAGGGTTGAAATCACCTCGAAAACCTCAAGGTCCTGCCGGTGAACCCTGCGTCTTGCCGCATCACGCTCAAAGTCATCTCCTGCGGTCACGAAATCGATCGCGCGTTTGTCCGCGTTCATCAATACCGCTGAAAACAGCGGGGCGGGGTCATCCGGCCCGAGGGTCTCGATCATGCGTATAACCCATGTAAGGGTTTTCAGGGCCGCGACGAAATCCGATTGTACCGGCACGGCCGGCACCAGGATCATGTCGCAGGCCAGCGCCAGTGTTTCGGTGTCGGGGTGCTCGCCGGGGCGGGTGTCGATCAGAACCAGATCAACACCTTCAGCCTCAAAGCTGTCCAGCGCGTGGTAAAGGCCTTCAACGGTCTCGGGGGCATCGGCCACGGTCAAGCCCGTGGGCCATGGAAGGCGTGGCAGATCACCGAAGTCGGCGCGCGCGCTTTTTGATTCCCATTCGAGGATCTGCTTGTCAGCATCCGCATCCATGACATGCACACGGCGGCCGCGTGCCAGCATGGCGGACGCAAGCATCTGTATGAGAGTTGTCTTTCCCGAACCGCCCTTCGCGGAGATGGCCGTCACAACAAGCATTCAATGTCTCCATAACGTATATTTTGCGCCGTTATGGCGATGCCTCGGGATGGCGTCCAGACCTTGCGCGATACAGACGTTCAACCTTTGGGTCAGACAGATGTGTATCTGCTGAGGCGATGTGCTGTTTTGGCGATCATCTGCGTACGCGTTCGGTCAATTGGTCAGCAGGTCACTCACGCCGACCGTGATTGCAGCGTCCATCCTTTTCGCCATCGCGTCGCTGTGGCAATTTCCCAATGCTGCCATCAGCCTTCGAGGTGTCGGGTCACCTGACCATCGACTATCCGTATCAGCGCCGACGTAATACGCACGGTGCTGCGCAGGCGTTCCAATCCCACAAGGTCTTCTTCTCCTTCCGGGAGAACCCCTTTGAGCATTCAACGCCAATGAAGGGATATCGTGTCGGCTGCGCCGACGTCATTCCCGCGCCTGTTCAGGATCCGGGCCGGGGTCCCGGATCGCGGCGCGGGGGAGGCGGTGTCCCTTCGGTCTGTTCGTTGTCGCGTGGGGTTTACAGCAGGCATGGCCAAGGCCCTGCCTGCTGATCACCGAAGGTGCGACAACGGACCGAAGGGACGTTGACAGGAACGGTATTGTGTATGACAAAACTTGTGCGGCGACTCATTAGAGTTTTCGTGTTTACAAAAACTATCTAATGATAAATCTTGCCGCCCATGTCGAAACGCCTCTCCACCATAGCCCGACAGGAGGTTCTCCGGCTTGCCGCTCAAGGGCTTGGCGATGGGGAGATCGCCGTGCGTGTTGGCTGCTCCCGACCCACTGTCGCCCGCGTGCGGGCGCGCGGTGTGGTGACGGATCGAACCACAAAGGGCCGCGTGCTGCAGGTTCGGGTGTCCGCCCGTGAGGCCGAAGCATTCGAGGCGCTTGTGGCTGAGACTGGCATGACCACGTCGGGTTTGCTCCGGCACATGATCCGTCTCTCATCCGGCATTGTCGCGTTTCGCCGGGACGAGGTCACGGCGCTCAAGGCGTCGGCCAATCAGCTCAATGCCTTGGCGCGCAATCTTGTCCAGATGCTGAAGCTTGCCCATGCGGGCAAGCTGCGGTGGAACGCGCGCGACGCGGCAATGGTCGGTCGGCTTGCGGATCGGGCCGAAGAGGTTGCCCGGGCCGTGCAGGCTTTGCGCGCGGCCTCGCTGCGCGGGTCCTTCGTCCGGGTGTCCGATTTTCGGGACGTTGGGGAGGGGCAGCGCGATGGCTGAAACACGCACCCTCCAGCAGGCGGTATTGGGCGAGATTCTGCCTCATGTGGGGCGGCGGTCTGCAGCCATGGCAGGCGAAGCGCGCGTATCGTCGGGCCGTCGGCGTGGCACGTCCGGCGGGGCAGTTGCGGTAATGTCCTGGAACGCGCTGCGGGTGCCGCAAAGCGTGGTGAAGCGGGTCGGCACGGGCGGGTGTCATTCGCCAAAAGAGTTACGCCGACAGATGAAATACATTCTGCGCGACGAGGCGCGGGTCGCAGCCTGGTCAAACCAGATCGGCATCGATCGTGCCTTTGGCGAGCGCGGCATGGAAAATATCATTGCCGATTGGAGTGCTTCCTGGTGCGGGGCGCCGAAACGGGGTCACACCGATCACATCATCCTGTCCTTTCCCAAGGGAACCGAGGCGGAATTGGCGGAAGCCATCTCGCGCGAATGGGCGCAGGAGGTGTTCGGCGGGGATTACCGGGATCGATATCGGTATGTGGCGGCCCTCCATTGCAACACAGACCATGTGCATGCCCATGTTCTTGTCGACAAGGTCGGGATGGAGGACGGCAAGTTCCTCTCGATCAGCCGCCATTCCGAGATCAGCTATGACATGATGCGCGAGCTGCATGCGCAGATCGCGGGCGAGCACGGGCTGGTACTGAACGCCTCTTCCCGTCTGTCGCGTGGCATCATGGAAAACGCCCCGAGGGACACTGATTTGCAGGCGGCCCGCAAGGAGGGGCGGGAGCCAGTGGTTGCCCCGCTGGATCCTGCAAGCCGCGTTCTGCGAGAGGCCGAGATGCGCAGGCACGCCGAGGGGTATCGGCAGCTGGCGCAACTTGCGGGGATGGGCCTGGAGGCCGACACCCCTCCGAATGGATGGATGGGGCGCATCGCGGAGAGCGCGGAGCTTGCCGCCACCAACTTGATGAAAGGAATGCCGGTGAAAGAAGGGTTTGCCGAAGGGGTTGATATCCCCGCTGCCGGAGCGGATGTGATCGGTCGTCTGATCGCCGCCCGCGAGACATTGCAAGCGGAAGCCGACACCGCGTGGAGCGCCATTCAGGACATGGCTCCCGGTGCCGAAAAGGTCGAACTGGAACAGCTCTTTGCGGGGAAGGCCCGCGAAATGGGCAGGCTTCTGGGCCGCGACTTTCTTGCGGATCATTCTTCATCGGTGTCGCCCGAGCGCGATCCCTACAGAGTTCAGGGGATTGCGGGGCTGGCAGCACGGGCAGCAGAGGAGGGCAATCCGCTCGTCGTTGAGGCGGATGCTGCACTGGGTCGTTTCAGAGCGGAATTGGCGCGCGTTCTGGCACCGATGGAGGCACGATTCGAGGAGGCGGGCAGCAGCATCGAAGAAGTCGCTGCCCGTTTCACCGCACCCCATCGCAGCGAGGCGCAACTCGAAGCCTCACGCCCAGTGGACGCCCAGGAGCGCTCGGACTGGCTTGGGCTCGAACGCGACCTGCAGGCGCGCGCGCGTGATGTTTTTGCGGGGCTGCACATGGATCGTGATCTTTTGGCGGATCTGGCGCGTCAGGATATTCTTGACGCGGGGCAGGGCAGTCGCCTTGCCGACATCGCCACGCTGGACAAGCTGATCTCCGACGTGCGGCAAGACCTGCGCGACGGGGATATGGATCAGCTGGCCGCTGGCCGGATCGATCCGCTCATGGACCGCATCGAAGACCCCGGTCTGCGACAAGCCGTGTTCTCGGAGCTAAAGGCCATCGCCGCAGTGGATGCGGGTGATGACATTACCGGGCGCGACAGCGAACCAGCCGCCACCTACCGGACCCGGATCGAGGCTTTCGAGCGCGCCGAGGAGCGGGGGCGCGACCGGGACGATACCAGTGGCGATTACGGCCTCTAGAGGATTCAAAACATGCTGCATGCAATGGAAAGCCGTTGGCGGTATCCAATCGCCATCCTGCTCGGTCTCGGTGTTGGCACCTGGATCGGTGCCGCGATCGCCACGCTCTATCTGATGGCTCGATTTGGCGAAGACCTGGGTGGGTTCGATATTTTCGAACTTTGGCTGCTCAATCTGTCTGATCCACGGGTCAAGGCAAACCCTGCGGTGGAACATACTGCGTGGCTCATCACGGCACTTCCTGCCCTGCTTCTGGCGGCGACAGGAGCTACATCCGTTCATCGCGGGTCGCTCACCGATTATGATGATGCGCATTTCCAGTCGCGTCCCGAGCTCCGCCGCAACCGTATGTCTGCGTCTCTTTCCCAGAACGGCTTTCTGTTCGGCAAGCTCGGGTCACCTGCGTCCCGCGCGCCTTTCGTGTCGGCCACGCCAGATCGCTTCCCACACGCAATGATGATCGCGCCAACGGGCCGGGGCAAAGGGGTAGGCTTCGTTTTGCCGAACCTTTTGCACTTCCAGGGCAGTGCCGTGATCCTTGACGTCAAGGGCGAGAATTTCGAGAAGACATCCATCCACCGCCAAAAGGCGCTGAACAATCAGGTCTGGTACTTTTCGCCCTATGACTACGTTCAGCCCGAGGGCAAGAACGGGCCCGTCCTGACCCGCACGCACCGGTTCAATCCTCTCCAGCGCATTGCCGATCTGCCCAGCCCCGAGCAGCAATACACCGCCGTCAACACCATGGCGGACTTGTTCCTCATCGTCGAAAGCGTGAACGCGCAGAGCTTTTTCCAGGCCGGACGCAGCCTGTTCGTGGCGTCTTGCCTCTATGCCATCGAGACCGGAAAGCCGACGATCGGTGAGGCGCTGCGGATCATGACTGGCGGCGGCAACAAAAAGGAATTCTACAAACGGGCCGCGATGCAGACTGCAAACCCGGTGGTGGCAGAGATTTTCCTGAGCATGGCCGACGAAGTGGACAAGATTCTCGATTCCTATGTCAGTGTGATCCGCGGTGCCGGATTGGAGCTCTGGCTCGATCCGGCGGTGGACCGGGCGACACAGGCAAGCGATTTCGACTTCGGGACGTTCCGACGAGAGCCACAGTCGCTCTATATTGTCGTGCAGCCGGAGCACCTGAAAACACTGGCCCCCCTGATCCGGCTCCTGTTCGCCGATGCCATCGCATGTCTGCAGCGCGCGCATCCCGGACCGGACGAGGCACATCCCGTCATGTTCCTGATGGATGAATTCGACCAACTGGGCAAACAACCCCTGGTCTTGCAGAGCATCAAGACGATCCGCTCCTATGGCGGGCGGCTCTTTATCATCTCGCAGTCGATCCCCGGTCTTGAGGGCATCTATGGCGAAACCGACCGCCGCGCGCTGCAGGCCGGTGCGGGTGTGCAGATCTACATGACCCCGCAGGATGATCGCACCGCCGACGTGCTGTCCGCAGCCCTCGGCAAGCGCACGATCGTGGGCAAGACCAGATCACAGGCAACCGTGCGCAAGCTCTCGGAAAGTGCAAATATCAGCCGTCGCTCGGAAGAACGGGCGCTGGTATCCCCCGCTGAATTGCTGCGTTTCCCGCTCGACAAGGTCCTTGTCCTGCCCGAGGGGCAATATCCCATCAAGGCGGATCACATCCGCTACTATGCGGACCGGCATTTTGAGGAGATCGACAAAGCACGGCAGGGGCATTCCTTGCCCTATCCTCCTGCTGCAGCGCCAGTCTCGAACAGGCCGAAGAAAATCACCCTCGAGCATTCAGAACCTGCAGCACCCGCGGCGATCTCCATGGGCGACAAGGAATTCGAGACTGCGGTGCAGACCTACACAGGCGCGCTACAGGGATACGCAGAAGCCGCGAGGGCAAAGCCAAAGAAAACACGTTTTGGTGGTCGGGCGCGCTCTTCGGACGCAAAGGCGAGGGGATGATCTGGAAATCGAATGTGGCTGTGCTGTTCTGCCATGCGCCAGCTATGAGACAGATACCAATCGCGCCTGTTTCGGGTCATAGACATAGCCCGAAATCGTCCCGTCCTTGATCCGTTCAACTGCATCCTTTATCGCGAATATTGGCACGAGAAACCACTCTCTCGGAATCACGGGCCTACCAAAGCGATCCATGATCTCGATCTCGAGCCGCGCGGGCTCGAAGATGCGATGGATCAGGTTCTCCAGTTTTGTCCGATTGATGTTGTAGAGTTCATAAGTCGCAACCACCTCGACGTTCGCCATCAGAAACGTTGGTTGCAGATGTGCGCCAGCGATCCGCTTTTCAACGCTCATATTGGTGACGCCGATCTTGTGTACGAGTTCGCGATTTTCGGCCACAAGTGGATGATCGGATTTGCTGCGAAGCACATAAATGATCCCGCTCGCCTCATCACCGTCGAGTGTCTGATCGGAAAAAAGTGGCCCTGCCGATGGATCGGTGATCCGCCGTCCGGCGTCGTCCTTGTTCAACGCGCGCTGAAGCGAGCGCATCAGCATGTTGCTCTCGGTCCCGTTGTCGAAAATCACCCGCAGACGCGCATCCGTGCGACCTTGCTCGTTGGTGATGGTCTCGCCCTTGTCGGCGACATAGGCCTTTTGACCGCTGACAATGAAGAAGCGTCCCTTCTCGATCTCGGCTTTCATCTCGAACGGGCGAGTTTCGCGCAAGCCGCTATCCAGTTCTTTCTGGACCTGCTCGAACAAGGGTTTGAACGTCGCGAAATCCTTGCATTTCTCGCGGTTTGCGACTTCATCGGCGGCCTTTTTCTCGGCTGTTGACCGGACATGCTTCAATTCCGTGAGGGGTGATTTAGCAACTTCCACGCCCAGTTCGGCGAGGAGGGCATCGTCATCGAGGTCATCGGAGTCTGATGCTGAGGGCGCAGGGGTGTTTGCTAGGAGACCCTGCTCGTCGAGTGGGGCAAGGAGGTCGCGGCATTCCTGCAAGTCGCGGATCCGATCAAGACGCACGGCGTAGAGGCGTTCAAAGATATCACGATCCTCCCCGTGCTGGGGAGGCCGGCCATGCTCATCTGCAAATCGCAAGATTTCCTCAAAACCTGCGATGATGCGTTCTTCGCGTGGTGTGCGGCTGAGCTGCTTCTTGACCTCGACCTCGACGCCAAGCTCAGCAAGGAGGGCGTCGTCTTCGTCCGTGAAACCCTTAGCCATTGGCAGCCTCCTGCTTCATGCGCGCGAGATACGCCACGCCTTCGGCCATTTTCTTCTCCCACGGATCAGGCGATGTGATGGAAGGCAGACGGCCCCGCTCCTGCTTGAACTTGACGGCGCGTTTCGCCAGATCTCGCGCCTCGTCCGGTGACAGTTGCACCTTTTTCGCCGAGATGACGGCCTGGACCTGCCGAAGGCTTTCCTCGCTCATCGTCTTTGCCAGAATCGAGTAGGCTTCGCCGAACGGGTTGATGCGATCAATCAGATCGATGTCGAGTTCGCGCACGTCCATTGCGAATTTGCGCACCCCGTCGATCAAGGCGGTATTGCCGGTTGTTTCTGTGTCATCGCGGTTCGACAGCGCGATCTCTTTCGCCTTTTGGGTCAGGTTCAGCGCAGCAACTGCGTGTTGGCGCACCGCTTCCTGATCCTCTGCATCTAGCTCTGGGAACCTGGCACCGACAATCTTGCCCATGCGAACCTGCGTCAGTTCCTCCGGCACCAGCTCTTCGTCGAAGAGACCCCGTTCGATCGTAGTCTTGTCCTGAACGAAAGCTGTGATCACCTCATTGAGGTCCTCTTGGCAGATGCGCTTGGCTTCCTTGCTCTTGGGTTCGACCAGACCTTTGATTTCGATCTGGAACTGCCCGCTGGCCTCGCTGAAGCCAACGTTCTCTTTGTTGGGGTCATAGCCGCCCTCGCCGTAATCGAACCCTTCGACAGGGCCACTTTTCACGGTCTTGGGCGTGAAGTTGAAACGTGGGGCCAGCACCTGCTCCATCAGCAGGCTTGCAGCGATCGCCTTCAGTGTATCGTTGACTGCCTCGGTCACGGCTTCGGCCGCGGCGTCGGGCTCCGCGATAAGGTTGGTGAACCGCGCTCGGGTCTTGCCCTCGGCATCGCGGGTGGCGCGGCCGATGATCTGCACGATCTCCGTCAGGCTGGCGCGATAACCCACCGTCAGGGCGTGTTCGCACCAGATCCAATCGAACCCTTCTTTCGCCATACCCAGGGCGATGATGATGTCGACATGATCGCGGTTGTTCTTCTGCGTGGAGTCTTTCAGCGCGGCGGAAACCTTGTCACGCTTGGATGGCTCGTCGTCCACCAGATCGGCGATGCGTAAGACTCGCTCGTCGGGCGTCTTGACCAGCTGAAAGCCTGTGATGGGATCCGCTCCCTGCCAATCGCCCAGGGCGTCAATGATATGCTCGACCTCGCGATGCTTGTCCTTGGTGCTTTCGCGCGAGTTCACGTTCGGGATGTGAAGGATTGTCTTCTCGGTCGGATCCAAAACCTTGAGGATGTCGTCCGCATAGGACCCGGAATAGAAGAAATACCCGATGTCGAGCGTCTTGAGGTATTTGTAACCATTCAACTGCTGATAGTAGGTATAGGTAAAGGTATCGAACTTTGCCTCATCTTCGGGCGACAGAACGGCTTCGGCATCGCCGCGGAAATAGGACCCGGTCATCGCAACCAGATGCACCTTGTCGCGCGCGACCAGTGCGCCCAGATGCGTGCCCAGCTTGTTATCAGGGTTGGCAGAGACGTGGTGAAACTCGTCTACCGCGATGAGCCGATCATCAAACGCTTCAATCCCGAACTTGTCCACGGCGAACCGAAAGGTCGCGTGGGTGCAGACCAGAATCTTGTCGTCGCTCGCCAGAAACTTGCCGACAGCGCCGACCTTGCCGTCATCCCCGCCGGGAGCGTTGCATAGGTTCCATCGCGGTTGCACGGTCCAGTCTGCCCAGAAGCCGTACTTGCTCAGCGGCTCGTCGTTGAAGCTGGACCCGATGGACTTTTCCGGCACCACGACGATGGCCTGGCGCAGGCCCTGATTGTGCAGCTTGTCGAGCGCGATGAACATCAGCGCGCGGCTCTTGCCCGAGGCCGGGGGCGACTTGATCAGCAGGTATTGCTCGCCCCGCTTCTCATAGGCACCCTCTTGCATTTCGCGCATGCCAAGCTCGTTCGATTTGGTCGAGCTTCCATTGGCCGCGTAATTGACAGAGACGGAAGGAACCTGCTGTGTCATGATGTTTTCCTTCTGAGGGGCGCGGAATCATTCGCTTTGGGGCAGGCAATCAAAACCCGATCAAGTAGCGATACCGCACCCTGCCTATCGTAACAGTATGATTTATATGTATTTTCCAATTTACGCCCTCTAGCCCACATACGCACAATCAAAACCCGATCAAATGTTGTCCCTGTCACGCCCATGAGGGGACATATCCGGCCCGAGGGCGTTCAGCATCCGCAGGACGGATCAGATCAGCATCCAGCGTTGCGCGAATAACCCGCGATGCCTGCGCAGCGTTCTGGTCGTCGATGCCAAGCCGCTCCCGAAGTGTCGCGTTCGTCATCTTTTGACCGCCTACGTATTTGAGCGCGGCATGTTGGTAACACGCTCGCACGGCTTCTTCCGGTGTCATGTCCGCAAAGCGGCGTGGTGCAAACAGAACCACGCGCACGGCGTCTCCCTCCATGCGGAAATCCGGTGGTGGCAACTGGTGTAGCTCAACCGCCGAGATCACCTTGTCGATGCCGGTGCCTTGTTCTTCGCAAAGTTTCATCCGCCGCATCAACGACGCAAGGGCTTCATTTCGGGAACGCGGCGGCGAGTCCAAAAACCGGTCGGGGCTAACCAAGGGGGCGCCCGGGTTCGTGATCTCCATGCGATCACTGAACAACTCGATGAGTGGTCCTGCACCGGTGATTGTCATGTCTTGGTGGATCAATGCGTTGGCGATCAATTCGCGGATCGCGATCGACGGATAAAGTGGTCGCTCTTCGCGGAATGCTTTTCCGATCAGTTCGTTGCGAGGCAGAAGGCCGTCGATATAGTCCACCAGCCCCTGAAAACCCGCTGCATAGCCGCGCTGGCCATCCTGGCGGTGGCTCACGTCATCTGCACGTCCGGTGCCGGCATAGGCCACGAAACGGACG
>TARA_R110002020_G_scaffold202084_7_pt1 | contig 13129 bp, 24 predicted proteins | sample TARA_R110002020 | Tara Oceans TARA_R110002020 (sample SAMEA4396489) | marine metagenome | biome: Westerlies Biome; feature: [MES] marine water layer (ENVO:01000295) within the mesopelagic zone...; material: water (ENVO:00002006), including particulate matter (ENVO:01000060) such... | reverse complement strand
TACCGCTCATGGTATAAAGACCAGTGGCTAAAGCCTCTCTAATCGTTTTACCATTAACAGCTTTTACACGTTCATTATTGTGTTCAGCTGTTACCCTTTTCCCTGTGGCTCTTAATTTTGCCTCAGGGTCATACTTACCAAAGTTAACCTTTGGTGTATTTTCAGCAGTTTTTGTTTGAGTCCTAGCACTGCCTAGCATTTTTGACTTATTAATTCTGGCTGTAGTCGCCATGATATTTTCTCCTAATAATATAATTAATATATATGTATAGTATATATAATCTATAGGATAGTAAAGTTTGATCTAAAATTATTTTATGAACCTATTGAGCACGTTAGGGCTAGTGCTTGTGGTATATTTTACAGGTCTATTTAAACTTATCGATTTCATTTTTCCTACACGTACAGCGTGGGCGTAATCAAGAGCTCGTTCAGTTGCTTCTGCTGCTGCTAGTATTTTTGGATCAACATAATGTTCATCATAGGCACAATGCGTATAGGTTGGTCCATGTTCCGTTTCAATTGTTTTCTCATTCTGACCACTACTCAAACTTGCCCGAATCAACCGTTTTTCATTACCATATTTAGTTTTATTTTCTGCAAGGGCGTGAAATTTTTTCCTACGTCGTTTATATTTCGCCATTTTCCTTACCCCATATCTTTTTCTTCTTTCCACCTTGATAAGAAACTGCGTGACCTTCTTCCATAAGAATTTGGCAGATATCTTCACTGTCTTGTGTGTAAGGGATAGCGAGTATTCTTCCGTATTTTCCTTTTCCTAAAGATTTAACTTTAAGATTAGTACTACATAGTTCTTCTAGTCTTTTCTTTGCTTTTAAGCCTAGTTTCTTTTCTACTAGGTTTCTTGTTCTTGATTCAGGTGTATCAATGCCTGCTAATCTACAACGTTGTTTATGTAGTTTAACATCAAACCCAAGGTCAAGTGTGACATCAATAGTATCACCATCAATTACCCTTTCTAAAGTAGCGTTATAAATAAAGGGTTCAATACTCATTTTTTCATTAATTTTTAATAGGATAATCCGAGGACGAGGAGATTAGAACAGAGTTATCCGTTCTTAAGTGTTTTGGGGGGTATCCCTCTGTCCTCAGATTATTTTTCCTATAACCACATTGTTCACATTCATACGTTTGAACTAGTGTACCTAAACTACCTATACTAAAGGAGTTTCGCCAATCATGTTGGCAATTAGTTTGATTCTTCATAACTCAAGTATACCATCAGCTATTTCCCGCATGTCTTCAACTCCTATTCCTCTAAATAAAACGTAGCTACAAACAGTTATTGTTACTAATTCAATACTGCTGTTTAAACCACACCCACGCTCAGGATCAGTTTCTTCTTCTAGTATTTTAGTAACAGCATCTTGCACAATTTCTAGAGCTTCAAGTAGTTTTCTATTTTCTTTATTTAATACCTTTATACTCATAAATATTCTCCTAATAAGTTATTTATATACCTAGTACCTAGTATAAATTATATCAACCTTTTTTAAAAATATCATCATAACATTGTTCGTTAAGGGTATAGTGGTCAATATTGCGTTCTAGAGCTTCATTAACATCTACGTTTATACCGTCATACACTGTATTACTTACAGTTTCCACAAGAGACAGGCGTTTTTCTAGACGTTCGAATTTACCATCGTTAGCTTTTATAATTGCTTGTTCAGGTGATATAGCTTTAACTGGATAATAGTCTACCTGCATAGTGGTGAACGGAACGTAGTATGTTTTTAAGTTTGGATTGTTACTAACTAATGCTAGTTTTGGTTTTTTCATTTTTCCTCCTCAAGAAAATAATGCGACGGTAGATCTGAGTATAGCTCGCATCTGATTGCATCCTCAGCTTGACTAGTCTGCTATATATCTACCGTCTAATTTATACAGCATTCTAGTCTCGCCACGCAACGTATTTTAACTAGACATATTAGCCTACCCTTATTAGAGGAGCTTATCCCTCAGCGTTTGTAGGTACTATATAACCTAGTTTTATTAAACCTTAAATCTAAAGGAAAATATAGTTTTTTCTAAAAATTACCTAATAACCAAAACACTAGTAAATACCTATCTCCTTTTTGAACAGGTAGACCACGGTGCAAGTGCGAAAAACTAGGAAAGAATAATGCATGCCCTGCTGGTAAAGGATCCACAATACCTCTATTATGAAACTCAGTTCCTCCTCCCGTATAACCACCAGTATTTAAAGGCACCACAACACTAATATCTGCAGACGTGTCGTGATGCCAAGCTCCCTGTTTTTTATCTGCAAGATTATAATTTGCTATTTGTATACTTCCTGGGCGAACAGCCCAACGTTGCCATATACTCATAAAAATAGGGTTCATATAGTTTAGTATAACGCTCCACATATTATTGAAAAGTTCTGGACAATTATCGTGTAAGGTTATTTCTGGTATTTGTCTTAATGTGTCTTCTTCTGGGTTTACTTCAAAACCAAATTCTTTTTGCATATTACTTATTTCATCAAGTATTAAATCGCAAAATTCTTGCGTAAATAAGGGAACGGAATATACATCCCCAACATGTTTTTTTACATATTGTTGCAAAATATTTTTTAGGTTCTTTTGTGCTTCACTATCTTCATAATTCTGTATGGATTTTTCATCGTCTTGTATTAAGGTGAGGGTGGTTTTATCAATGCACCAACCACTATGAATTCCTAGTAGAGTATTCTTAAGCCTGTAGGGTGCTATTTCTTTGTATTCTGGCATTTCTTTTTCCTCTTTTCACTAATAAGTTTTACAGCATAAGCTAAACTACCTCTCTTCATAAACTTATCTAGTTTTTTATTTTTCTTCATCTAGGACTATAAACCAGTTCTAAAGGTTAGGTTTATTCTTTCCTCCGCTAGTGGTAAATCAGGTACAGAGTGGGTACTTTTCATTTGACTAGCCCCATCAAATAAAAGCACATCGCCATGTTCTAAAATATAGAATGTTTCTTTTTCCAAGAAGTTTTCTTTAAAATACCCTTTACCAACATCACCAGTATCTAGGTCGCTGGTATTAGTGTGTTTTTTAATAGGGTTTTGGTAAGTACGCCAAGCAAATACACGTGGTCCTCCAAAACTGATAGACATAACTACATCCTCTAATGTAGGTACGGTATCGCTGTGGTATGGTATTCCTTTACCATCATCTTTATATAACCCACAAAGACAAAAAGTGAATTCAATTTTTCTATCGTAAATGGTAGAAGCTATTTCCTCACAATTGGCTTTGATACTCGGTATACATCTATGGTTAGTCCACGGTTCAGGTTTCATGTATTTCCCTGCATATTTAAAGGGTGCATCACCAAAACCTCTAGTCGGTCTTCCAAAAATCGTTTGGTTTTTAGTTTCACGAATAACAGGTGCATCCCAATGATCAAATTGAGGATTATATGTTTTCAGTGCTCCTTTTAGGTAGTGTATATTCTGCATTTTCTGTTTCTTCTTTTTCCAATTCTATAACTTTACCAACGGGTAATATGCCCCCTGTTTCATGGTAAAGTTGTTTCATACGTTCTAATACTTCTTCTTTTGACATTACGTCCACACGGTTAACAGTTAGTTCGCTACGATTGACGTATAGTCCTGCTGCTTTACCCCGAGCCACTTCTGCTGTCACTGCAGCAGACCAAGCACCACTGCGTAGAGCTCCTTCACGTATATCTTTTAAATCAGTGAGGTGAGTAGCTAGATCAAGTTCAACTTTTTTACTGGCTTTTAGCTGTAGAGAGTGTATTTTTTCTTGTATTTTTGGGTTTTCTTTGCTGGTTAGAAAATATCCTGCTTTAGTTGCATTCTTTTTACTATAACCTGCAGCAATGGCAGCATCTTTTTTAGACATGCCTTTTGCTACATTCTGAGCAAATTTTTCTTGCTTAGAAGTAAGTTTCTTCGCTGTCATTTAATTCTCTAAAGATAATAACTAATAAGATATCCAGCTGTTTCTTTTCCACTACTGCCATAAATTCTTCTTCATTATTAAAATGTAAATATCTTGTTAGAGGTATTTCATATTTGAAAATTGCTTCCATTTCCATAGTATAACCTAGTTTGCTCTTAGCTGTCTCTTGTTTTCAAAATCGTAAACAGGTAGTTTACGATAGACATCGAATGTAATATCAAGCATAGCTTGTACAACAATACCTGTGTCTTCGTTAAAAGGTCCTACAATTTTCCCTCTAAGGTGAGGGGGCACTTTTTTTCCTTGTGAATGTTCGTGTATCATTACTGGTAAGACAGGATAAAAAATATCTTTAGGGTTATACCCAAATTTTCTTACAGAATAAAAGAATGCGTCTAGTTCTATAACTCTATTATAGTCGTTCTTTATAGCTTCTTCATTAGCAAAGATTAAATCATTATAATTCATTATTCTTGCTTCTTCAAAGAAACCAGTTTCTTGAAAATCTTTTTTTACCCTATTCATCTTCGCTCTTTTGATTACTGCGGTTTTCTTGTACCCATTTATAAACTTTTTTATATTGTTTCATTCGTTCTGCAAGCTCCCAATCGGATTCATCTTCCAGATCAAGACTGTTTAAAAACTTATCAAATAAATCTAAATCACTCATCTTCTTCAACCCTCCAAATTCTTAGTTTTTTTACATTTTTTTCTGTAACGGTTCTTGTTGTAAACTGAAATCCTGTGTTTCTTTGACCATAAGCACTAGCTGCACATCTTGCTCTTACTGCCTCTAACTGATTAGACCAAGGTATAGCAAAACTATCCCCTATTTTCATATCCTTAAAGTAATATTTTTCTCGAAAATATTTTTCAGGTATCGGGATATCTTTTTCTACTTTATTCATAATATTTTTGTTTCCTTTTAAGTAAATAACCTAGTATATAATATATTAAATCGTATATGCATTATATATAAATCTAACTTAAAATTTAAAGCCTTTAGACGTTTTGTTCTACTAACCTTAATAAAAGGGTAACGTAAATAAATCAAGGCTTTAGAAACGCTCCCACTAAACTTAATACCTATTCTCGCTATAAAAGGGTACTTTAAAAACCTTAACACACCTATATTTACTCACTTTATTCTTTATAGCTTTGATAATACACTGAGCAATTTGATCACGGTGTTCTTGTACCCATTGATCAACCTCCCCTGTTTTATATACACTATTATTCTTGTCTATTTTTACTAGTAGACGAGCTGGTGTTCCTTTTAATTCTTTAGGATTATTGTACACCATTTCCCACAAGACTATGTAGTTTTCTTTAGACTTTTTTAACATACCCTAGCTTAATATCATATTTTATATTTCTATCAGTAAGGACACCTTTGTCTAATACATCCTGTACTGTTTTTACATCTTCATAATGTTTCATACGTTCTATATTCTTAGTTGCTATAGGAACTTTTTTTGTGCGCATTATTTTTTGGTTAGTATCAAAAGGATCACGAGGACTAGCTACCTTACAATAAGTATTGGGTTTGCTTATAGGTAGGTCAATAGGTTTTCTATATTTCATCTTTAAATCTTGATCTTCAAGTTTACTAATATGTTTACTTAATAAATTCCATAATTTTATTTGTGTTTCTTTCTTGTTTTTAAACCCTTTAATTTTCTTTTTTGAGTAAAGATTATAAATTTTAACAGCCTTGTCTTCTCTTAGAACATCAGCTAAAGGGGACATAAAGTCAGGGTCTCCAAAACATCCATAATAGTTTATGACCTTATGTAATTCAGACATTTTCACTTTTATTACACGTGTTTTTTCCTCGTTAGTAAAACATAGGAAATTAATATTATTATAGACTGCTTTACTCACTTATAAAGTTTCTTCCCCAGGGATCCAATCACAACCTGTTAACTCCCCTACTCTTAAAGATTGTATGGTTCTTAATATCTCTTTTGCACTTCTTCCTGTATCCAAGACATTACAAAAGACACTTTGCACTACATTTTCAGGGTTAAGAATAAAAGTAGCTCTTAATGGGACATTTTCATTGTGGTCGATTATACCACATTGCTCAGTTAGGAGTAAGCCACAATCTGCTGCTAATGGATAATTTATTTTAGAAATTAATTTATTACTTTTTTTCCAAACTTGTTTACAAAATTCATTATCCCCAGAGATGCCCACCACGTATGCTTCTTCTAAAAGAATGTCCATATCTTTTATTTCAGTAGGACAAATAAAAGTGAAGTCCTTGGGATAAAAAAACACAACCGACCAAGTCCCCATGAGGTCTTCGTCGGTTATTATTCCAAATGAATTATCTTCTGGTTCTACTGTTGTTAGAACAAACTCTGGGAATTGTTCATTTACACCTAACATTATGCAACTTTCGCATATTCTATGGCTTTAATCATAGCACGGTTTTTAAGTGAAGCACGACCACCAAACCAAGCGTTATGCATTGCTGATTCACGGTCGTGTCCCCATTTATGATCAACTACATAAGTTAAGGCATTTACTGCTCCCCACCAAGTACCATTAGAACTTTTTAAGTCGGCTCCTGGCTGTTCTTCAAGTGCTTCGTAAACTTTATGTGGGGTACGTTGAAACTCTTCTAAAGTTTTTAATCTACGTTCCGTAGCTTCTATATTACTATTTTTAGCTTTACTTAAAATTTCTTGTTCTAATGCTAGTTTAGGTTGTAGTAACTCCGCTATATAACTAACAACTTTATTTTCAGTATATTGTTTAGAACAAAGAAACTCTGCTGCTTCTTTATATTCTTTCATGCGGTTACCAGCTAAACCTAACGCTTGTTCTGCAGCTACCATAAGGTCGCTATCGAATGCTTTAGTATGTGGCATTTTAAAGTGTGGTTGAGTTTTATCAACTAACGCTATACTCAGAGTATTATTACAAACCACTCTAATAGGCGTAAACCTTATTTCATTAGCTTTATTCCACTCATGGGATACGGATACTAATAAGTAGCCATCAATTTTATCCCCACCTGGCAAGGTAAAGCTACTATTAATTTCAGCTAGTCCCCATATTTGTCTGCCATTGCGCAAACTACCAGCAGTGTTCATACTCATATTACCAGCGTCAGTAAACTTCTTAAAGAAGGTAAACGCCTCAGCATTCTGAGTAGGTATAAATCTTGGTCCACATGGTCCAAAGATTTGGTTATCACTATCCCGCACTAAAACGGAATAATTATCTGACATAATAAGGTCGGTAGCTTTTTCGCTATCGGCATTATCATAGGTAAAAATGTTACGCTTACTAACTGTCCAATCTAAACTAGCTTGCTTTAACATTTCTTCTGGTGTTAAGTTACCATCAACTTTAACACCCAGCCCATGCCAAGGAACTTCCCCAGCGTAAGCCATAGTCTCAATATTATGAGCCATAAGTTTCTCCTATCTTAAATCCCTATTAAATTAATTATTAATAGTTAAAGGTTAGTATTAATTAGAAGTATTAGATAGTAAAGGTTAATCTAACTATTGTTAAAGTCTTTTATAATCCCCCTTTTTTGAAGAGGTAGGTATTCTTTCCAACACCTTATAACTATTAATTTTTTCTCAATTTCTGTAAAAGTTCCCCAGTCTCTTACTTCATCTGAAGTTCTTCCACAGCCTCTACAAATTGAATCCCCCCATTGAGTAGTGGTACAAACACCAATACAAGGGGACTCATGAAGACTAGTGGTTTCATGAAGATATTTTCGTGTCATCGCTTTTACTCCTTATGAGACGGACATTTCTTTTTTTCAACCAGTCTCTCATGAGTTGCTTACGTTTTATTGTATCAAGTTTTGCATTGTAAAGTAAAGTTTTATATTTATTATTGTACATTGTATAGCCTTTATAATAATCCCCTCCACCTAAATTATTAAACCTAACAATCTGCCATACACGTTGTTTAGTAACACCAAATTTTATCCCTATTTCTTCTAAGGTAAGGTCTGTGTTTAAAGTTAACATAAATATTTCAAAATATTTACTTCTTCTTAAAAAATTCTTCTTGTTATAAACTGCCATAGGAATACTCCTTATAATTTGTGGTGGCTGTTCCCCAACTTTCACCTATTTCTGCGTCAACTTTATTAGGTACAACTAAAGGAACACATTCAGTCATAATCTTTATTATCTTTTCGCAAGTTTCCTTATTATCGATAGCTATATCTAGTTCATCGTGTACTTGGACATAAGGTAAGATTCCTTCTTTATATAGTTCTAGCATAGCCTTCTTAGTCATGTCTGCTGCTGATCCTTGTATTAATTTATTCATAGCTTTATACGTATAAGCACGTTTGATGTCCTGTCCATATTTATTTATGGCTTCTTGGTAAGGTAAGGGTGTTTGTTTGTATTCAAAACGAGGTTCATACAAATTAAATCTACACTTACGACCAAGAACAGTAGTGATAAACCCACGATTAGCACCCAGCCTAGAACACTGATCTCTTAAACCTTTTATAAAAGGCACACGTTTATGATACGTATCAAAAAGTTCCTCTGCTTCTTGAGGGGATATATTTAATTGTTTAATCAATTTTTCTTTTCCCATTCCGTAACTTAAACCAAGATTAATTATCTTAGCTTCTTTACGACTAATGTTAGCCATGTCTGCTACAACCTGATGAAAGTCTGCGTCTTTATTTTTATAAGCATCTACTGCGTCTTCTGCTCCTTCTTGTTCGGTTTTATGAGCATAGTGAACAGTTAATCTGGGTTCTTGTTGAGAATAATCAAAAGTTCCCCAGTGCATATCTTTTTCTGGTACAAAGATACTCCTAATCAATGGTCCAATTTCTTCGTGTCTCGCTGGTACTTGTTGTAAGTTTGGCTTACTACTACTGAATCTACCAGTGACAGTTCCTCCACGATCAGAGCGTAAGGGGTGTAATTCCCCATGTATTCTACCATTTACATTATGTTCTAAAATCATTTTATCTATAAAGGTTGTCCTAGCTTTATTAAGTTGACGAGCACGAGAAATATCTTTAGCAAGTTTATGCTCATGATTTCCTAACCATAATGAAGTAAAACTTGGAGCATTTGTTTTTTCTGTTCTAGGATAACTGAGTCCTGCTCTATCAAATGCAATAGCTACGGAATTTGCTGACCAAAGATCAGGAGCTATTCCATGTTCTTTATATATACCCTCCATTATTTTTTCTTCTTCTTTAAATAATTTTTTACTTATATCCTCTGCTTTATCTAAATCCACAGGTACGCCTTTCCATCTCATTTCTAATAACATAGGGATTAAACTAATTTCTAAATCATATATTTTTTCTATATTTTCTGACTTTAGTCCTTCTTTTAAGACCCCCCATAATTTTAAAGTGAGTGCTGCATCTTGTTCGGCGTATGGACCAACATACTTTGCTGGTAATTTATACATTTCACTTTTAGGATCAATGCCGTAAGATTTTGCTGCTTCTTCTAATAAGGTTTCATCTTTAGTTTCACCTACATATTTATTTCCTAGTTTATTTAATGAATAACCATATTGATTTTCATCTAACAAAGGTGCAGCAAACATAGTGTCTTGTATCTTACCTCTAGTTTCTACACCTATACGTCTTAGCCAACCTAAATCATATAGTGAATTATGAAATATTTTGTCGTTGGTATAGGACATTTGTTTATTCATCCAATTAATTACGACACGTTTGTCTAGGTTTCCTCCACCTACGTGTTGCATAGGTAGATAAATAGCAAAGTCTTTAGTGGCTACAGCTATACCAGTAACATAACCCTGCCCTTCAAAAGCCCACGATGGTCCATGAGACATGAGTAAAGGGTCATAAGTTTCTAAGTCTATGGCTATTTCCTTATAGTTAGATAGTTCGGGTAAGCTGGTTGGTGGTAACCAATCCGTTTCGGGTAAAAACAATAGAGGTTGTATTACGTCTTGCATTAATTTAAAATCCCCTCCATCTTATGTAGACCCAAAGCGCAGCAACAATATTCAACAATACAAATAAACTCATAAATATTAATACTCCTTTAAGCATTTTCCTTGTTAACAGAATTTGTTTTCTGTTGTTTATTAGCTTTGGCTAATAATTGTGTAGCAAAAGATTCAACTAATAAAAGATAACAACGTAAATCTTTTATATCATCCAATATACCAGTTTTAGAAGGATTTAATTTTATGGTTTCAAATATGTTATAGTTTTCTTTTTTGCATTGATTTTCTATTCTATCCCATTTACGTGCTAACATCATAAAGGCACCAACACCACCTCTACTACGCCAACTATCCCCATAAGTTTGTTCGGCTTTACGCAATTGTGCTATGTCCATAAAAGTTAGGTTTTCTATATTTTTAAAGTCTGCTGACATAATTATTCTCCTTTAGATTCTGTTAGGGCAAATATTTTGTTTTCCATAATAACACCATTTACATTTAAACTGAGAAGGTTTAGCAGGAAATTCTTCAGTAGTAGTCATATGTATAGCTCTTTCATTCAACCTTTCACGTTTGCCATCTATGGTAGGTTTATCATATTCATACCTGTCTAATTTATTGTGATCTAAATACCATAACTCTGTAGTTACAGTTTCTAGTTCTGGTAATCTTTTAAATACAATACTAGCATATAGCTCACACTGTTCTCTATGTCCTTCTTGATTACCATCATATTTACCTGTTTTAAAATCAATAACTCTAGCACTAGTTTCTCCCTCTATATGAACAAAAGCATCTACTTTAGCTCTCCCCCATGTATCCTCATCAAACCAGCCTGTAGAATTCCAATTAATATCAAAAGCCCAATCCCCCTCACATAACACATGCCCTTTTAAATGTAGTTCTTTTAATATATTAAAAGCCTCTTCAAAATCTTTTAAAGCGACTGGTGTTTCTTCATACCTACCCCTTATATATTCTTCACAGAGTTTATGTATTTCCTTTCCTCTATCCATTGCCTTATTCCCAGGTTCTTTAATACGTTGAATAAAAGCATAGTTTGCTTTTTTAGGACAAGACTCAAAAACTTTTAGTCTGCTATAAGACCATTGATTTATATTATCAGACATTTTATTTTTCCTTATTTTCTATAGCGTTATTTAACCAATGAAAACCAGCTGTGCACCAATCAGATGCAACACAATTTTGTACTTCTATTAAAGCTTCTTCATATTTTCCTTCCTTATAAAAATACCAAGAGTCCTGTAGAGGACAGGCTACTTCATTAAAGAAATTGTCTTCAAAATCTAGGATACTTAAAGGTTGACGATTTAAAAAACTAACTAAATCATTTTCCCATTCATGTTTTTCTATACTCATAAGTTTGTATGGGTTAATAGCTTTATTTTCATAGGGATTTACACTGTGTTTTATATTGTAGTAATCAAATGCATCGTACTCACTTAATTCTTCGTATAGTTTATCGTATAATTCTATATATGCGTGAAAACTATCACTGACCTGTGTGTAAGTACCGACCTCTACTCCTATACTATTTGCTATAAACTCCTGTAGAAAAGACATATGTACAGCGTTAGCCCCAAAAGTCCCCCAAATAATATCATTTGACCTATTACTGACAGTCATATTTAGTTTATCATCTATAATCTTAAAGTAGATATTAGTATTACAAGGTATATCTACACCTGCTCTATTTAAGTCAGATCTAGCGTCCCATATTTGTAAAACACACCTTCTATCCAAAGGATCTAATTTAAGTCTTTCTATAATCAACCCTAATTGATCACCGCCAAAATGTTCCCTCCACCTGTGACCATATGCTCCATGAAGTATAACACCATCATCACTATATTCACGCATACGTTTATTATAAAGTTCTACATACTCTAGGTCATTACACCCACCCAACATCCATAAACTTTCCATAAAGTGGAAGAAAGGATTAGCTTTCCTCACCTCTTCAAATAAAACTCTTTCGGTTGGGTTTAGAAAAACTGTAGAAACGGGAGAAGGTGCTTCCACCACGCTACCAATTCTACTTTCTTTTACTTCGCTTCTATAACTAGAAAGCAAATCTAGGGCTTTAATAAACCCGTCGTTTACGTTTCTACAATTTATAACTAGCATTTAATTGCTCCTACTTTGGATTAAAAAATTAACAATCTTTATTTTGTCGGTTATTTCTGCCATTTGATTAACTAACTTATCTAGTTCTGTAATTAAGTTTGTATGTTCCGAGATGACAGTTGGGTTAGTCAACAATATGTCTAATGTAACATTGACTGTGTCTCTTTCTCCTTCTAAATTCTTTTTATAAGCTTCCAATATTTCCAAATAAGTCGCCATTGTTTATTCCTCCTAATTTTGTTTGCCCTAATTTTAATGCCTTTTTCCATTGCACATTTACGTCTTTACGTATAACTTTGCCTTGTTTACCTGCACCCCAAGCTGTTTTAGTTTCTCTTTCAACTACTTTAACTACCTGTGGGTGTAGTTCTTTTAAAATTTCAGCACCTTTTGATTGCATTTCTATATTACGCCATTCACTACATCCACCAGGAGCATTACTACTACCGTGTCCTTGAGCATAATAGAAACTAACCTTATTAGGTAGCCCATTCTCTAATAGTTGTAGATTCATATCAAAGTCGCTCATCACTTTAGTTCTGAATAATTCGATATTCTTACCTTTAAACATATCGAGATTATATGCTAGTACACGCATGTATCTAGTGGATTCAGCAGATAAATGTTCAATGCGATTATTACCTTCCCTAGCACTCACACCACAGTGGGCATAGTCATCAAGCCATTTATCTAGTAACCCAAATAAAGCGTGAAACTCATCAGGCTCTAGGTATCTAAGGTGCCAGTCGTTAGTAGCTTTACGTATGTAAAAACGTAAGTCATCATCAAGCATAACTATTTTATTATCATCAGCGTTTTCACATATATATTTTCGTTTGGTGGCTATATCATTAACGGATTCAGGGCAAGTCATAATATTACACCCATATCGACCATACTCATCTTTTTCATATTCATTAACTACTAACGTAACTTCTTTATATAAGTCATCAGGGAAATGAGAAAGAGTCGTTTGGTTATCTGCCCTTCCTCTCGTGGGTATATATATTTTCATGTATTTATCTCCTTAAATTTAGGTTTATATTTAGCACGTGGTCTACCTTGACCTAATCGTACACGTTCATACTTATCAAATTCAC
>TARA_R110002020_G_scaffold58834_4_pt1 | contig 13130 bp, 10 predicted proteins | sample TARA_R110002020 | Tara Oceans TARA_R110002020 (sample SAMEA4396489) | marine metagenome | biome: Westerlies Biome; feature: [MES] marine water layer (ENVO:01000295) within the mesopelagic zone...; material: water (ENVO:00002006), including particulate matter (ENVO:01000060) such... | reverse complement strand
ATTGACGGCTTATCAGATATTGGAGCCGGCATTGCGGATGCTGACCTAATTATTATAGATGACGGCGGCGGCGGAACTAATAGAAAGTCCGCTGTTACACGTATATCTACCTATATTTTTTCTGCATTAGGTTTAGATGAAGATGCTATGGGTAGTAATAGTGCCACTAAATTTGCAACACAGCAATCAATTAAAGCGTATGTTGATGGTAGGTCTGTTACAGTTTCAGATGGAAGTAGTTCTACAGCTATTACTTTAGGCAGCACAATGACATTTGCTGGAACTTCAAATGAAGTGGAAGTAGGAGAATCTTCCGGCACGGTGACAATAGGGTTACCTGATGACGTAACTATAGCCGGAGACTTGACAGTAAATGGCGATACCGTAACTGTAAATACCGCTACTCTTTCAGTAGAAGACCCATTGATATTACTAGGAAATGGAAACGGTGCTGACTCAGTTGACTTAGGGCTATACGCAAAATATACCGACAGTGGTGTTAAATACGCAGGTTTCTTTAGAGATGCATCTGATTCTGATAAATGGAAGCTATTTGCAACTACTGGAAATAGCCACGAAGCGCCAACTACTACCGTAAACACTACAAGCGGATTTACATTAGGAACTTTAGTAGTTGGGACGTTAGAAGGCACAATAGGAACAGCTGCTCAAACTAACATTACTAGTATTGGAACTATTGGAACTGGAACTTGGGAAGCAACCGATATAGCAGTAGCACATGGTGGAACTGGTGCTTCAACATTAACCGCAAACGGAGTACTTATCGGCAATGGCACTTCCGCTATTGCAAGCGTGGACATGAGTACCAAAGGACATATATTAATTGGCGATGGTTCCGGGAATCCTTCCATGTTAGCTATAGGGTCTAATAACCAAGTACTAACTGCTGATAGCGGTGAAGCAACTGGCGTTAAATGGGCAGATGCAGCTTCTGGTGGAATGACTGCATGGATATTAGAAGACGATGATGGAACAGAAGTTTCTGTCAGTAATGCAGAAGAAGTTAAATTTATAGGTGCAGGTATTACTACTAACTGGACAGATACTAGTACTGGTAGTGATGGCGACCCATTCGATTTAACCTTTACAGTAGATGCCGCCCAAACAGGCATAACATCTATTTACGCTACGGACTTAATTCTAGGTGAAGATGCAGAAACTGCCATAGATTTTGGTACGGCTAACGAAATAGACTTTAAGGCTGATAACGCAGCTAGATTAACATTGTCTGCAAGCGCATTTTATCCTGTCACAAATAACCAAATAGATTTGGGAACTAGTTCATTAGAATTTAAAGATGCATTTTTTGACGGTACAGTAACTGCTGATGCTTTTGCAGGACCTTTGACTGGTAACGTAACTGGTAACGCTTCAGGAACCGCAGCTACAGTAACGGGTGCAGCTCAAACTAATATTACTTCTCTTGGTACATTGACGGCATTGACCGTCGATGATGTTGCTGTAGATGGCAAAGTAATTACTATGACGGGTAGTTCTAGCGATACCGCAGTATTTACTGCTGGGACTAATGGAACATTAAGCATAGTAACAACAGACGCAGCTGCCGCTGCAGCCAATATACAAATAACTGCTGATGGTACAGTCGATATTGATTCGGCAGGGGTTTTGACCCTGGATTCTGGGGCAGCAATTAATATTGAGCCTGCATCAGGGTCTGCGATATTATTAGATGGAACTATAAGTATTGACGCTGGAGTGGTAACAGGTGCAACAAGCATCACATCAACGGCTTTTGTTGGAGATATAACTGGAGATGTGACTGGCACAGCAGACGTAGCAACTGTGGCAACTACCGTAACAATTACTGATAATGAATCCACAAATGAAAACAATGCCGTTATATTTACGGCTGGAGGCGACGTCGATGGAGGTAACTTAGGCTTAGAGTCTGATGGAAACCTTACATATAACCCTTCTAACGGAACTTTAACCGCTACAGCATTTTCAGGGGCGTTAACTGGTAACGTAACAGGTACGGCAGACGTGGCTACGGTCGCAACTACAGTTACCATTACAGATAACGAAAGCACTGACGAATCCAACGCAATCATTTTTACAGCTGGGGGCGATGTAGATGGGGGTAACATAGGACTAGAGTCAGATGGGACCTTAACTTACAATCCTTCAACCGGGGTAGTGACTGCTACAGGATTTGCGGGGGCACTTACTGGTAATGTTACGGGTAATGCGTCTGGAACTGCGGCTACTGTAACTGGGGCGGCTCAAACTAATATTACTTCCCTAGGCACTTTAACAGCTTTGACTGTAGACGATGTAGCAGTAAATGGTAAAGTAATAACGATGACTGGCTCATCTAGTGATACAGCTGTTATGACAGTAGCAACAAACGGAGCATTTAGCCTTGTAACCACAGATGCTGCCGCAGCTGCAGCTAATGTACAAATTACTGCTGACGGCACGGTAGATATTGATTCAGCAGGAGTGCTTACATTAGACTCTGGTGCTGCTATTAATATTGAACCCGCTTCTGGCTCTGCAATATTGTTAGACGGTACTATAAGCATTGATGCTGGCGTTGTCACAGGAGCAACTAGTATTACATCAACTGCATTTGTTGGGGACATAACTGGCGATGTAACTGGTAATACCTCAGGCACAGCTGCCACAGTAACTGGAGCAGCACAAACTAATATTACATCACTAGGTACGCTTACAGCTTTAACCGTAGATGACGTGGCTGTTAACGGTAAAGTTATAACCATGACTGGTAGCACTGATGATACTGCCGTTATGACGGTAGCTACTAATGGTGCGTTGACTATAGAAACAACTGATACTGCAGCCGCTGCTGCTAACATACAGATAACAGCAGACGGAACCGCAGAGCTTGCAGGTACTACCGTAACCCTAGACTCAGCTGGGGCGGTTGTATTAGATTCTGCTACAGGTATTGTAAACATACAAGACGGTGGTTCTACCGTACTTAGCTTTACAGAAGGTAACTCTGGTGACGTAACTGTTAAACTAGAAACCAATGCTAAAGACTTAGTATTCACTGATAATGGTGATGCTACTAATATGAAAATCTTAGATGCCGCAGCCGGTATCAATGTGCCTGGCGAGGTACAAACAACAGGTATCGGATATACCGACGGTGATAATGCCTTAACGATTGCAGACGGTGGTGGGGTTACAGTAGCTCAAGACCTTACTATGACTGCTGATAAAAGTCTTAATTTGCCACAGGGAGCTAAAGTCACGTTTACTGATGCTATTACAGATGATAGTATTGATGACCATGATGCTCAGGGTATTATATTTACCTTTACCGCAGGGGCAACAGTAACTCCCTTTAGCCCAGTATATTTACATTCGGATAATGAAGTACGTGAGGCTGATTCCAGTGCTATTGCTACAATGCCTTGTATTGGGGTTTCAATAAATACTTCTGATGTTACTGACGGAAATCCTATTGAAGTTATGTTAATGGGATTAATTCGAGATGAAACATTTAGCAACTTTACAGCGGGTTCTATATTGTACGTATCAACAACAGTAGGTGAACTTACTAATGATATTGACGTTGCCGCTGAGGCTAATAATGAAGTAATACAAGTAGTAGGACACGCAATTGGTCAAAAACTAGTATTTATTCAACCATGCTTAACCACTTTGGAACACGGAGCTTAATATGGCAATAGCTAAAATAAATGGGTTAGCCAAAGCTGACCTCGGTAAAATAAATGGTCTTGCAAAAGCTGACATTAACAAAATTAGTGGTCTAACAGCGAGCTTTGTAACCTTTGACTCCGTAGCAACTATGGGAACTGGGTCAAGCCCTACACTTCGTGGACCTGATTCAGATGAAGAAAGTGGGAGAGGTGGCTATAGACCTGTAATTGCTTATGACACAAATAGGGATAGAGTTGTAGTTGGCTGGCAAGATGTGGATTCTCCCAACAACCCCCAACTCCGTATAGGTGAAGTAGCAAATGATGGCTCCGTCACATGGGGAGCTATTATAGAACCACATGGCACAAACAAAGGTAGGTTTATTGATATAGAATTTAACCCAAACACGAATAAGATACAAATGATGTGGAATCATGATGAGGGTAGTAGTAATTATGACCCATATGGAGCAACCTTTGAGATAACATCAGGAGATAGTTACAAAGAAGGTACTACTGGTACAATTCATAATTTTTCTAGTTCTGAAATTGAGTATGGAACAATGGCATATGACGAAGATACCGCATCAATGTATATATGTTATAAACACGGTAGTAATGTAAAAGCTCGTCAGTTTTTAGATGATTGTAGTAATACAGCAAGTTTTGACCCAGATGTACCTTGGGATGACAGTAACACGCAAACATATCCTACGTGTACATACGCTAAAAGTATAAACAGATTACTAGTAGCTTGTAATGATGCAAATACGGGACACGCAAATTGTATAACATTAAACGCTGGAGATGGTAACGCTCAAACAGTTACATTAGGAGATGCTGACGGATATGAATTTATGGCATCACAATGCGATTATATTGATATAGCGTGGGATGAAACTGTAGGTAAAGGTCTTTTAGTTTTTCGCAATGGGTCTAAAGGTAAATATCAAATATTTACCGTCGATGATTCTGATAATAGTATTGCCTTCCCAAGCGATGCGGCTTCAGCGGGGGAATTTGAGCCGGGAGATGTAAAAGGGTGTTCTGTAACTTGGAATGAAAATGAAGGTCATTTTCTTATAGTTTATATGGATGATGGAGATAGTGATAAATATAAACTAGTTAAAGCAACAGTAAATTCATCTGATAATAATGTGGCTTTCGGTTCAATACTACATTTCTCAGATGCTTCTGGTAGCCGACCCGCACATGGTTTCCATACTTTCCAGAATCATACTAAAACAGCATATCTTCCTGATACTGCAGCGAAAGGAATAATGGTAGTAGTGCATCGTGACCACTATGCCGATATAGACGCTTATAGACTCTCAGCTCAAGGAACAGATTATACTAATGATGTGTAAATTATGAAAATATTTTTTAAGACAGACATAAAAGTAGTAGTTTCAACGTATGCGGATGATGTGGATATTGTAGCACATGCCGAATCTGGAATGTTTAGAGTTACAGAAAACGGAGTTACTACGTCAGTTTTAGGATTAAATACGTTAACATTAGTAGAAGACGTTACATTACCAGATGATTATGAACAAGCAAAATACATATATACATCAAATGGTTTTGAAGCTAATCCAGATTGGGATAACATACAAGAGCGTAGAGCTAGAGATGCAGACCCTCGATTAACTGGGGAACCTATATATGACCAACCATTTAATTCTTGGGTATGGAACTCTACCACTAAAGATTGGGAAGCGCCTATAGCAAGACCTACTGTGGATGAAGATGATTTAGAAACCAAGTACGACTGGGATGAAGATAATCAAGCGTGGGTAAAGAGATAATAATTTACCCATACATAGTATAATAATATATACGCCTTCGGGCGAAAGATAAGAAAAGGAGATAACAATGGCAGAGATAGACGTACAAAACGATTTGGATGCAGTAAACAACCAGATTGAAAGCTTTGCTGAAGAGCTACGGAAAATAGATGCGGCAAGGGAAAATATAGTAACGCAACTTACAAATTTGCAAGGCGTTTCTATGTATCTACGAGGCAAATTAGCAACTAATTCTTCCGAAGTTACAGAAGAACCAGAAGAACCTGTTGATAAAACCGAGTTTGAGCGAAGCGCAGAATATCCTGAAGATAATAAATAATATTGTGAGGAACTATGGCATCAAGCGCTGGAGCTGAATTTACAAGTGTTTTTACCTATAATGGTTCTAATTTTGGGGACATGACCTTAGAGGCTCAATCGCCTGCAGGTACTTCATTTGGCGCCTTTGTAGAAACAACACATCTGCTATATTTAGGTCATGACAGTAAATTTGACATGGCTATTTTTGATATTGATACAGCAGGAAATCTGGGAACTTTAAAGTACGAATATTATAATGGTAGTGCTTGGACAGAATTTATACCCGCTTCTGCTAGGTATGAAATTGACCCCGATGATGATGAAGGAGGTCCTTACGATTTCTCCAAAGATGGAGCAGAAATTTTTCCTTCAAATTTATTAGCTAATTGGGCTACTGTAGCTATAAATAGTGCTACTAAATATTGGGTTCGTATTTCAAGCCCAACCAGCGTTACAACAGCTCCAACCTTTAAACGTATTCAAATGCGTCCATTAGCAGCATATTGCTCCACTCAAGATGTATATTATATGTTGCAGTTAAATAATGTGTTAAGTGGGACAGATTTTACTTCTTCTACCGTACCAAGCAAAGCTACGGTGGAACAGTTTATTAATGAAGCTCAATCGTATGTAGATATGTACTCACGTAAATCTTGGAGACCTAACTACGTACAAGACGAATATCATTCATTTAACTTAAATGGATTTAAATTAGATAAACAAGACCCATATAAAATATTAGATGTAAAAATTTGGAATGGGGCAAATTGGGATTCACGAACTCAAGGACGTAAAGGGGATTTCTTTTTAGTGCCAGATACTGGTATGGTTCAGTTCTCTAGATATTTTTTGCTTCCTGCTCGATTTACCTCATATAATGCACCTGTTTGGAGATGGGGTGGCGGAGAATTTACTATGCCTGTAAAAGTAACTTATTTACATGGTAGAGATATTCAAACAGATGCCCGACAAGGTGGCATTATTCATGATATAACAAAAAAACTTACCGCAATTGAAGTAGCTAGAACAGCTGATTTTGGTGGTTCTGTAGTTAGTGGAATGGACCGAATGGATATTGGGTCTCGAATTTCCTCTTGGCAAGCCGAAATTGCCGATAGCTTGGACAGTATGCGTGCCTTTGAGGTGTTCTAATGCCTACCGAACCAATACCAGTAGACGCAATAATGTCCGAATTAAATTCTCAGTGGAATGCTTCAAATGTGACCAAGCCAAGTTTGGTTACTGTTAACGGAGCAAGTCAGCCTTTTCGGTTTGATTTAAACGTTGGGGACCATGTTATAGGCAGAACAGGTATTCCGTCCATGCAAGAAACACCAATTGGTAACTGGAAGTATGGCAATCGCATTTACGCAGTTGAATTAGAAATATATACACTTGATAGTAGACAACGGTTATATAATTTAATGCTTGAAATTAGGCGAATTTGCCATGCTAGACTTACGTCGTTAACAAATTTTCAAAGATTTCAGTTTGTTAATTTTAATGAAGATGTTAGCAACCAAGCAAATGTTTGGACAGGCACTATTACTATTGATTTAGTCAACAATGGCGTTTTATTAGAAACTTAATTTAAAAACAGTATAATAATATAGACCTTTTTTAAGGAGTAAACATATGGCAGTATATCGAAGTGACCAAGCGCAATTTACGTTTGGTGTAGAAGCAGCTCAGGGAGGTGACCCAGAGTTAATGGAGGGAACTTTAGCACGGTCTCCTACACCAACCTTAGGCGCTGCCGTTAATGCAGGAAGTAGAACTATTACTTTAAGTGCTGAATTTACAGCATTTAACACTGCTGCTGGTGCCGCTGTATTAGCATTTGGTGATACTATTGATAATGCAACTGATACAGCATTTTCGGTAGATAATGGCAGTTCAGCAGACCCAGAAGTATCTGTTGGCATGGTATTAAAAGTAAATAGTGAATATATGAAAGTTACTGCTGTTTCAGGTACAAATAACAGAGATTTAACTGTTACTAGAGGTTTTGAAGGAACCACTGCGCAAGCTGATGTTACTGATAATACTGCAATTCATGCTAGATTTACTCCTGGTGACTTTATTAGAATTGGGACTCTTGCTGGAACGGTTGCAAACACAGTTGTTTCTCATGAAATACGAAGAGTTGAGTCAATTTCAGGTACTACAGTTACTTTAGACAGACCTTTAGCTTTTTATCATGCCAGCGGGCAAGAAGTTAGATGTGTTTCTGCGGTAGGTGGGGATGCTACTCGAAATGATAAAAATAAATATATTACATGGATTCCAGGTGTTTATGAAACTATAGATACTCCCGACCCACAAATGAGTATTGAAGGTAGAAGATTTTTAAGTACTCAATCTAAAAGAAATTGGTCAGTGGCATATGCAGGAGCTCAAGCTTTAGCTGGAGGAGTTAGCGGAATTACTTTATTAAATGGATGGCCTTTACGATTTCCTATAGGGAAGGTCACTACGCGTCCTTCTGCTCAAAGTGGCACTAATTACACATTAGACGGAGCAGTTAAAAAAGGCGATGTGTTTATTACATTAACTGCTGGTCATAGTGCAGTTGCAGGTGATACTTTAGTTATTTATGGGGCTGCATCTGTGTCCAGTACTGATGCTTTGGCCGCTGTTGAAGTTCGAAAAATTGACACTGTTTATTCAACTAATACATTCAAATTAAATTACCCTTTATCGTTTGACCATGCTGATGATTGTCATGTAAGAGAACCTTCTAGCCCTGATTATTATGACCATGAAATTATAGAAACTGTTGATTTAGACACAGTTAGTTGGCATGTTCATATGCAAGAATCGTCTGAAACAACTGCTAAAAATTTTGATAGGCGGTATGTTGGAGGCATGATTGGAAGCATGACATTATCTGCGGATGAGGGCGGCATGTTAATGTGTAGTTGGGATTCAGTAAACTTTTTAAACATGGTACATAATCAAGCTAACCAAACAACTGTAGGAACAAATGATTATCAAGGAGCTAGTGTTTCGGCAAATATGCCTAGATATGGGTTGATGCAATCTATTGATACAGATGATGTTTGTACTTCAAAGCAAACTCACGCTTCTGCAAATGACGGGTCAGGATATCCAACAACCTCTCCGTATTATTTTTCAGAAGGAAGTGTAAAGTTTTTTGGTCAAGAATTTGCGCGTGTTAGAGGATTTAATCTTTCAATTTCAAATAGCGAAGAACCTAGGTATTATTTGGGTAAACAAGGAGCACGAGCTAGAGGACCATATGAAATTAAAGAAGGTCCCAGAGATTATTCAATGGGTGTTACAGTAGCTTTACCCGATGCAGATTTAAATGCAGATGTAGCTCATGCCTCAGCATCTCAAGATAGCGCATTAGAACTATTTAGACAATTATTACTTGAGGGTGATTATGGTGGGACTACTGCTGCTACATCTAGAGCTGGTTTTACTATGACTTTAAAATTTGAGCGGGCATCAAATGATTATATTATTATTGATATTCCTAGTAGTACTACAGCAGGTAGCCCTACAGCAGGGTCAAATGCAGTAAACTCACAAGGTATATTTATAAATACGGCACCACACCCAATAGGAGGAGATAATCCGTATCAAGTAAATTTAGATTTGACATTCAGGAGTTTAAATATTTATATTAGAGACCAAGAACCATTTTATCCATAAACAATAGGAGGTTTTATGGTAGAAGCTAAAGCAAAGCAAGGAAATACCTTTGATATATCCAAATATCAAGTTTCGACAACCCCAACAAAGCAAACCTTAACTATCGAAGAAACAGGAGATAGTTTTGAAGTTTTAGTCAAGCAATTAACGTGGTCAAGACGTAATAAATTAATGTCGGAATGCCTTACTTGGAGTTCTACAGGAGACGCAACAGGTTTTAACGCAGAACAATACGTTAGAGAATGTTTAAAAGACATGATTGTTGAAGCTCCCTGGGGAAAAACAACTGAGGCATTTTTAGTATCAATAGACCAACGGTTAGGAAATGCATTAGAAGCATTAGTTCCTAGTGCATTTGATAGTCAATTTCAAGAAGTAGACACATTAAAAAACGAATAAAGGCTTTTCTACATGCTCCCATTGCCGTATCTCCGGGGGAAAGATTTACTTACGGGTACTGGGTAATAATGACAAAATTATTAAAAGAAGGGATAAGTTGGGAAGCCATTCAAAATATGACTACACAAGAAATTACTTTAGCACTAGCAACATTAACTGCTTATAATGATTTAGCGCGCGAAGCAGACCTAAGAGCTAGTGCTTACACTTAAAAAGGAGAAAATAGAATTATGGTTTTACGAGCAATGTCACAAATGAAAATTGGAGCTGGTATGAAAGCTGGAGCTATATCTGTGGGTAGATTTCTTGGAGGAGGCAGCCAACGCGAAGCTTCTCAGGACTTAACTGGAGGTGTTTCAGATGTAATTGACCAAACCATGAGAAATAGCATAAATGATGGGCCTAGACCTATTCGAAATATGCTAGGAAATATTTTTGGTAAAAACAAACGAACAGGTATTTTAGGTGTTAACTTTTCATTAGCTTCTATGTTAAAACAATCTCAAGTATTTACAACTGGGGTTGGAACAGTGTTTCAATTATTAGGAGCTATGATTGACTGGGTTCTTGGAAAAGGGATTATAATGGCCATGAATAGTTTTGGTTTGATAAAAGAGATTGCTAAAGGTTTATGGGATAAAATTATTACGCCCTTTTTAAAACTGTGGGATTATTTAGTTGATTTATATCATTGGTTTACTAGCCTAAAATGGGTTAAAGCAATGGGAACCATGATTACAGAAGCAGTTAGAAATGTTTTTAAAAAAGCTAAAGAACCTGTTGTAACGCAAACTCAAGGAGCAGCAATGGCTGCAGCTGCTGCCGACGCAAAAAAATCTCAACAACTGCCTCGAAATTTAACATATGGTGGAGGAGGCATGGCTACTTTTACAGCACCTAATTTTGGAGGAATTAAGCCTTTACCTTCAGCAACAGCTCAAGAGACGTTTAATATGTTAAGTGAAGATTATTCGTCACAAGCTTTAGCGGAAGCTAACGGACGGATAGGAGCTATAAGTGATGTAATTAACTCCCAAGTAGATAAAGGAATTGATGAAGTATTTACAAGACTAAGAACTCTACAAACTAATGAAACTGCTGGAAGTATTTACGGTATGAGGTTTCGCGCTTAAAAATTTAAACAGTGAATATTTAGTAAGGACATAATAAAAAATGGAATCACCCTTATCAGTTTTATTAAGAGATGGTACACATACAGGAGCAACGGTACGGTTAGCTTTAAAAGCCGAACAATTTGCTATCCAAACAACACGTACGCCAATTCAAGTGCCTTTACCAAGTCATTCACCTATACTATTAGATTTTGGTTTTAACAGACCAGCTCTTACAATTTCTGGTTTAATAGATAATATAGGTCAAGATAATAGTAATAGTACGTCCGGTTTTGAAAATATGGAAAGTATTTCTTTAACGGATTCGAGTGGTAATGCCCGAACATATTATATTCCGTATAAAAACTATTTTGAAAAATTTTTAACCGAATCAACTAAATGGACACAAGGATTTGAGTGTGAATTTGGTGATGCTTCTACTCCAATTAGTACTAGTTCAGTAGCTTCTACGGGGGGCGGTATTTATGAATGTGTTGTTGGGCAGTTTCAATTTACGATTGCGCCTGGAACTGAAGACCGTTGGGTATATAGCATTTCTTTACCAGCTAAACTTCGACAAGATATTACTTTTTAGAGGATAATAAATGGCTACAACACAGCGCAGCGTTTTAGAATATTATTATACTGATAGTGCTGGAACTGCTATTGGTTGGATTGAAGCTAGAGTATTTAGCCAGATAACAACTGAAAAGACAAAAGTTAATATGGGAAGCGGAATAACTGCTACTGCTACTACTTTAACGGTTGATAATGGAGCACTTTTTTCTGTTGGTGATGTAATTCAAGTTGGGAATGCACGTGCTGGAACTGATGAATTAATGTATATTAGTGCAATCAGTACGCATAATTTAACAGTTAGTAGAGGGTTTAATAAAACATTAAATATAGCCCATGCAGATGACACTTCTGTATATACAACTATACCAGGAAATGCGCTTCTTCAATTTGATATAGCACATGAAATAAATGCATCTATGCAAGCAACTGTTACGCTGAGTAATTTTGTTAGAGAATTATATCCAACAACTACAGATATTTCACATTTAGGAACTAAACCTTCTAGAAGACAAGGTCCTTTTCATGATGTTTTTAATGATTTTACAGCTATTAGAGTAAGAGATTCTTTTTCAAAAGCAATGTTGTTTTATGGAATTGTAACCCAAACAAATGAACGACAAGATTTTATGTTCGGCCCAGTAATTTTACTTCATGCAGAAGATTATTTATTAGAATTAAAAGAAAATTCTCTACGAACGGGGTTTAATTATTTAATTGATAATAGTCAAAATGTACATATTTCTTTACAACGAGCAGATGCTTTATCAGTTGAAGAAAAATTTCAAAAAACATATGATAGTGGCGTTTCAACGCGTGGCGGATTAATTAAAAGTTTATTATCTCATACTTCAGCGCATATTGATGCCCCAATGAACACAACGGGAGGTAATGATAAACGATTTACTGAATCTGTTGTTAAATTTCCAGCCGGAACCCCTGCTTATGAGGTTGGTAAAAGACGACGAAAAAATATATTAGCTCATATAGAAGAGTTAGCTGCAGAAGACCCGCATGCTACATCTACAAATTCAGCAGCTCCTTCAGCAGCAGAAGTTGGTTATGATTATTATTTAGACCACAATATAACGTCGACTTCAGCAACAGCATCAAATCCTGCTAATCCACATAAAATGTATTTTAATTATTTTAAAAGAGGTACTCGACCAAATCCAAATGAAGATGTTGCTAGATATGGATTAAAAGTAGAATATCCGTATTATTATTCAAATCGAACTGACCAAAGTGATTCAGCTACAGCTACTAATGCATTTGTAGGAAACGGACACACAATTCCAATGATAGAGTATGATTTTGCGCGGCCAAAAAATAATGTTTTTACAAGTGCTGAAGTTGATTATGTTTCAAGATTTAATGATGATGATGGTGATACAGTATTAGATACCCATACAGCTAAATTTGAATGTATTGAAATTAAAGCTGGGGAGGGCCTAGATGACTTTAAATGGAATCTTGATGGTTCAAGCAATGAATATACCATTGCAGAAGGCGTTGCTGGAACAACTTCTGCTGAATTTTTACAATATAATACCGCAGCAGACGGGGAAACTCCTGTTTAT
>TARA_R110002020_G_scaffold253928_4_pt1 | contig 13136 bp, 24 predicted proteins | sample TARA_R110002020 | Tara Oceans TARA_R110002020 (sample SAMEA4396489) | marine metagenome | biome: Westerlies Biome; feature: [MES] marine water layer (ENVO:01000295) within the mesopelagic zone...; material: water (ENVO:00002006), including particulate matter (ENVO:01000060) such... | reverse complement strand
CACGGGTGCTTTTAATTTCATCCACGCTTTAGAACGTGCGCCAAAATCATAAGTTGCATTGGGGTCTTTCACAATAACTCCCTCAAATCCTGCTTTCAAAGCACCTTCGTAGTATTCTAACATCTCTTCTTGGTTATTAACCTCTTTGGTTTTAGCAAGTAGTTCTTCACCAAAATGCATCTTTAATGTTTCAAGTCGTGTATCTAAATTGTCCTCAAATACAGGCTGTCCACCATACATAAGACAATCAAACAGGCGTATCGTAACAGCGTTACGATAGATAACATCTTCAGTCTTTCCATGAATTCTACTCATCATGTTATTGAAAATAGCAGGTTCACCATTTGTATCAACAGGATAAATTTCACCATCAACAATCCAATCAACAGGGTCGGTTACAGCAGCAATAATTGGTATTAGGTCACGTTCATATTTATCAGTAATCTCATCTCCTCTTCTATTAAAGATTCTAATTGTCTTTCCATCATAATGCACCTGCGCTCTAATTCCATCATACTTGTAATCACACCAACGTCGAGTTCTAACAGAAAAATTTCCGCCCTTAGCCAACATAGGTTTCATGAATCTACCTGCTGTTGGTACTACTTCTAGAGAACCTGTGTCTATGGCCTGTTCAATAAATTCAGGCATTGATAAGAAAGATACTGCTTTCTTAATTTCACTAGCGTTAAACCCATACATCTTACCAATCATCTTTTTAGTACTTGTTTCTCCTGTACCATTTCGTGTTTGTCGTAGGATAAAAGCAGTTAGCCACTTTCTTCCTAATGATGATAGTTCAGGAAACATAGTCATATAATGTTCATAAGCCATATCACGACATTCAGCATACAGACAAGTAGTAACTTCATCAAGAGAGAATTCTTCTCCTAAATGTGACTGTTCAAATTCATAAATCGCTTCAGGTAATCCACCATGCATTTCTGTCATAGTTTCTAAAGTATATTCATCAATATCCCAAAACTCAGATACTCTCTTAATTAGACCTGATTCTCCTACACCGTGTTTTGGATATGTCATCGCCCAGATATTAAATGCTTCTTTCTCTTCACCATTAAAGTTAATATCATCAGCCATCTTCACCATTTGTGTTGGTGTCTTTGATAAAAACTCTTCGTTTATTTCTGCAAATTCTTCAAAATTCATTCTTCTTCACCTTTCCATTCTTTGTATTCGTTATCCCATTTCCAAGGTTTTTCGTAATAATACTGTAATTCAACAGCAGACCACACTTGCGTTCCTACAAGATACTTACCAAAAGTAGTTATCTCGTCATAATTTCCATACCATTCATTCGTCATCATTCCACTCTCCAAATTCTTGTTCTTCTTGTTCTTCTGTTTTGTCCTTAAAATCTACATAGGCAACTTTAACATGATTTCTTGTTAATCTTGTGTTACCATCACCTGCTTCTTCATTACACATTATAGCAAATTGTTTCAATAGTGCTTCTGCTCTTGTTTGAAATTCTATAATTGCAATCATAGGCAATTGCCTATCTTCTGCTATTTCATCAAATATTCTTCTTATTTCTCTTACGCTAACCATTTTTCTAATTCCTCCTTGTTAAAGAAGTATTTAGGTGCTTCCACCTTTTTCAAGTTATGAGTAATCCACACAGTTCCACTTAAGGAATCTACTCGAACTACTTCATAATCATTTGATACTTTTTCTGTGCTTACTTCTGGTGTCTTTCCATATAGCCTTGTAATTTCACTACTTAGAGTGGCGACATTATCTACTATATACTTTACAACCAAAGGTTGTTGCACTTCTACGTATGCTTCACTTTCCATTTCATATTCACCTGTCCCGTTACAAACATTACATTTAGTTCCACTACAAATGGGACACTCAATTAATGTTGGAGTTAGGATTGGAAATCTTACTCTTCTTCCTCGTCCAGACAAACTGTTTCCGTCTTGCATAACATTTCCTTTCCTTCTTGAGTCCACCATTTCATACGTTCATGGTCACCTAATACAATTGCTGATTCTAAAATCGGCTTTTGTGTATTAATTGTTCGCCAATCGGTTCCACTAAAATAAGCCTTACCAAAAGGATGCGTGTGAATCCAACATAATAGAGGCAATCGCATACCTTTTACATTTTCACTTTCATAATCTACAAATGAACCTGTGCCTTTACTGACAAACAAGTTCAAGTGTGAATCAATAATGACACTCACTTCTAATTCTGGTAGTTCATTTACTGATACGTGCCAAATAGCATCGAGAAATATTTCACTTTCCCAATCACTACCTGCATCGTAAAATACACTGTCTAACTTTTCTTTCAATTCATTCCAATTTTCTTGTTCTTCCATTTAATTCACTCTCCTACTTCGTCTAACACAAGCAGCACCACCGGCTCTTGTGCAATTAGGTTTATTACATTTACATTCCTTCTCTCCGGTCCACCAACCAACCATCGGCTTTCCTGTATTATGTGTTGTTTTTCTTTGTTCTATTCTTCTCGCCATCTTAATCACCCATTAACTGTTAGATGCTTCTTAACATCTTCACCATTAAACCATCGTTGAACCCACTGTGCGCCATATCCAGCCATTACAACTTGCATAAAATGTACGCCTGAAGCATCTCCACTCCAAGAATCTCCTTGACAACTAAATGAACCATCAGGTCCAGCAGTAAATGTCGAATAAAGATTCGGGTCCTCTAAATGAGAAATCATTGCACCATTTCTACCTTGTGCTCGCAAATCTAACCATTCAACTTTTGAATTATACATAGTACGTCGAATGTCTAAGTTATCTGCACAACATACAACCAAATCATATCCTTTCAATTGTTTTGCAGTTAATACAGGGAAAGGTTGTGCCTTAATGTTACAATGTTTTGCAACAGCATCAACCTTCTTTTCATCTACATCTGTTTCTTCAAAATTTTGATATGTTAGATTCTTTGTTTCTACTACATCAGGGTCATATACCGTTAGGTTATACAACTTCGTTCTATTTAATAATGGGATAAAGAAGGAACCAATTCCTCCTGCCCCAATTACCATTACATTTCTTTTCTTTGTCATTTATCTCACCTTTTTCAAATATCTTTTCAAGCGGGGTTTGCTAACCCCAAACAATTTACACGCTTCATTCTGTGTCATACTACTATTTTCGTAAAACACAGCAGAAAGAAGACCGCGTGTTAGAGTTTCTTTTTCTTCCCAATCTTTTAAAATTGGAATAAGATTCTCTTTCTCCTCTCTTGTTAATTCTCCTTTAATATAAAATTCATCTAAGTCTTTATGAGTTAATATACCCAATTTACCGAAATGTTTCATAATTCTTTTATTTAATCTTGCTACATATTTCCATTGAGCCCCTGTAAATTTACAGTAATCTCTTGGATAACTTGGTTGTTTTAATTGTGTTAGTGTGTAATAAGTTACAGCAACATATCTTGTGACTTTATCATAACCATTCATTATAAGGCTTTTAGTTAAAGAATTATACATTTTAATTATGTCGTCATAGTAAAACTGCACACTGAATTCGTTTAACAGCATTAGTAGTTCTACATGTTCACCTCTATTAGTAGCAATAGCAATATTATCATTCACCTCATATATTCTATACGCTTGTATCTGCCCACATACTTTACACACGGGCAAACTAATCTTTTTATTCATCTCTAATGATGTTGAATTACAATTAAGACAAGGCATCCCACTTCAATCTCCATTCCATTTGTCCTTCTTTGTGGTTAGGAATATATCTTGAAACAGTTGATACCAATTTACATAGCATTGGGTCATTCATACAAGCCATCGCTCTTGCTACAAATTGGTCACCAACGGTAGCACCACTTGAAAGATTATCAATACAAATTGGTCCTGCCCAATGATAATTGTGATTACCAATAGTAGGTTCCTTTACCATAGCCTTTACACCTGTTGAATTAGGTGATGTGGTTAGAACATATGTTGATACATCCTGAATACCTCGCTTTGATTGATTATCAATAATCATCCAATCCGCCATCTTTCCTCGTACAAACATAGCCAATACCTCTTTACCTTGAGTAGTAACAAATGTTCCCTTCTTAATAGTATCATTATTCTTAACCATGTTATTAAATAAAACCATTGCTCGCTTTTCCGATTGGTCAGCCGCACGATTTTGTTTAAGATATTCCTTCATTACTTTAGTTTGTCCTCCTGTTGGTTTTTCTCCAACAGTCTTTAACCAAAGTTCCTGCGGACTAATCATATGCCACTTTCCTTTCTTATGCCCATTTTGGTACGTATTAACAAATGTGTTCAAATCTTTAACATTCATTTCTCCCCATACACCACTACTTAATTCCAAAGCATATTGTTTGGGACCAATTTGCATAACACTAAGTCTGCAACTGTGTTCTTTAATTTGCTTACCTTCACGGCTAAAGAATTTATATGGTGCTCGATTCTCCATAGCATATGAAATGTTTTCAGGTCTATCAATACAACGCTGCATATAATCATCTAATGCTTCATCTGCTTCATCACCCTTTCCGGTAATATATGCTGAACGAAAAACAGTTCGTGCAATAGCCTTAACTAAAATGTCAAGATTTGCGTAGACTCCATTTAGACTGTAACGTACTTTATCCTTTCTCAATACGGCCATATATCCACACGCACCAATACGTAGTAAAATCATTTTATTTGGTGAATTTCTGCATCGCTCTACAATTTTAAGTCGCTTTTTAATCGCATTAGTAAATGCTTCAATAGTAGGTTCTTTAGTTGTAGCAATATTGCTTCGTTGAGCATATATGTCAATTGTTTGGTCACGCGGTAATTGGCGTGATTCAAGGCTAGTTGTTAATACAGCGTTTCTATTATCGCTGGCATGTCTTATTCTAAATATTACTTTTGGCATATTCATTCCTCTTCTTTATTCTTAATCAATGTATCAATCATGGCGCTCGCATCCTTCTTGGAAAGATTTTCGGGCGGGTCACCACCTAATCGTTTAATGAAGTTTATTTGCTTTCTGGTTGCTAAATCTTCTCCTGCACTGTCTGGGTCAATAATTTTTAACAACGCATTTAATTGGCGCTCACTTAGTTCTCGATGTTGAATCATTCTGTTACGCATATCGTTTAAAAATTTGCTTTCCCAATCATTCTTACCCATATCAATTGTAAAGGCAGGAATATCATAATACCCACACGCTTCAATTAGTGCAGTATCTTCGTATTCATTTCGTGTTTCTTCTCGAATTTGGTTTGCAGCCTCTTTGATTTCCTCTTTTCTTTTGTCTGCTATCTCTTTCGACTTTTTAAGTGATTCTTTAACTACTTCAACACGCTTTGTATATTCTTCTTCACGTTCATTTGCTTGAGTTAACATTTTATTATACTTTGCGAATAACAATTGAACATCTCGCCACAATTGCTCATTAGGATAACCTCGTGTTTCAATTTGCTTACGTGGATTATCAGGATGATTCCAACGCCATACTACTGAAGCCATCTTTCCAAGAGAACCTTTCTTTACTTTAGCAATTACATAGTGTGGTTCGTATCGTCGTGTATTACCATCATAGTACTTACCCTTCGTTCTTACATTAACGCGCAAATCTAATTCCTTCACATGGTCAAACATTTCTTCCCAATCTTCTCCGTATTCAGACCACCACCAATCATGTTTCATGGTTTTAACTGCGGCCTTAATCCATTCTTGAATCTTCTCTTCGGTAATTGCACTTTCAGGAATACCCATGATTTCTTTAAGATGTCTAATAATCATCCAATTAGTAATATGTTCGCTACCAAGAATCTCTAAATTCCCATTAATAGTATTCTCAATTTCAAAATGCCATGCAATAGGGTGTCCACAAATACATTCTTGCGGGTGATTATCTCGATGAACAGCAGGTAATCTATATGGTTGGTTTCGTAGTGGAATATACCATACTTGACCTGTTACTCTCCATTCGTCTTTTGCTTGTTCCCATTCAGTAGCGTTGCTAACTTGAGTTAAACGTCTTACAAGTGAAATATTCAATGCGCCTTGTGCTTTAACATTAATTTCTGTTCGTTGTTCACCATGAGTATAATGTGTAGCAGGTGCAAATTCTGTTGTAGCCATCATAAATTCTCTCATATCATCCATTTAAGCCATCTCCTCATTCATCAATTGCTCTTCCAAATGTGCATCGCACATAGCGTTTAATTTATCTGCCAAACTTTGACAAATTCCGGGAATTGAACTTCGTTGTAAAGCCAACCAAACATTGTGCGCTTGGTTAATAATTACAACGGGCTTATACCCTTCTTCACTTTGCTTGATAACCATTGGTGGCATCTCTTCATCATCTATTAGTCGAAATTCGACAAATTTTTCTCTTCCATTCATTCTAATCACTCCATATTCATTAGGTATTCCATTGGACTTTGCTTAAGCATTTGCTTGCTCAAGATAATATGTGGGAACTTATCTAAGAGAACCGGAATAATCTGATTCCAATTCATCTCACCTTCATACTGTTTCGTCCACACACTTCCATTTCCTTTGAGGCTCGTAATTCTAATTACTTCGTGCCTCTCTTCATCATTTTCTTCATTCTTAATTTCTTCATTTTCATTCATACTATCACTCTCAAAAATTTTCGTTTCGTGAAAAACGGTCAGATTTATCGCCATATAAAGGGATAAAAGCCTTACTTTTCACTCTTCAATATGTAAGACATATTGTATTATATCTATAACATTATATCTCACATTTTCCACCGGCACAAGCAATCTCTCCTTGTCTGGTAGTATTGTCATTTGTTTCAATGACTTTAGTTAAATCAACCTCGGATAATGATTCCATCATCCTGTAATACTTGGATTGACTAATAGTTTCAAAGGGTGGTTGCTTATGCGTTCCACCATCTTCAGGAAATACTGATAATCCATTGTAGTATTTACGATTCTCCCACAACCAATCACCTACTATTCCCCATTCATCATCCTTAATAGTAATTGTTGCTGATACATTATGTGTATTCATACCGCTTACATGACCCCATTTGACCCATGATTGTGCTACATATTTTACACGTTCCAACAATTGAGTTGGTTTTTCACTTCTTAGTGTAGCATCTTTCGGTGCTTTCTGTGGTAGTGAAATTACTGCTGTGTTATGTGGACTAAAGTAACAGTCCTCTAAAAGTTCTGGATGGTTTATTAGCAGGTAGGTATAAATTGCTTCACCTTTACCTACTCTAATCCTTCGAATATAATATTTATCATGCCAAGCATGAATACCACTACTTGTACCTAATACACAACTTGTTGTTCCTGCAGGTTTTACACAAGTAATTCTTGCAGCAGGTTTAATTCCTATTTGATGTGCTATAAGTTCATTTGTTTCTTTGGCAATTTCAGCGGCATCATTCAAACTTAATTCAAATACTCTATTAGAAGCGATACCTGTCATTGATACACCAAGTAGTGCATCTTTTTCAGTCGTTGTCTTCCATATTTCTCTAAGGTAGTGGAAATCAGTATAACCTGCTTGTAGCGTTGCTAACAAAGTTGCAGCAGCCACTCTCGAATTTAAATCTTTTTGATTCTTAACATCTGAAACGTTAATTTCTACTAAATTACAAAACTGATTTGGTCGTAGAGCAATTTCACAACATGGGTTGGTTCCCCAATCTTTGTCATTACTAAAATAAATCCCCGGTTCTCCTGAACCACTTGTAGCAATTCTCTTCCATATATTCATAAAATACTTTTTAGTAATTCTATGTCGTAGTAATACTGCACTATTATTCGCTCGTCCTCTTTGTGGGTTTAATTCATACCATCTTTCCATTTTACAAGTAAGCATCTCTAAGTCATCAGCACTAAATAAGGAAATTAACGCTGCTCTCCTAATGCCACCTGCCAATACTGCATCAGCAATATGACACATAATATCGTGACATTCTAAAGTAGTTAATTTATCCCCATTTACTTTATTCTCTAATATACCTTGAACCTTTACAATACATTCTTTTAATGGTTGAGGTCCGGGTGCTTTTCCCCCAGAAGTTTTTAGTGGTGTACCTTTAGGTCTAACATCTGAATAATCAAATATTGGAGTAGACTTTAAAGTTCCGAAGTAAGACTTCATAAGAACTTTAATTGCATCAGCCCATCCTTCAATTGAATCGCCCACTAAAAAACGTCTTGAGCGATTTTGGTTAGGTTTAGTAATTTCAGGTAATTGTTCCACATGATGAAATTGTACAGAATAACCTACACCTGTTCCACCAAGTAAAAGAAACATCGCTTCCCAAAATGCATCAGGACAATCAATTGGCATATATGCACAATTGTATATTCGGTTAGGTGCTACCTCAATAGGCTTTCCTCCAAATTGCATTGAACGCATAGAAGGCAATACCTTCTTTTGTGATACATAAATCGCATAAGCATTCTCTATCATCTCTTTAAGATGTGGGTATTTCTTAATGTGCATATTCATGTTACGTATACATATATCATCCCAACTTTCTCTTCGTTCTTTATCTTGCAAAAATCTTGCATACTTCATATGCACTGTAATATCACTTAAAATCTTGTTTGACTTATTCATAGTTTCACATCCTTGTGGCGTGGGCATTCATCCCATTCATCAAATTCTCCATAAAAGCCACCATGTTTTTTACTAACCACTATCCATCCCATTGTTTCATACCACTCTATATCCTTCCAATTCTGCAACACTTCTATTCCGTGGTCTTGAAATAGATTATACATATTGGTGTATGCTTTATCTGCATATGATAGTCGCACTTCTCCGCTTGCTAAGATTTTAAATGAGCGACCTTCTGCAATACATCGTCCATCATAATAAAAGTTTGGATTGATACAGATAACATTTAACTCATTAAAGTCTTGATGTAGTTCGTGCAGTTGTTTACCCTCTACTATTTTCCACCCTCCGTATTTCAAATCACTAAGAAATACTCTTTCGGGTAGAGCAATCTCTTCCATTTCGTCCTCTTCTATCTTGTTCGTTTTTATAAATTCTGTAAATCTCATTTTTTCACTCTCCGTAGAAAAAGGGCAACAAGACGGCTATCATGATTCTAACCTCAACATATTTGTTACCCATATTTCTTAACTTTTAATGTAAATACGGCTGTCACACTAATTTTCTTAATGTTCCTACTTTTTTCAAAATTCTTGAGAAAATGTTCCACCTTTAATGAGGTTATCTTCACCCCATAGCGGTTGCAAATTACTCAATTCCCAACATTTCATAAATTCGCCATCTCCAAAGTCACTAATATCGTAACTTGACTGTGGCTTGATGTGGTCTAAATGCCACTCACCATAATTGTCCCATGACATACCATACCAAAATTGCTTTTGCAGGTGTTCCATGAGTTCTTGAGGAGTATATCTTATAGTTTTCCAGAAACTCCTACCCTTCTTGGACATACCTTTAGACTTTAACGTTACATATACGTTAGTTGATACTCTCTTACGTAACTTATATGCAGGGTTAGTCTTCAATCTGTTTCTTTCATACTCTCTTTTCTTAATTCGTATCTTATCTTTATGCTTTAAACGATACGCCTTACATCGAGCAGAATTATCCTTTCTATAATGTTTGTTTTTCTTATGTCTTGCTCTTGTCTTAACTTTATGACATTCTTTACAGTCACTTAGCCACTCTCTAACAGTGCGACCCTTCCTAATACAAGAGTAAAAGTTACTCAAAGGAAAGGTTTCTTCACACGTAATACACGTTTTTGTCTGTATAATGTTACCACTTCCTCATAACAATCATCGCACATTACAGCAATAAGTGTCATATTAGCATTAGTTGATGGGTTTGCCCATCTTGAACCAAAATGAGGTCTAAACATAACGTCTATTGCCTTATCATAATTACCTTCAAAGGGTGCTTTAAGTTTTTTAACCTTCTTTTTACAGCCGAAGCATATATTTTTAGGACTTTCTCTCATAGATATTCACCTTCTTTACGGAATACCTTTCGTACACTTGACCGTACTTCATCAAACCGACCATTTGACCGTGGTGTTTTACTAACAGTTACTAATTTCTCAGTTCCTGTTGCTGGATTAAGTACTCGCAACTTAATGTGCTTGCTAATCTCACAGTCTACTATCTCTACTCCAAGTAATTCAATTACTTTCATCATCTTCTTCATTTCTTTTCCATTCATTTTAATCATCTCTTGAGTATTTTGCTCTCATATCTTTCTTTCTTATCTGCATCTCTATTCTATCGTATTCTTTCTCATTCATTTTAATCATCTCCTTAGTAATTTTAGTGCGAGGGACAGGATTTGAACCTGCGAAACGATTTGTAATTGGGCTTAAACCAATCGCTTTTGACCTCTCAGCAACCCTCGCTTAAATAAAACAATCATATTGTTTTGCATAACTAACAATTGCTTGCCAATTATCTTCTTCTTTATCCTCTTTTGTTGCTGTATCAAGATACGTTTGAAGTATCTCTTTTAATACAAATTCAGGACTCTCATCTATATTTTGTTCAAAGTAGTGGAGAAATGTAGCATTTTGCCCTATCTCCTTTTCCATCTTCTCTATCTGATATTCCATCTTGCTAATATGTCGTTGTACTTTCCATATTTGCCAAAGTCCTGATGTTAATGTGAAACACACATCTTTAATAAATCGCTTCATTCTGAAACACCTGCCTTATCCATACGTTTGAAATAATAATAGGCATCGCGGAACATTTCAAATTGTACTTTCCAACTACCTAATGAGTTATTATATGAAATGTTTGAATATACAAATTGACTCAAGTAATGTGTTGCCATCTGGTCTGCATATTCTTCATCCCATCCATTTTGTTCGAGAGTATTTTCTATTTCTAGTAATTTACTCTCTAAAGTTTGACGGTATACGGGGTATTTCTTATTAGTAAATACATTACCATTATAATTTCTTGTTTGCATTTCACTGTTAAAGTGCATCATTTTTACAATTTCTACTAATTCAGCATAACTGTTCTTTTTTCTCCATAGCATATTTATTCCTCCATGTAATTTAATATAAAAATCTCGGTTTTGATAAAGTAGACCGAAAACTACTTTGTTAATCATTGGGGATTTAACATCCACCAACAATTGCGTGTGTTAGCACGACTTCATCGACATTATTAAAGTCAATGTTTGGGAGTTGCTCATTTGTTACAAGTTCCCCATCAACGTATGCCCAATGTGTAGGGTGTTCGATGATTTGGTCTAAGGCTTCAACCGCGCTTAGACTTAGTTCTGTATGTCCTGTTTCGTTCAATATTGTTACTTTCACCATTTCTTTTCACTTCCTGTTTTTTTATTTACTCATTCCCAAAATTCCAAGTTTGAAACGTCGGGTGTTCCATCATCAGACAAAGTTCCACCATTTACAATGTGCTTCACAATTGCCTTTTCAAGTTTAGTTCGTGTTGAACCGACTCGCTTTGGACTGATAACGTGAAGTTTGTTTAGAACCTCAAGTGTGCTATCAATGTACTGCTTTGCCAATTCAAACTGTGCCTTCTGTTCATCGTCAAGATAAATGCCACCTGTGGCGCGAGCCATAATTCGGCGCATTTCAAAATCAGTCATGATTCCGGCTTCTACTTGTTCTCTCAATGTCGTTTCCAATTTATTTACATTCATTTTTTCTACTTCCTTTTTTTCTTGCACCTGTTAGGGCGGTGCGCTTCCACTAGTTTTAACATAACAAAGAAGGCATATAAAGACTATGCCTCCCTTTTGTATTCTATAATACACTACTTAATTTGTGTTATCTCGGTCACTATGACCTGCATTTGTTCTCGACCACACTATGACCTTGTATGTATTAGCCACACTTCGCACTTTGACTTGACCAACCTTCTCAAATTCTGGTCCCTTAGCCAAGATATTTACTACCTTATTCATAGAAATACCTCTCACTGTTTCTTCATTCAACCAATCGTGTATTTGGCAGGTATTCATATTACCTTCACCTAACTTATTCCATATCTTGCTTCTCACTCTCAAATTCTTTGCCATCTCATTCACCTTTAATTTTATTCCAGATGCGTATTTCCATGACAATATCATCGTCATCTATTACACCTTGTAGTTCAGTTGCAATATTATTGTGGGCCCAATCAATAAACTGTTGTTCCACATTATGTATATTATTAAATGTTACATCTTCCAATACAGTGTCTGGGTCAGACAGTTTGAACTTATAGGCTATTGCTACTTCGGGTACTAACTTATACAATAAGTCAAGCCGTGTACTCGTTATTTCCATTTACTCACCTGTATTATGTAATCGCCATGCTGCTCGACGTGAATTAAAACTACCATTAAATCGGTTATCACATCGGTTGCCTGTTGTTGTACGTGTGTTGTTTATTACACCATTATTTCGAATGGCATCAAGCACTCGCTGCTCTTTATTTGACAACTTAAACTTATGTTCTTTTACTGTCTTTCGTTCTTCATAAAGTTTATCCTTGAGCACTTTAATTGCTACAATTTTCGTCTCTACTTTACCTCGTAAAACTGAATTACCTAATGGCACACCATAATTTGCAATATCTTTGTTCATCTTATCAAATACTGCTTGTTGGGCTACCACCAATTCATCATTCAATTTCATCAGTCGCTGGTTCATTTTCATTATTTTCTTGTTCATATTCATTCCTCAATTCTCTTGCGATTTCCTTGGCCTTAAACCAATTTCCTACCTTTGTATTGTTATACAAATAGTAAGCGATAGCACAATCGCTTGCGCCCTTCTCAAACATTAAATGTAGTTGCTTAAATTGTCCCATAATTGTCCCTCATATTAATTAGTAATAGTACTAAGTATCCTATCAAATCTAGAATAACATCCTCATCTTCCTCAATGCTATCATTACCTCTAACCAGACGACTTAACTTATCGTCAATTCTTACACGTATCAATTCATCAGCACTACCCTTAGCAAATATACTGATGGGTTCCATGACGGAATCGCCATATTGTTCATTCTTACTAATGAGCAATTGCTCAATCTCTTGTATTGTTTCTCGTATCTTCATCTGTGTTTTAGTCATACTATCATCTCCATTTTAAATTAATTTTTGAAAAGACTACAAAT
>TARA_R110002020_G_scaffold23154_7_pt1 | contig 13157 bp, 9 predicted proteins | sample TARA_R110002020 | Tara Oceans TARA_R110002020 (sample SAMEA4396489) | marine metagenome | biome: Westerlies Biome; feature: [MES] marine water layer (ENVO:01000295) within the mesopelagic zone...; material: water (ENVO:00002006), including particulate matter (ENVO:01000060) such... | reverse complement strand
GTGGTGATAACAAATCAACATTTACACTTAGTTGATTCTTTTTTAGTGTTATGTATTCTCTTTTTGCTAATGCTAATGCCTCTTCTTTTACTGTAACGCTATTACTATGAATTACTTTCCATTTAGCCGCAGTTCCGTCTGTTGGTGTAGGCCAATCAACAAAGGAGGTTCCACCCCTATAAAATACTCTAATGTTTGTTACTAACCTACCACCACCTGCTTTCAAACTTGCTTTTCTAATGTTATTTCTTGTAAAAGTATGTTGAGAATTATAGTTTGGTCGGTAGTCAAACCTACCATCTCTCCCACAAAGCCACGAAAACTTTTCTGTGTCCGTGTAAGTATAACCTGTTCCGGCTTTACCTGCTGTTGATTGAATACAACCAAGCATAGTAAGAGAGCGAGCATCAACTACGCAACCAAATGAATCTGAATCTCCGTTCCCTGTTCCGAAGTAGTTAGCGTTATAGTTTGTCTGTGTTACAGTCATATTCCTACTAATAGGAACATTGTTAATATCGGAAATACTACTAAGGTATTGGTTTCGCGACCAATTATCAAGTAGGGCAAGACTTTGAAGAACTCTAACTTTATCGTGTTCCCAATAAGTGCCGATATTAGGGCTTACTACATATCCTTCAACAGCCATTAGCATTCTCATAGCAAATAAAGCGGCTGGTGTATTATAGACAGTAACAGCATCCCATTTATCTGTTATGTTAAGTTCTGCGTTATTGAGTTCAATGATTGTTTGACTACCTGTTGCCCAATCTCCATTATCTGCATCTAAAGCGGCTCTCACACTTTTAGGGCCAACTACGGTATCGGGATAACCATTAATATACACACCTGTTAATGTTGAGTTTGCTGTATGGGTTCCTGTCCAAACAAAAGAATAAATTACACCTTCGGTATTTCTCCCTGTTCCTTTACTACAAAGAATTGTTCCATAACCTGTTCCGCTAATACTTGCGAAATTAGTAATATCTGCAACTTCTATTGTAGTATCACCAACAGCAACAATATCTGTCAAGGAAGTAGCATCATTAATAAAATTAAGTTGGTTTTCGTGATTCGCAACAGTAGCACCATTGTTAGTATTCTTGTAAGTTCCCGTTCCCTCTAACCAATAATTATCAATTAAATAAGGTGTTCCAGCAATAGGTATATCATAGTCGTCAAAGTGTGCTGTTCCACCCGCCGAATATCCGGGCCTACCGCCCGAAGCCATAGTATTGAGATTAAAGAATCGCGAACCATCAATTAACATTAGTGCGCCACCCTTAGTTTCGGGGTCGTGGTAACGAGTATCAAGTGGTTCATCGTCTGAACCGAAATCAAGATGAGCATAAGGGGATGCAGTAAAGGGTTCGGAAAGAGAATCAAGAGACCAAATATCCACATCCTCTCCTATTTTTAGGCTAACAAACTTATCAAGGTCTCCATTTTCATCAAATTGGTTTGCGAAAAACATATCTATACTATAATTTTCGGGTGTTGGTAACATTAAACCAAAATCACTTTTACGATAAGAACCATCGGCATCAGCATTACCATTATTACGCATATCAGCAAAGAGACCCCAAAGGTGCTTATAACCTAATGACTCATCCACCTTTCGCAACCGATATAGAGTTTCATCATCATTCCAAGTTCTCGTATGGCCCTTTACGCCTGTTAGATTCCAACTACCGTAGTATTGTTTTCCTGTATCATTCGCAGGGGCGGCTGAACCAATACCATTACTGTTCCAAGCAGGGCTGATATTTGCCCCTGTAAGACCTGCATAGTTGAATATATTTTCTGTGTTTGTTCCACCGTTAGCAATATAGGTATTATATGCTGATAATGTTTTATATGCTTGAAGTTCAATAATTGGTAGCATCATGTCGGGGTCTAAATTACTTGCTTGTGATACTCTTGTGTAAAGGTTCATAAGGTTATTAACACCTGTTGGGGGATTATCCCATTCTTTAATTTTTACAGCAACATAAGTTCTTGTAGCCGGTGCTGAAAAGGAAACGAGTCCAACTACTTGAAATACACCATTAAGTCTTTCATCTGAAAATCCGGTATGAACTACTACCTCCCATAAAAGAGGCGCATTACCTACTGATGTAAATTGCCCAAAAAAAGCAGTTGTATTACCTGTTACAGTATGGGATGATACATTAGTAAAAGCAACAGGACAATTGCTTGGGTCTGTATTACCACCGGCAATAATTACATCATGTTCATTAGTATTAATATCTATTAAATCTATAATTGGTGGTTTGTTTTTAACTGCTATATGATACCACATTCCGGGTTCATCAAATGTCCAAGTAGTATCAGTTGTAGCGTAGTCGGCATTCAGACCATCCTGTGTTCCTACTATACCGAGACCTCCACCTGTATAGTTGGTTGCGAAACCGGCTGAAACGGGGTTGCGAATACCGGAACCAATACCACCAACCCAATGTGCTTGTCGCGATATTATACCGAATCGCGACTTAAACCAATTAGATTTAGTATAGTCTCTCAACCAACGAGCATGGATATTACGATTTTTAGTTTTCATAAAAGTAGCATCTGTAAGTAAAGCCCCTTCGTATAAAACAGGAGATACCCCATCATTAGTTCTTGCGCCGGAATGAGCAAACTTAGTGCCATCTAATAGGTCTTGGTCTGTCTGACTGATAGTAGCCGTTGCTGTTCCCGACCATTCCCCTTCTATATGTATATCAAATACAGTTGCGCTTATAATAGCATATACGGTATGTATTTGCCCACTTAGAACTTTGCTGGATTGTGATGAAAAATAAACAGAATCGCCAAGAGCCATTCCATGAGAACCCGTAGTAGTGACTCTAATAATAGTCTTATCATCGTGTCTATCAAGAGGTTGAACAGTTGAAACACCTGTTATGATATTGGTTGCGATAGTTGGGTTTGAACCGGCACGACCCGCACTTGTAAGAGTTAATTCAACTTGATAGAATGTTTTGAAGTTGGGGTCGTCTGTTGATTGCGCGCTTACTAAAGTAGCATTACCTGTGCATTTCCAATCACCATCAATACCGGCATCACCGGAACCTGCTATGGTTATGATATTATTAGTAGCAATTCTTGGATGATTACTTGTCGTTGAACCATGAGTCTCAAAATAAACCATAATTTCGGGGCTTGATGAAGCATCATACACATTACCTGCGCTATCCTCCGTTTTTATCATTCTTATATCAGCCAATGTAAAAGAACTATTTTTCCCCTCCCATTCATCCTCAATACTATTTGGCCCCTCTTCATCCTCATTTACATAAAACTGTATTGGATTCCCACTATGTAATTGTGTTCTTTGTGTATCAAGTTCCCCGAAGGCACTATGATAGTCAAAACCCACAGCAGGGTCGCCTGTTCTTAGTTTCGCAACACCAAAATACAAAGCATCTCGTAAAGAGTTAATAGCACCACTTTGTTTAGTAATGCTTTGAGTCATAGAGTGGTGTTCGCTATACCCTAAATCAGCGTTTTGCCCCCATTCCCAAAACGGCAACTGTCTATTGTGCATTGATATTGGGTCGCGAGCATTAAATGTTAAAACATTAGTTGAATCATTATTTTGATTGAATGAAATACTTTCAATTACCCCTTTCCATGTAGGTCTATGTAATTGCATATTAGCAAAAAATAATAATTGCCATTCAGTAAAACCTTCTGCTGTTACTAATGGTAAAAGGGCATGAGCATTATCATCATCTAAAACTTCTATATCAAATGATGAAATACTATTACTACCAGCCCTATATTTGAACTGACTAATAGGTGGTAATACTGCGCCACCTACGGGGTCTTGAAGTGGAATATATATTGCGGCTCTATCTATACAGGTAATAAGTCTTAGATAACTACTAAAACCCGAAGAACAAACTGCATCAAGAGACCAACCGCTTAACTCTTCGGGTGTCCAAGAACCACCACCCGGTCGCGAATTAAAAGCCCCTGTTGCGAAAGCGGTTGTTGAAGCAGAAGTATATGCTGTCCAAGTTTGTGCTACGAAATTAAATGTAATATCAACATCTGTCCAAAGACCCGCACTATCTCCTGTATGACCCGCACTTGCACCATCCCAACCAAGCATAGCAGTTCCTAACAAAGAGGGTGGGAGAGGGATTGTGACAGCCGCAGTATTGCTCGACCATTGGTGAGTTGATTTGTTATATGTAGCACTTGATAGATACCCGATATTAAGACTATAATTATCATAACTTGATGGCCCTTCTGTATGGACAGCAACCCTAATGTTAAATGTATCACCGACCCCCCTACATTTTAGGTTTCCGTCATAAGAGATAATACGGTGTGTGCCGGATGCTGGGGCATAAAGAGAATGAATAAAAAATGGCATACCCGAAGGGGATTTAAGGGGATATAGGTATCTGTTTGCATAGTCTATATCTGCAACAAGAGGTAACATTCTTTCACCCATCAATACACTACCTATATTTGCTATTACTGTTTTATCATAAGAGAAATCAGCACTTTTAACCGAGCAACCAGCATCATTTCTCCAAGAGGCATCCCCATTTGCTTTAGCGGTGGGTGATGTTACCATAGCCCTACCGTATGAGGCATCGTTATCCCCTCCGGGTATAATATACTGACCGGCAGTATCATTACCGTTACAGAAAGTCATATATGAGTCAAGACTTGCTTCATTAAACTTATATCTATTCGCAACCACCATATCGGGATATTGTGTTTGGCTACGACCCTCCCAATCGTTAGCATTTTTTCGTATATCATCAAATGTTAGCCAATTATTAATACCTAAGTTATGTGTTTCATCTGTTGTTGTTGTTGCGAAAAAATATGGTGCGCTACCACCTACCGCAGAAGCGTCTCCCAAATCCCCATCCATATAACCTGTTGCTTGCGCTCTATCGGCGTATGAAAATCTATATCGCGGGTTGAGAAACGCCTCTCCGTTGAGTGGGCTACCAAAATGGGTTTTAGTATGGACATAATCGCGACCATCTGCTGTATTATTATCATCAGCAAATGCTCTCGCGCTTGAGAAATCATCATAATAGCCAGCAAGCCATATATTGTATTCTCTTGTAGTAGTAAGTAAAGCCATCAATTACCCGCCCTTAATTCTATTTCATTTAGAACACCGACAGTTACTTTCTCAACCATTTCATCAGCAGTAAGACCATAAAAGTTATTCGTCTGAAGAATCTCGGTTTTATGAAGGAGATTTTCAACCCCTCCTTGCGTAATCTGTCTGTATAATGCACCTGTAAAGTTTGAACGCTCTCCAAAGAATAGTTCTTCGCGAGCATCCGTAAATGCCTCCATACTTTCAAGCATACGGGTATTACCGTCAATTACAGTATTTTGATAGCCCTCTTCTTCATTTCTTAGAGCCAACACACTTTCTGAATATAACCTTACCGAATCCGAAGCCTCCCCATACGCACTTGAATTAACACGAATAAACTCATTATAATTTTTTGTCCAACCATCTAACATTAGATTTTCGATTCTATTAACTTCATCTATGTATTCTTGGTGAGTATCATACTTATATTCATAAGCCTCCGCAACTATTTCACCTTCTGCGTCATACCACCTTTTAATATCCTTATATACTTGCCCTCCACCGCGTCTTGCGTATGAACCTTGACTTGCTACACTTGTATAAGCCGCCGCATCAGCCGCCGCTTGCCTAAGAGCCTCCCCCCCTTCAAGACTCGCTTTACCCATTGTTACTAAGTGTGCGTTATGGATTGTTTCAACTGACGCATAATGAGTTTCTAACTGTGATATTCTTGCACCAAGTTCCCCTTTTTCAAACTTAGTTAGTGATTCTTCACCCTCTTCTAATATGGTGTTTAGTTCGTTTTTCTTTGCCCCTAAATCTTCTAACATCTGTTCTGTTAAATCTGCGTCTTTTCTTAGGTCATTCCAAGTAGTGTTGCCCATTAGTGGATTAACTTGTTCTTCACCGAGATTGCTTAAGTCGGTTGCATAACCATAGATATTAGCCATACTATTTTCTATTTTAACAATGTTTGCTAAATCGGAATCATCTGAAATATACTTTTCAAATAAAGACTTTGTTCCCATATACATAGCAAAACCAACTGCCGCACCAACAATGCCTGTCATAACCCCTTTTAGCAACAAACCCTTTACTGCGAGCGCATCAAACTCTTTTCCTGTTGCCCATGCCGCCACTTTTACAATAGCGAAACCGCCGGTCATAGTTACCATACCAGCATACATTTCTGCTTCTGTATCTGCTGTCATCATCATAATACTATTAAGTGCTTGGAAAGACCACATAGATTGTTGCATCATTTTTAGAGACGCTTTTCCACTTGATAGACCCTTATAGTCTAAGAATATCTTTTGCATCATGGTAGCATTGGTTATTTCCATTCTATCATTATGTTGTTCTTCGGCAAAAATAGTCATTTCAAGGTGATTTCTTTGGTCTGCCAATGCTTTATTTTCTCTTTCAAGAGCCGCAATTTTTTTGTTTATTGCTTTAATTGCTTTATTTTTTACGGCTGTTTTCTGATTACTTGTTATAATTCCCTCCTTTTCTGTTCTAAGCCTTTCTAAATCATGGGTTTGACCTATCATTGTTACAGTAATTTCGTTAAGTGTAGTTTCAATTTGTTTTTTCCTTGCGTCACCAAGCGCAGATGTAACTATGAACTCTTGTCTTAGTAATCTCGCCTCTTTGTTAAGGTGATAACTAAATGTTCTTGAGGCATCAATCTGTTCGTGCTTTAACTTAGCACTTCGCGACATTAATGCTTGAAGCCCTGCTTCATCAGTTTTTAACTGTGTCGCCTTTATTTTCGCTTCGTTAAAAATCAGATTTGCTTGTGTTCTATTTGCTTCTGCCTGTATAAGTTCTTTGTCTTTATCAGCCGCTTTAATTTGTAAAGCGGCGTGTTCCGCTTCAAGTGCTAACATCTGTGTTTCGTTTGCGTCTTTCATAGCAAGTTTGACTTGGTTTGTCTGAAATAGTATTTCGTTTGTATGTCGTCTTTTAGACGCTACAACATTGGCTGATGAAGCCATAGCCGCCCTTGCCGTATTTAGTTCAGCCACCCCTGCTTTAACAACCATTTCTGCTTGCATATTAGTATATTTTACAGTCTGTAAAGTTTGCTGTGCTAAGAACTCTTGAGTTTGTCCAGCCGCCGCAAATGAGTTTTGTGCTATCTGTGAAGAACCTGTTACAGACCGCAAAACAACATTAAGAACCTTCATTGAGATAATAGTATTAATAAGACCCATAATGAAATCAAGTGGTAATTTGAATGTAGCAATCATAGCATCCATCATCATTATATTTGCGAGCAGATTTTTTCCCGTATCTGCCTCACTCATTTTTAACATACTATTCAAAAATCGTTCTTGTGGTTGTAATGCTCGGACATAAGCATTAGCGAGATTGTCACCAATCTCAACACGGAGATTTTCAAGAATTGCTTGCGCCCTATCATACTGATATAGTGATGATTCTTGCCTATTTGCGAACTCATCAAGTGCGGTAAATTGGCCTGTATAAGCCATAGCCTGTAATTCCATAAGCCGATTGTGATTCACAATTAACTTCTGCAACTTAACATAATGACGATTACCTGCAACTGCTTGAGTTAGCCTAATTCTTTCAAGGTCTGACATATTTTCATAATGAGGGGCTAATGCTGTAATCACATCAGTTAGATTCATTGTAGCAATTGTCTGTGCGTCAAGTTCGGGGATTGCATCTGCCAATACCTTTGAAGCCTCTCCGCCATCAACGGCAAGGCGGCTATACATCATTCGCAGACCTGTTCCAGCCCTGCTTGACTCTTCACCAGCCTCTAATAAAAGTGCGGCAAGCGAAGCCATATCACCCATAGATTCACCAGCAAGGTTGGCTTGGCTCGCGAATTGGTTAAGAACGAATGTCATTTCCTCCATAGTTGCTACCGAAGAGTTTTCAATTGTATTCAATTGGTCGAGAACTCTAATTGTATTACTTCTAACTACATTTGCTTGAGTTTCAGCATCAAGGTTACGGTAAGTTTCATCGGTAAGACCACCAAGAGCAAAACCTGTTTGTTGCATAAGGCTTGTAAGCCTCTTCATAGCCATATCAGTTTCCATACCACCGATTTCAGCAAACAGCAGACCCATTTCAGCACCGGCAATAACAGCCGCAGATTCACCAAGAACGGTTTTCATCTGTGCCATCTGTGAAGCGGCTTTAAGTGCTTCTGCACCTGTAAAAGCGAATGTCTCACCAAGTCTCATCGATTCTTCTGCGTAATATGCAACCTCTTCTGCCGCACCTTGATAGAACTTACGAACTCGGATAAGTTCTGTTTCATATTTGAAAAAAGCATCCATCTGTTCATCTATTAAATCTGTTACACCATCGAACATATCCTCAATGGATTCAATAACACCACCTACTGCATCAAGAACGATAGCAGATGAAACAACCATAGCGGCTTGAGTGTCTTTAATTAAACGATTCGCTTGGAAAGAACCTACAACCTCGAAAAAGGTTCGTGCCGACCCCATACGCGCCATGTATATCACTCTCCGGTATTATCAGAAGAACCAAAGGTATCACTTAGAACTTGCCCAAGTTGTTTTCCTGTCATTCTCTCTTCGCGTTTCTTATTTCGTTTCGCGACCGACTTTTTAGCATCACGCTTACCTTGCGCCTCTTCATGCTGTTCGTTTATTCTTTCGCTAATTTCAGCCGCTACAAGAACATCATATTGAAGTTTGTCTCGCCCACCTTCACAGTTGTAGCGTTCAAGTAAATCAGAAGGCATAATACCTTTGAAAGTCGAACATAACATCGGGGCCACAACTGTTAGTTCCCCAAAGGGATTGCACCATCCAAATCATCTCCCCTAACAAAACCTAATAGTTCTCTCAACTCTTCACTTGTAAGTGTATTAACATCAAACTCATCAATAACACATTTTGGAATCCACTCGGCCATTTGGCTTTCAAGACCACAACCTGCTTCATCAAGAGCCAAAGCAAACTCTTCCTGTTGTTTTTCCGACCACTCGCTGGGATTGGGGCCAAAATGCCTCAACTTACGAAAGACTTTTGCTTGTCTCGTTTCCAATTTTAGTTTTTCCAAACCCGATGCTTGGCGCACCATGATTTTCGTTCCATTATTCAATTCAAACTCTTTTTTCATTACCGGCATATTTTCCACTTTTCACTACTACTTAACTAACTAATCTAAACTACTCGCTCTTATTATGCTACATCATACCAAACTACGGTTAATGTAAGGGTTTGGTTATGTGACCTCTTCGATACATCTGCTGAAATAATAACATCATTATTGGCAATAGCAGACCTAAAAGCCGCCTGTATTTCTGCGGCTGTTCCTGTAAATGATGATACAATAAGTTTTGTTTTATCCGCGATAACGGTTCCGCCGTTATTAGCCATCTAAAACACCCTCAAGCATCCATATCTGTTGCGCTACCACCCTTAAGTTTGGTGGATTCTGAAGAAAAGGTAATTTTTGACATACCGGATGTTGCATCATAAAGAGCAGTAAATGGAACTGACATAGTTTGTGAATCGCGACCACTAATGCCGGTTGTAGGTGCGCCATAATGAACCTTGAAAAAGTCAAAACGAATGTAGTTAAGAGAATCAACTTCAAAGAGAGCAGAAAGAGCAGGGTTAGATGCTGAACCAGCGTTTAGATGCCCTCCTTCTAATTCTGTATAATGTGGCTCATCAACTACTACATCACCTGTAAGAATTGCTTTGCTGAATGTAATGTTACCTGTAATTTCTCGCAACTGCATTGGTGGTGCGCGTGTGCAAGTAGCATCACCAAGACCGTATGAATTATCCATATCTCGGTTTGTCTTGATTTCAAAATCAATACTTTGAACGAGTTTTGAGTAAGCCGAGTTTGAAGCCAAATCCTCAAAATTAACATAAGCACCTGCGAAATGCGCGGCATCCCCTGTGTAGTCATAGGATGGGCTTGAAAGTGAACCAAGACTATTTCCGCCTTGTCCTGTTAGGTTTGCGCTAAACATGGCATATTCTCCTACTGATGCTGAAACACTTATGCTTTCAACGACCATTCCACCATATTCGTAGTTGTTATCATCACGGCCAATTCTAACAGTAAATGAAGGCAGGGTATTTGCCCCACCTTCTGAAATGGTATCATTTACGCCCGGTGTTGAGCCGGGTGTGTGTGCGCCAAACACACCGTTGAGTAGGCGCATAATGAAGAAATCCGGTTGTAGTGGGCCATTTACTGTTCCTTCGCAATAGTGCTTACTATCTGTTGATTTTGTTGCACCATAACGCGTTATATCTGCTCTCGTTAGTAAATCAAAACTTTCAGTAAAGTTTTCATCATCCATTTCACCGTAAGCATCAGAAGCAACAGCACTACCGTAAGTGCTTTCTTTTCCAATACTAATGTATCTATTTGCGAAGGTCGTCATACAGGCTCACCTATTAGTTTTACCACCCTTTAGGTGATAGATAAAGGCTTCTAAGCCTCTCTTCTTGTCATATTGACCTTTTTCATATAAGTCATACTCAAAATATGGACACAAATAATCTCATCATCATCCATTTTAGTATCAAGTTTAGCATCATAATTAATAAGAGAATCCACACCCGCATTTAGACCTGTGTTAGTATAAAGTTCATCAAATACTTCACCCATTATAGATAAACCAAGACGATATGCGTTTCTATAATCCGTTCCACGCGTTGTGATATAGATAACAACATCATATTTTTGGTCTGTCCTACTACCGGCAAGAGTTAAGAAATCGGGAGACTCTAATGCCCTAATTATTACATGGATAGAAGGCGGGCTTATTCTTGAAATCATACTACTTGAGACATCATATCCATATACTATTGCTGAATCGCTAACTTGAGTCTTGAGATAGAATCTCGATGAATCCTTTAATGTCTGAACTATATTAAGACCCGTTCTTATGAATGAAGTAGTTACTAAATCTGTTAAATCCATCTCATCGGGTGTAAATGCGCCATGATGAGTAAAATAAGAGGTGGCCCAATCAACTGTTCCATTTGTATTACCCCATGACACATTAGCAGAAGAACCGGATGCGCCCGTTACAGATAAATAATGAGTATTTGCATCATCATCCTCAATAATTTCCCTCATAAATAATTTCGCATTACCACTTGTATCGAGAGTTAATCTCAACAGAATCGCAACGCCTTCATCCTCCGTTGCGTCAAGGTCAAGGTCGTGTGTTGTGGCGGTTGTTGCACCTACGAGGTCGAGTTTATCCATAGCACCCTTACTTCTAACTTCTATTTTGTGGGTTCCATTATCAAGTTTCATTAAGACTGTTCCATTTGAAGGCGCAGATACAAACTTAAATCCACAAATAAGTGTCATATTCTGACCGGCACTTGGGGTTATAGACCAAGTTTGACCGCTACCCGATATTCTCCAATATCCCGAAGTAGCAGACCCGTCTGAACCGGAACCACTCAAAGACCACGCATCGTTATTGGAACCAACGGGTGAAGCGGGATTAGAACCATTAGTTCTTGCTGTCCAAAAATTACTATTAGTTGATATAGGCATTATTGATACCCCCTACTCTTCATAAAACCCGAAACTTTCATCAAAAACTCTAACCTTTCATCTATTTCTCTTTGGTATCTCTCATTCATATTTTGACCCATTTCACTAACATAGTCATAAGTTTTCTTGAAACCCGGATGCCGTCTTTTGTTTTTCATTAATACTGAACTATCAACTGCTTGATTACCTTTCATATAATAAGCGGTTGACGACCTAACAAAATTAGGTAATTTACCTGCCCCTGTTGGGTATTCAAATGATTTCATACCCCCACTTACAATGGCCGCTATTTTACCACCTCTTTGACCCCTTACACCATCGGGGAATGGTTCAGAACCTACTCTAAAAAATGTTGTGCCGGGTTCAGCAACCACTTTTAGTGATTCTCCTACCCTAACATAGATATTCTTACTTTGTTCGTAGCCACTACCGGCTGGAACTACAATGTTTGCTGGTGGCCCAGCAAACTTTTTTAGACTTATTCTAACATCCTCAATGGCTCTTTCTGCGAGATTATGAATGAAAGCACGAAGGTATTTTGGCCCTTCATAACCAAGCCTTTCTAAAGCCTTCATCGTTTGCATATCATCCCAATTAATACGGAACTTAGCCGATTTACCTTGAACTATATGGGTTCTCATTAGTCAACACTTCCAAGATGCGCTAACCTACGGAGATTTTCAATACCGCGCTCTCGGAGAGTATTACCACGAAGCCCACCATCACCGAGACCGCCCTGCTGAAAAACTGCTTCATCCTCAAGGTAATATGAAGCGGCTAAGTCTGCACAAATCTCACGGAGAACATGAGCAAACTCTCCTTGTTGAACAGTAACGCCTGTTGCGTGGTCTGCTGAAAGGCCGGTCACACCTGTAAGTTGATTACCTGCCCTTCCTGTCCAAGCAAAGGAATCACCATCAATGTTACCATTACCCGGAACCCCAAACGCACCACCCGAAGCCAAATCAACAGTAGTAGCACCTGCGGCGTGTGCGCCATCAAGCGTAGTTTCTGCGGTTTCGCGACTTGGGGAATCGCGACCATAATCGCGAAAGAGTTGGTCTATATCAATCGTAGCCCTGCGTATAGATGCGGTAATTCTTGTTGAAGCCCTATCTCGTTGCGAAGAATTGAGGCCAAGCCTCATTCCTACATCTGCGGCTACACAATAATATGTCATTTTACCACCTATTCGTTTTTCTCAAGCACTTTCTCAACTTCATCAACTGTTGTCTCAACGACTTCAACACCATCAACTATGGTTTCTAATCCTTCTTTAAGGGTTATTTTCCCATCAGCCATTATTGTTAAATATCTCTTTATTCCCCAACCAATAGCGGGTAATATCACAGCACCAACAGCAATCCATATTTCTATTTCCATTTTTTCATCTCCTATTCAAAGTATTCTATTTGTTTCATAGCCGAAAAGGGTATTACCTTAAATGGGCGTGTTTCCCCGTCTCGATATAAACGGAACCCATGCGCTGTCTCTTCAATCTTTATGCGCGAAAAGCACT
>TARA_R110002020_G_scaffold23525_7_pt1 | contig 13165 bp, 9 predicted proteins | sample TARA_R110002020 | Tara Oceans TARA_R110002020 (sample SAMEA4396489) | marine metagenome | biome: Westerlies Biome; feature: [MES] marine water layer (ENVO:01000295) within the mesopelagic zone...; material: water (ENVO:00002006), including particulate matter (ENVO:01000060) such... | reverse complement strand
ACTGCCTTAAGCAGCGTGTGGGGCCTATAACAAATGCCTCTCCAATTTGCCAAGCTGTTTTTGAAGAAAATGTGTCGATCTTGCTTTGGCCGGTCGCAGAACCCATGTTTCTGGTCCGGCGAGAGGCCGGCTCAGTCGCAAGTCCGGACACCATGTCGAAAAAACCCGTCTTCCATTTCGATGCAGCCCGCCGCCAGATCCGCATCGGATCCCGTCATTTCCATCTGCCGCAGCACCCGCGCGCCCGCATCGCGCTGGGGGCAGGGCTGGTTGCCGGCGGAACCCTGGGGTTCCTGCCGGTGCTCGGCTTCTGGATGATTCCCCTCGGGCTTTTGGTGCTGTCGCAGGATCTGCCAATGGTTCGGCGGTGGCGGCGGAATTTCGTGGTGCGCATGCAAAGGCGCGGCTCTGACCGGCGCACACGCAGGGCTGGCCCACCCGACGGGAAGCGGGAGCGGGACGCATCTGATCTGAAAGATTGAAAGTGGAGGCCTCGCCCGGAATCGAACCGGGGTGCAAGGATTTGCAGTCCTCTGCGTAACCACTCCGCCACGAGGCCTCGCGCCGGTCACTGACCGACGGCTGGCAAATAGACGGAGAATCGCAGCGGCGCAAGGGGCATGTGCGCCCTCATTACGGCTTTCCTGCGCCCGACGGCGCCGGGCGTGCCAAGAGGGGCGGACGAAAACAGTGAATTCAGCCACGGGGTTCCCGGTTCAGCTTGAAACTCGGGAAGGGGCGATCTATTGAAGCGCAAGATAAGATGCATCGGAGAGACCTTATGGGCACCGACTATCAAGCAGCGCGCCAGAAAATGGTGGACAACCAGATCCGCACTACGGATGTCACATCGCATTCCGTGCTGAAGGCCTTCCTGACGGTGGCGCGGGAGGACTTCGTGCCGACGCCGCTCAAGCCGCTGGCCTATATCGACACCGACCTCAAGTTTTCCGAAAGCGACGGCATCGGTCGCTACGTCATGGAACCGTCGCCGCTGGCCAAGATGCTCCAGCTTGCCCGTATTACGCCCGACCAGGTGGTGCTCGAAATCGGCTGCGGGGCCGGCTACACGGCGGCGATCCTGTCGCTGCTGGCGGGCTCGGTGGTGGCAGTCGAAAGCGACGCCGCGCTGGCGGACGCGGCGAGCACGCTTCTGAGCGAAACCGGCTACGACAATGTGGCGGTGGTGACCGGCGAACTTGAAAAAGGCTGCGCCGCCGAGGCGCCCTACGACGTGATCTTTTTCAATGGCGCGGTTCCGACCGTGCCGCCGGCCCTGTTTGACCAGTTGCGCGATGGCGGCAGGCTGGTGGCGCCGATCGGTTCGGGCCTTTCGGCGCAGGCCTATCTCTACGTCAAGGACGGCGGCGAGGTCTCGGGCCGGGCCGCGTTCAACGTGTCGGTCAAGCCGCTGCCGGGGTTCCGGACAGTGGAGGAATTCGTATTCTGACGCCCGCCTGACCGGCAGGGTCGGGGATGGGGCCGGTGGCCCGCTGTTGCGCGTTGGCAACGTGCCCGGGATTAGTGATCCCTGCGCCGTCTTGTTTGATTGCTTCGGACGGCGCGAGACATCATATGTGGTTAACACCATGATCGTGTTCTGCGCTAAGTCGGCACCCCGGTCCTGCGCACGCTGGAGTATGTACTCGTGTATTTCACCAAAAAATCGTTCGCCTGTTTCGCACTGATTTCTGCGCTCGCATTGCTTCCCCAGCCGGCGTTGGCGGAAACCCTGTACGAAGCCATGGCCAAGGCCTACGAAAACAACCCGGATCTCAATGCGGCGCGTGCGGGTTTGCGGGCAACCGACGAAGGTGTTGCGCTCGCCAAATCAGGCTACCGTCCCACTGTCGGGGCGGAGGCGATCACGACCTCGACCAACACCAGCGGCTTCGTGACCAACTCGGCAAGCATCGGCGTGACGATCAACCAGACGCTTTTTGACGGGTTCCAGACGCGCAACAATGTGCGCGCGGCGGAAGCCCAGGTCTTCGCCGGCCGGGAGAACCTGCGCGGCACCGAAATCGATATCCTGCTCGCCACGGTGCAGGCCTATGCCAATGTCAACCGCGACAACCAGATCGTGGTCTACCGCAAGCAGAACATCGCCTTCCTGCAGGAACAGCTTTCCGCGGCGCAAGCCCGGTTCGACGTGGGCGAAAGCACACGGACCGATGTGAGCCTTGCCGAGGCCCAGCTTGCCGGCGCCCGCGCCAGCCTGACCGCGGCGGTGGCCCAGGCCAAATCAAGCGTGGCGGTGTATGCCCAGATCGTCGGAACGGTGCCCAACAGGCTCCAGGCGGTTCCGCTGCCGCGCAGGCTGCTTCCTCCCTCGCTCGAAGTTGCGGTGACGCAGGGCACCACCGAGCATCCCACGGTCCTGGCCGCCTTGTACGGCGTCGACGCGGCCGGCTACGACGTCAAGTCGAAGGAAGGTGCCTTCCTGCCGGGCGTCCGGGTTAGCGGCTCGGTCGCCCAGGCCGATGGCGGCGTGGACACGGCCCAGATCCAGGCGCGGGTGACGATCCCGATCTATCAGGGAGGTGCGGCCTCCGCCACCGTCCGCCAGGCCAAAGAGCGGCTGGGCCAGCAGCGCATCGTGGTCGATTCCGCCCGCCGTGCGATCGAACAATCCGTGGTCTCCTCCTGGACCCAGATGGAAGCGTCGCTGGCCCTGATCGAGGCCAACAAGGCACAGCTCTCCGCCGCCAATCTCGCGCTCAACGGCGTGGTCGAGGAGCGCCGCGTCGGCCAGCGCACGACGCTGGACGTGCTCAACGCCCAGCAGACCGTGCTGACCGCGAAAGAGGCCATTTCCCAGTCGGAGCGCAACGCCATCGTGGCGAGCTTCTCGGTGCTTGCCTCGACCGGCAAGCTGACCATCGACCGGCTCGGCCTGCAGGTCGCCAATTATCGTCCCGAAGTGCATTACGAGGCCACGAAGGATCGCTGGTACGGCCTTCGCACCGTGGACGGACGCTGACCGTCAGTCTCAGGACCCGGCAGTCGCCTGCCGTCCAACCCGGACCGGTCGAAAGCGGCACGCGGGAATTCCTGTGCATGAAAGCACAACCTTCCAACAGCGCGATTCTCAAGTCCCGGCCGATGCCGTAGACTGCCAAGGTGATTCGCCGGTTGGCATGAACCCGGCGACGAGAGTAATGGAGCGTAATCATGGGGCAGGCCGGCGCGCAGCGCGAACCGTCGATGGAAGAGATTCTGGCTTCCATCCGCAGGATCATCGAAAACAACGAACCTGCGGCCGACGGCAGTCACGCCTCAGCCGGCGAAGCGGACGCGCATGACTATGACGGCGATGACGCCCATGCGGACGCACAGGACGCCGGCGCGCCACGCGACGAGGGCGGCCAGCGTGACGAAACCGTCGTCCGGCCGGTCTCGCTGGCCGAAGTCGCGGCGCTGGCGCGCTCCGTGCCCAAGCCGATGGAACCGCGCAACCATGCCCCCCGGTTCGAGCAGTCGAGCTTTTCGGCCCGATATTCCTCGGAACAGGCCGCCGAAGCCCAGAGCTCCGTGGCCGACCATGAGTCCGGATCCCAGAGTTCGGCGGCCCAGGTGCACATCTTGACCGAGATCGAAGACGCAGCCGCCGAAGACCTGCGCGACGCCCTGGTGTCGGAGGAGCCGGTGGATGCCCCGAACGAGCCGGCCGAGACCGGGCAGGGCGACGCTGTCGCCCAGGAGCCTGCAAAACCTCAGCCGGACGAGCGTCGCGAAAGCACGGGGCAGCTGGTTTCGCTGCAGACCGGCGAAAAGGTCGCGGCCGCCTTTGGCGAACTGGACGCGGCCATCGCCGCGGGACAGCACCGCTCTTTCGACGAGATCGCAGAGGAGATGCTCAGGCCGATGCTGACGCAGTGGCTCGACGACAATCTGCCGACGCTGGTCGAGCGGCTCGTGCGCGAGGAAATCGAGCGCGTGTCGCGCGGAAACCGCCGGTAGCTCCTGCCTGCTTCGAACCGGCGCGGTTGCCTGAACAGGCGACCGAAGGCTTGCAAAATCTCCCTGTCCGGCGCCGCGCAATTCGGTCACAGTGTAGGCCGATTGTCGGGTTTGCCCGCCTGTCCGGGTGCGGCGACGTTGATTGCCGTTTCGGGTTGACCTTGGCGCGCAATCGGCTCTACAGCGGGTGCAATCCCGGACCACGGAGACCTGTGACGATGCTTGAGAAGACCTATGACGCCTCGGCTGTCGAGCCGAAGATCGCGACGCGCTGGGCGGAGGCGAACGCCTTTGCCGCCGGCGCCGGCGCAAAGCCCGGGGCGGAGCCCTTCTGCATCGTCATCCCGCCGCCGAACGTGACCGGCTCGCTGCACATGGGCCACGCGCTCAACAATACCTTGCAGGATGTTCTGGTCCGGTTCCAGCGCATGCGCGGCCGCGACGTGCTGTGGCAGCCAGGCATGGACCATGCCGGCATCGCCACGCAGATGGTGGTCGAGCGGCAGCTTGCCGAACGCCAGGAACCCAGCCGCCACGTCATGGGCCGCGAGGCCTTCGTCGAGCGGATCTGGGACTGGAAGGACGAATCCGGCGGCATGATCTTCAACCAGCTCAAGCGGCTGGGCGCGTCCTGCGACTGGTCGCGCGAGCGCTTCACCATGGATGAAGGCCTGTCGGCCGCGGTGCTGGAAGTCTTTGTCAGCCTCTACAAGGAGGGGCTCATCTACAAGGACAAGCGCCTGGTCAACTGGGACCCGAAGCTTCTGACCGCCATCTCCGATCTGGAGGTCGAGCAGATCGAGGTCCAGGGCAATTTGTGGCATTTCCGCTATCCGCTCGCCGACGGCGTGACCTATGAGCACCCGGTGAGCTATGACGAGGTGAGCGACACCCATACCTATGAGACGCGCGACTACATCATCGTCGCCACCACGCGGCCGGAGACGATGCTCGGCGACACGGCCATCGCGGTCAATCCCGAGGACGTGCGCTACAAGGACCTGATCGGCAAGCACGCCGTGCTGCCGATGGTCGGGCGTCGCATCAGCATCGTGGGCGACGATTATGCCGAAGAGACCGCCGGGTCGGGCGCGGTGAAGATCACCCCGGCCCATGATTTCAACGACTTCGAGGTCGGCAAGAGGCATCATCTCAAGGCCATCAACATCCTCACCGCGGACGCGAGCGTCACGCTCAGGGACAATGAGGACTTCCTCGACGGGCTTAAGGTCGAGGGCAAGCTGATCGAGGTCATCGAGGAACTCGACGGCATGGACCGCTTTGCCGCGCGCAAGGAAATCGTCGCCAAGATGGAGGAGATCGGGCTGCTCGATCACATCGAGCCGCACATGCACATGGTGCCGCATGGCGACCGCGGCGGCGTGCCGATCGAGCCGTTCCTGACCGACCAGTGGTATGTCAACGCGGCCGAACTGGCGAAGCCCGCCATCGAGAGCGTGCGCGAGGGCCGCACCCAGATCATTCCGGCAAGCTGGGAAAAGACCTATTTCAACTGGATGGAGAATATCGAGCCCTGGTGCATCTCGCGGCAATTGTGGTGGGGCCACCAGATCCCGGCCTGGTATGGACCGGACGGGCAGGTGTTCGTCGAAAAGGACGAGGAGACGGCGCTCGAGGCGGCGATCCAGCATTACATCGCCCATGAAGGCCCGTGGAAGGCCTGGGTCGAGGAAAAGCTCGAGAATTTCCAGCCGGGCGAGATTCTGACCCGGGATGAAGATGTCCTCGACACCTGGTTTTCGTCCGCGCTCTGGCCGTTCTCCACGCTCGGCTGGCCTGAAAAGACGCCTGAATTGCAGCGTTATTACCAGACCGATGTGCTGGTCACCGGCTTCGACCTGATTTTCTTCTGGGTCGCGCGCATGATGATGATGGGCCTTCACTTCATGGAGGAGGAACCGTTCCACACGGTCTACATGCACGCGCTGGTCCGCGACAAGGACGGCGCCAAGATGTCGAAATCCAAGGGCAATGTTATTGATCCGCTTGAGCTTATCGACGAATACGGCGCCGATGCGCTCAGGTTCACGCTGGCGATCATGGCGGCGCAGGGCCGCGATGTGAAGCTCGATCCCTCGCGCATCGCCGGCTACCGCAATTTCGGCACCAAGCTGTGGAATGCGACGCGCTTCGCCGACATGAACGGCGCCGTACTCGATCCCGGTTTCGATCTGTCCTCGGTCAAGCTGACCATCAACCGCTGGATCCTGACGGAGCTGACCCGCACCTCGAACGAGGTGAAGGCAGCCATTGAGTCCTACAGGTTCAACGAGGCTTCGGGCGCGCTCTACCGCTTTGTCTGGAACCAGCTTTGCGACTGGTATCTCGAGCTGCTCAAGCCGGTGTTCAACGGTGACGACGAAGCGGGCAAGGCGGAATCGCGGGCCTGTGCTGCGCACGTGCTGGCGGAATCGGTCAAGCTGTTGCATCCGTTCATGCCGTTCATGACCGAGGAACTGTGGGAACATCTGGCCGGACCGGACGCCGGGCTCGCCTGCCACGCGGAATGGCCGGAGCCATCCTTCACGGACGTGGCCTCCGCCGACGAAATCAACTGGCTCATCGACCTTGTCTCGGGCCTGCGCTCGGTCAGGGCGGAAATGAACGTGCCGCCGTCGGCCAAGGCGCCGCTGGTGATCGTCGGCGCCAACCCCACCACCGGAGAGCGTCTGGTCCGGCATGAGCCGGCCATCAAGCAGCTGGCGCGGGTGACCGACATCGTGCTTGAGAACACGGCCCCGGGCGGATCCGCGCAGATTGTCGTGGGCGAGGCCACGGCGTGTCTGCCGCTGGGCGACCTGATCGACCTTGCCGCGGAAAAGGCCCGCCTGGAAAAGGCGCTGGCGAAAGTGGCCGCTGAGATCGCCAAGATCGAGGGCAAGCTGGCGAACGAAAAATTCGTGGCCAACGCCAAGCCCGAGATCGTCGAGGCGGAACGCGAAAAGCTCGGCGAGTTGCAGGGGCAGAAGGACAAGCTGGCCCAGGCCATCCAAAGCGTCAGCCAGGCCGGCTGACGCTTCGGTCGCGGCCATTTCGGGCCGCTCGCCCGTCACAGCCGCGGTTGCCGTGCAATTCGCACAAAATCGCGGCAATTGTGACCGAAATGCAACAAAAGCGTGTCAGGCCGGGGATATCGTCGGATTTTGAACCAAGAGCGTCCATATCCGGGCTCAATATCGTGCCATTTGGCCAGAAAACAGTGTTTTTTTTTTTTGCTTGCGCCAGATTTGGCGCGGCCGCTCCCGGGGTTGCTTCCAGGGCGGTTTACAAACCCCTCATAATCATTACCTAATCGCCTCAATCGTAAGCTTTTACGTCCTGGAGGGGATTCATGATTCGCGTATCTTTGAAATCGATCGTTGCTGGTTTGGCCGCGAGCGTCGCACTTGGTTCCGCCGCGCAGGCTGGCGGTTTCGACCGCGGCGGCGTCAACACGGATTTGCTGTTCAGCGACAAGAAGGTTGATACGGAATTTTCCGTTACCTACGTCAATCCCCAGCGCACAATCAACAATGTAACCCGCGGATCCAACGAAGCCACTCAGGCTGCCGTCGGAACTGCGCTTGCTCCCATCGTCGGGGCGGCAGGGCCTGTTGCGACACCCGCTGAAATCCAGGCGTTCATCGCTGCCAACCCTGCCGTCAATGGGCCTACCGTTCAGGCCGTGCAGACCGGCGTGGTCAACGCGATCGTCGCCGGCGGTGGAAATCCCGCACCAGCCACATCCGCTTCCATCGACATCGACGGCGACTATGTTGTTCCTCGCGTTGGCTTGAAAGTCGGCCTTACGGACGATCTTGCCTGCCTGGGCACATATACCCAGCCCTTCGGCGCGGACGCTGAATATGGAACCGGCAATGCCTATTCCGCTTCCGCGACTGAGTTCTCCATTGAGACCCGCGACATTGGCCTGACCTGCTCCTACCGCTTCGCGGGAATGCAGCTCGGCGTCGGTCAGTCCTACTTCCGGATCATCGGCGGCATTTCGTACCAGGAACTGGACGGCTTTCAGGCGCGTCAGCGGTTTCTCGATTTTGCAAACCTTGGCGTGGCAACCGTCGGCGGCGTGACCAACACCTCCGGCATCGGAACATTCACCGTCGGCGGCGATGCGGTTGGTTACCGGATTGGCGCCGCGTTCGAAATTCCGGATATCGCGCTGCGCGCGTCGCTGATGTACAGCTCCAAGTACGAATATGATCTGTCGGGCACTCAGGACAACACCGGCTTTGGCGCCGTCATTCCTGGTTCGGCTCTTGTGCCGATCACCATGAACACGGAGATTCCGCAGTCCGTCGAGTTCAAGATCCAGACGGGCATTGCACCCGGCACGCTGGCCTTCGCAAGTGTGAAATGGCAGGAGTGGAGCCGGTTGGGCATCATCCCCGTCAACGGCGGCGTGAGCCCTGTGTCAGGCGCACCGACGGCACTGTCGTTCGACCCGGTCTACCGGGACGGCTGGACCGTGACCGGTGGCGTTGGCCGCAAGTTCAACGACTCCCTGTCGGGCTCGCTGGCCCTGACCTGGGACCGCGGAACCGCGACCACGACCGGCACGCAGACGGACACCTGGACCGTTTCCGGCGGCCTCGCCCATGAGGTCAACGAGAACATAGAGCTTCGCGTGGGTGGAGCCATCGGTGTGCTGACTTCCGGCACCTCCGTACCCGCCGTTGGCGGCGATGCTGCCAACAATGTGACCTACAGCTTCGACAACGACGTGGTCTACGCCTTGTCCGGTGCGCTCAAGGTAAAATTCTAAGCCCTTCCGGCGCCTGACTTCAGGCGTTGCCGACGAATATCTGACCCCGCCCTCGTGGCGGGGTTTTGCGTTCCGGGCAGGGCAAAACCGGTGCATTTTTAACGGTCATCACGCAATGTGACGATTCCGCAACACTTTTTTCAAATGCATCTGCTATGAAATCCGGGAGGCTTTTTGTGCCCATTTCCCGCCACAAACGGGGCGCACGGCAAGGCTTCAGTTCGGCCCCGCGAGCCCGGCCAGTTTGGACCGGGACGCGTCTGAGGATCACATGACCGCCAGTGCATTCGACAAGTCCAAGCTTCCAAGCCGCTACACGACGGTCGGGCCGGCGCGCGCGCCGCACCGGGCGTTCCTGTATGCCATGGGACTGTCGAGCGAGGAGATCGCCCAGCCGCTGGTCGGCGTCGCGTCCTGCTGGAACGAGGCGGCGCCCTGCAACATTTCGCTGATGCGGCAGGCCCAGGTGGTCAAGAAGGGCGTGGCTTCTGCCAAGGGCACGCCGCGCGAATTCTGCACCATCACCGTGACCGACGGCATCGCCATGGGCCACCAGGGCATGAAGGCTTCGCTGGCAAGCCGCGACCTGATCGCCGATTCGGTGGAACTGACCATGCGCGGCCATTGCTATGACGCCATCGTCGGTCTCGCCGGCTGCGACAAGTCGCTGCCCGGCATGATGATGTCGATGGTCCGGCTCAACGTGCCCTCGATCTTCATCTATGGCGGCTCGATCCTGCCGGGCAGCCACCGTGGCCGCCAGATCACCGTCCAGGACGTGTTCGAGGCGGTTGGCCAGCATTCGGTCGGCAACATGTCGGACGAGGAGCTGTATGAGATCGAGCAGGCGGCTTGCCCCTCGGCCGGCTCCTGCGGCGCCCAGTTCACCGCCAACACCATGGCGACCGTGGCCGAGGCCATTGGCCTGGCGCTGCCCTATTCCTGCGGCGCGCCCGCACCCTACGAGATGCGCGACAAGTTCTGCTACGCCGCCGGCGAGAAGATCATGGAACTGATCGCCAAGCAGATCCGCCCGCGCGACATCGTCACGCTCAAGTCGCTCGAGAACGCCGCCGCCGTGGTGTCGGCCACCGGCGGGTCGACCAATGCGGCGCTGCACCTGCCGGCGATTGCCCATGAATGCGGCATCGAGTTCGACCTGTTCGACGTCGCCCGGATCTTCGAGCGCACGCCCTACATCGCCAATCTCAAGCCGGGCGGCAAATACGTCGCCAAGGACATGTTCGAGGCGGGCGGGATTCCGCAGCTGATGAAGACGCTGCTCGAGCACGGCTACCTTCATGGCGACTGCATGACCGTGACGGGCCGCACTTTGGCCGAAAACATGGAGCATGTTCGCTGGAACGACGATCAGGATGTGGTGCATCCGGCCGACAAGCCGATCACCGTCACCGGCGGGGTTGTCGGGCTGAAGGGCAACCTGGCGCCGGATGGCGCGATCGTGAAGGTCGCGGGCATGGCGAGGCTGAAGTTCAGCGGTCCTGCGCGGTGCTTCGAGTCGGAAGAGGACTGCTTTGATGCGGTCACAAACGGGAATTTCAAGGAAGGCGAGGTTCTGGTGATCCGCTATGAAGGCCCCAAAGGTGGGCCCGGCATGCGCGAGATGTTGTCGACCACCGCGGCCATTTACGGCCAGGGCATGGGCGACAAGGTCGCGCTGATCACCGACGGCCGGTTCTCCGGCGCAACCCGCGGCTTCTGTGTCGGCCATGTCGGACCGGAAGCCGCTGAAGGCGGGCCGATCGGCCTGCTTGAGGACGGCGACATCGTCGAGATCGACGCGGTCGACGGCATTTTGAGCGTGAAGCTGTCCGACGAGGAACTGGCCGCACGCAGGGACAAATGGACAGCGCGGGAAACCGATTATGCATCGGGCGCGCTTTGGAAATACGCCCAGACGGTGGGGTCGGCGCGCTACGGCGCGGTTACCCATCCGGGCGGAGCGAAAGAAAAGCACTGCTATGCGGACATCTAGTCTTACCCGGACCGGTCTTTTTTGCGCCATTCTCGCCGCCGCCATCGGCGTCAACGAATCCGCGCGGGCGCTTGATCCCAATGCCGGCGTGACGCGCGAATCGGGTCCGTTCGATCTCTTCAAGTTCGGCTTTTCGGCCTACAAGAAGGGTCGCAAGGACGAGGCCGTCGAAGCCTACAAATACGCCGCCGAAAAGGGCCACCCGGGCGCGCGCTGGGCGCTGGCCAACATGTATGCCTATGGCGACGGCGTGGTCGAGAACGACTACGAGGCCTTCAAGATCTATGACGACATCGCCCGCCAGGGCGTGGAGCCCGGTTCCCAGGACACCGGCTATTTCGTCAATGCGCTCTTGTCGCTGGCGTCCTACTACCAGATCGGCATTCCCGGCAGCCCGGTGAAGCCCAACCTGGGCGCGGCACGGCAGCTCTATTTCCAGGCGGCGTCCGCCTTTGGCGTGCCGGAAGCGCAGTACCGTCTCGGCCGCATGATCCTCGAAGGCGAGGGCGGCGCCAACGATATCCAGCAGGCCAAGAAATGGCTCAACCGGGCACGCGTCAGCGGTCACCCGGCAGCCTCCGCCGTGCTCGGCAATGTGGTGTTCGAAGAGGGGCAGGTGGTGCGTGGCCTGGCCTTCATGACCACGGCGCTGGAGCGCTCGGCGCCGTCCGACCGGCCCTGGATCCAGGCCCTGCAGGAGCGGGCGTTCTCGCTCGCCGGCGAAGCCGACCGCCGTACCGCGGTGGCCTTGGCGCAGGACATGCTGGCCAAGGGCCTCAACTGACCTCAGTCCGCTGACTCCAATTGGCGGATCATCATGCCAACCGGTACCGTGAGAGCGGGCACGGACGGTGTCGTCCGTTCTCATCGAACCCGCGAGATCGAATTTTGACCTTCAGCTCCGGCTTTGTGCCGCGGCTTCCCACGATGACATCTGCGCTGTGGGGCAGCCGTCCGAGATCTTCTTCCAGCTGGTGTTGTTGAGATTGCGTTCGCAGCGCGCCAGATAGCGCTCCGATGAGCCGATCTGCAGGCAGATCACGCCGCCTTCCTTGATGCGCTTGCCGTTGCCCAGGCATTCGCACTCCTGTCCCGCCATGGCAGGCGAGACGGACAGGCCTAGGACCGGGAAAACACCGATCACCACAGCCAACAGCCATGATCGCGCATGTTTCATCTCTAGATGATGCGCCTGTTAGCGTGTCTTGGCAAGTTCGGCGACGCGGCAGGCGCTGCGGGCGACTGTCAGATGGCGAGCGAGATCGCCACGGGAACATGGTCGGAGGGGCGTTCCCATCCGCGGACATGCTTTTCGACACTCGCCGAGCGCAGCCGGTCCGCCACCTCGGGCGAGAGCATCAGATGGTCGATGCGGATGCCGTTGTTCTTGGGCCAGGCGCCGGCCTGGTAATCCCAGAAAGTGTAGGTCTTGGGCTGGTCGTTGACTGCGCGGATTGCGTCGGTGAAGCCGAGATTCTCGAGCCTGCGGAAGGCCTCGCGGCTTTCCGGGCGAAACAGCGCGTCGCCCTCCCAGACCTTCGGGTCATGGCAATCCACAGGTTCGGGAATCACATTGTAGTCACCGGCAAGCACCAGCGGCTCCTCGAGCGCCAGGCGCTCGGCGGCGAAGGCTTCGAGCCGCTCCATCCAGGACAGCTTGTAGGGAAATTTCGGCGTGTCGACCGGATTGCCGTTGGGCAGGTAGATCGACGCCACGCGCAGGCTCCCGCCTTCGATCGAGAACACCGCTTCCATGAAGCGAGCGTGGTCGTCGGTGTCATCGCCGGGCAGGCCGCGATTGACCTCGTCCGGGCTCTTCTTGGACAGGATCGCCACCCCGTTGAAGCCTTTCTGCCCATGGGTTTCCACGTGGTAGCCCAGCGCTTCGATCTCGAGCCGGGGGAAGGCCTCGTCTACCGACTTGATCTCCTGCAGGCAGACGATGTCCGGGTCGCTTTCCTTGAGCCAGGTCTGGAGGTTGTCGATACGCGCCTTGATGCCGTTGATGTTCCAGGTGACGATTTTCACGGCATGCATCCTTCGAGAGGGGGCCGCGCTTGTCTCGCGGCCCGAATTTTGAGGCGATCAGATCGAGAAGCTGGTGCCGCAGCCGCAGGAGGCGACCGCGTTCGGATTCTTGATCTGGAAAGCCTGGCCCATCAGATTGTCGACGAAGTCGATCTCGGAGCCGGCCATGTAGACCAGCGAGATCTGGTCGATCAACACACGCGCGTCATCCTTTTCCAGTACGACGTCGTCGTCGGCGGGCTGGTCGGCCAGATCGAACTTGTAGGAGAATCCCGAGCAGCCGCCGCCTTCGACGGAGACGCGGAGCGCCGACTTGCCGGCTTCGGCGGAGACGATTTCCCTGATCCGGCGGGCGGCGGAGTCCGACAGGGTCACTTGTGCGGTTTCAGTCATGT
>TARA_R110002020_G_scaffold113946_1_pt1 | contig 13167 bp, 20 predicted proteins | sample TARA_R110002020 | Tara Oceans TARA_R110002020 (sample SAMEA4396489) | marine metagenome | biome: Westerlies Biome; feature: [MES] marine water layer (ENVO:01000295) within the mesopelagic zone...; material: water (ENVO:00002006), including particulate matter (ENVO:01000060) such... | reverse complement strand
CTTACTTAACACCTCTTTCAGAACGTACTGACCATCACTACAATGTTCGAGAAAGGCATCGGCACGAACACTTATGATATTTGTATCCGTCTCCCAGCGGTGGGTGATCTTATACCTTGGGTATTTTTTCGGGACTGATTGGTCTTCATTAGGAACCCACTTCGGAGGCGCTGCGTCTGTGGTCCGTCCATCCACAGTGCTTTCTGTCACAATGATCTGATCCTGGCAATCGAGTATGAACGAGGTGAGTGCCTCCATATAATCGACAGCCGGAGCAATAGACTCCTCACGCAAACGATAAAGTAAGGGTCCAGTCACCCACTTGTAGATCCGACCTACGTCATAATCAATGAGTTTTAGTTTGGTTGCTATTTCCAATCCCGCAATATTTGAGGCAATCGCTACCGCCCAAAATCGTTCTGGCCCCGTTACTTTGTACTTGGCTGTTAGATCTTTTTGGATCTCTCCCACGAGTCGTACAGCCTTGGGGAGATTGCGAATAAGCCAAGAGATATACACAGGTCCAACGTGTCCGTAATTCCGATTGAGACTGTGGTCAAACATTTCAATAGCTTGATCCCGATCGATGTCATTAAGTCCTCCGTCCTCTTTTAAAATCGGAAACTCTAGAACCCTCATGTTTTCGCCATCTGCTTTTTTCTTATAGCGGAGTAGGGTTTCCATCAAAGAAGTGTTACTCGAGGTTACTGTCAGTGTTCTCCATGTTGTTAGGTTGGGTCGAAGTGCATTCCTCTGCGACTCACTTCGGTCTCGATCCCGCCCATAAGAAATCGCATACAACAGGTTGCTTGCTTCTTCCGCATTAATGTTGGTCACCTCATCTAAAGTACACGCGATAGAATTAAAGATGCCCATCTTCAGAATCTTCGAGGCAAAGGTGTCCCTCCCCTGACCCGCGAGTTCTTTCGGGTGACCAAACACTGAGTTAATCATCCGTAATACCGTGGTTTTTCCTGTACCACTTTCGGTCGAAACCATCGAAAGGCATACCCCACTCTCTTCGGTAGCTGGGCTAAGTAACGCAGCACCAAAAGCCGATCCAAAGGTAAACGCATAAGGCTCGAATCCCGGCTTGGCGTATAAATTTGCAATCTCTTTCCACTCCTCATAGCTCCCCTGCGAATGCATATAGTTCGCATACCGCTGCGAGTCTTTGTGCGCTGGGCTTAACCGAGACACCTCCGAGCCGTCTAGCTCTCGAGTCCCTATAACAAACGTCTTATGCTCTGGGTCGGCCCAGCCCATCTGCTGTCGAATCACTTCAGTTTTCTCCTGTGAATTTTGGTAGTGTGAATAACACTTCTTAATATACTTTGGCATTTCCGCTGTATGGTATTGCACTAATCCATACTTATGAAGATGTTTGTTTACCGCTTGGGCTTGGTACAGAGTCTCCGTAGGGAGCTGTACATATTTTACTTTAGTTCGGTTGGCATCTTTATAGAATTTCATCCGAACGAATTCTTCATCAGTTCCCCCATCTTCGAGGTCACCTAAAACAAAGACGGAATTCGGAGCCACTTCTATAGGCTCCATGTCATCGCCTGGGACTTCCATAAACACGCGACCCTCCGAAGAGATGAAGTATGGATACGGAGGTGTAGGGTCCACTAAATCAGGTTCATGGTTAATAATGTTTTGATTTTCTTGAGTTAATTTTTCGGAATCTTGTAAAAGTAATTCGGGGTAAATAAATTCTAATGGCTCCTTGTCCACCCCATTTAGTTTAACTGGATCAACCTCCGAAGTTTCAGTCGAAACGAGAGGAACCTCGGGAGTCTCAAAGGGGATCTCGGATTGCACCTCGAGACGCTTCTTCAGATTTTCGAGGGGAGCCTCGGGGTCTTGCCTCTTAATCTTCAACCCTAATTGGAGAGGCCCGCCGTAGACCCCTTTGCCCTCCTCCCAATGCGGGCAACCTTCACATAAGCTCGGGTTATTTTTATAGAAGAACCGACAACTGTGCGGGTACTCGATCGTTCCCTCAAGCTTATCTTCGGTGTCTTTGGGGTGGTAGCCTGGGTGATTCTCTGAAATCTTATGTATTAAGTTGAGACCACTTTCGCAATTCCCTACTACCGAAAGTACCCCTCGCCAGACAGGTTCTTCACACTCAGCAGCAAAGTCAATCCAATGTGCAATCTGGGCGCACCCCTGACCTTTGGCCGTGAGTCTCAATATCTTTTGCAAGGAGTACAGCTCGTCAGCTTTTCGCCACTCCCGGTTCTCACTTCGACTGGGGGCGATTGTAACTTCACCGATGTTAGATTTTAAGCTAGCAAAATCAACAGGTTCGGCTGTAGTAATAAGTTTCACAGGTTTAGGATTATCCGAATCCTTAAAATTAAAAGTACCTGGAACCCGCAGAACCGATGCACCATCAGCCGTCCGGCTGGGATCAGCAAAGAACTTATGCTCCACACACAAGTCTTTTAGTTTTTCCGCGACAGGTCTCCACTCATCCGAAGTGATTGGATCTCGAAGAGGCCAGTAACAATGAACTCCGTTGCCAGAATTGATGACGGTGGGTAGAGGTAACGACAAGGTATTGCAGAAATCGGACAAGGCTTCGATCGCAGCTACCTGTGATTCAAACTTGGTCTCGCCCTCACCAACATCCAGATCCAACCAAAAGCTTTGGACGCTGACCACATTGACTTGTGTGCGCTTGTCCTGCTCCAATCCAAACTTCGAGCAGCCGAAGTACACCTCGAACTTCTGATCCAGAAGTTGATGTACCTGTGCCTCGACCTCCTGCCAAGCAAAGTGAAAACTTTGTGATCGCTGTTTGCCCCTCAACCCAAGGATGCAGTAGCGACTGTCTTCACTCTCGCTCGGCAGGAGTGTCTTCAGGGTGTTGATGTCCACGCCCGAAGCCCCCATAGTCTAACGAGACTTTTTTGTTATATATTTTTCGATGACTTTCTCATTCTTGGTATTCGGCTTCCAAGAACCAGACCACCACTTGTAGACGGTGTATTTAGATACACCGAGAGCTGTGGCACAATCGATGGCAGAGATGTTCCTTTCCAAGCACACCCTACCGAGTCGTACCCCCAAATGCTGGGGGTCTGCCTTTTTATTTAATTGTATGGTCTTATAAGAAAAGCCTCGAGTATCCGATACGTCAACATTACTCATCGTCAACATCATCCCCCGCCAAGATCGAATCTACGACACTGGCACTGGCAGGTTTCTTTCGACTTGCAAGTTCAATGTTCGAGGTATCGACTGGAGCTGATGCAGCTTGTGCCATCCGAGAACGCCCCGATCCAGGGTAGCTTACGATCGTCATCTGCTGAATCGTCTCATCGATCAAGTTTTCATCTTGATCATAATAAGCGTCGAGACTCTCGAGAATGTCTGCACCCTCCAGCAAGTGAGGGAACTTCTTCGTGGGCGCGACCTTCCCAATCGCGTCAAACCACAGCTTCACGCTATTTAAGGTCTTGCCAGTACGTGTATTCTTCTGAAAAAAGCCGACCCTGGTGACGAAATCCCGCAATCGAAGGCCGTTTTTTCGGAACATTGTCACGTAAGGATTAAGCCCCAGCCTCATGACAGTCTCTTTCGACGAGAGCTTCTCCTCCTCTTTCGCAAAATTACTTGCGTTCGGAACCGTCATCTGAAAGATCCGACCATCCGGTCCGTAGCCGTTGTAGTTTTCAAACAACCGATTCTCTTCCCAGTCCACAATATAAATCGCAACTCTAGACTCAAACTTGCAAGTCGATGATCGACCGGGGGCTGAAGTATGAGTGCAGTCCCGGCACGAGGGTGCCTGCGGATCTTGCGCGTTGGGATGAGGAAGCTTGCCGTCTTCGGAATAACACGCCGGACCACCCGAAGAGACACCTTCTTGATAGCTGCCAGGGTAATACCGTCGCCCATGGATCGATGGAGCCACCGAAAGCAGGATGCAATCAAAACTCTTAGCTTCAATGACCTCCTCGTCCTCACCCGGAACCAACAACGAAACTTCGTTCTTGTTTCGCAGGCGAACTCTCGGAGTGGTTTGTCCTCCACCCCCAATACTCTTGCCCTTACGAGCTTGTTCTTCTGGGGACATCCCAGATAGAAAATCGTCAAACGAAAATGATTGTGTCATTTTTCCCTTCCTTCTGTTTATTTTTTAACAACTGAAATCTTATCATCGATCCAAACGTCGAGACCGAGTGAGTCCAGAGTCTGATCAGGATTCTCGGCCAAGAAGTCTTCAACCGCCTTCGGTGCTAATCTCTTTTGGAATAAATGGGCAGCGTTATTTTCCACCACCGCTTTGTAGAAAATATCCCAATCCGAACCTCGGTAATGGGACACTGATCGTTTTTGCAAGCGCAACCCAGACCCAGTGTTTAACGAGGTCACATCCTCAACCAAGAACTTTTCGTTAACGGCACCCGCTAAGATGGCGTTCAGTTCATTGATCTCCGCAACCTGTTGTTTTGCTTCAGCATTTATACGTGCCATCTCTTCTCGAAACTCCAACATCTGTTGGGCGATCTCGTCCATGCTGGCAGCTCCGACTTCCTTAGCAAACTGTTCTTCAGTCATACCTGTTTTAAATAACATAATTACCCTCCACCAGGAGATTACACTGGACACCTATACCAAGTCAAGTCCTAGACTGGACTTTCAAGTAAGTCAGAATACATATCTAATAAGCTCTGCTGGGCCGACACTTTAGACTCCAACCTGCCGTAGATTTTTCGCTCCAAGTCCGTCGCACTTATCTTGATAATCGATATAGCTGTACGTTCATCGTTTGCCTTGGGCCGATCGAGCCGATTGTTGGCCTGCAAGAATGTCTCGGAGCTGTTTTCGGGGCTAAACCACACCGCATAGTCGGCGCTTACCAATGACAGCCCGTGGCTGGCCGTTTTCGGCTGACAAAGCAAAAGCTGGGGGTCTTCTGGAGCGAGGAAAGCTTCGACAATTTCACTACGCTGCTTCAAGGTGATCCCACCCTGCAACACTTGGCAATATGTGGGTCCGTAGTTTTCGGAGAAGTGGGTTCGTAACTGCTCAATCGAATGCCGGAAAGGTACAAAACACACGACCTTAATCGCTTCCTTAATGATCTCTTCCAGCACTTGAATGCGTGGAGCGCAGTCCAAATGAACGGTTTCTTTTTCAGTATCATAGACTGAACCCGCAGCAATCTGAAGTAGCTTGGTAATTCGCGCAGCAGCATGACTACTCGTGATCACTTGATCTGAATTCTCTAACTCAACCATGAAGTCCCGCTGCATTTTCTTATAGTACTTCCGCTGTTGCGCGGTAAGTTCACAGTACCGATCGCTGAAGGTGACTGGCGGAAGATCGGGCAACACATCTTCTTTAGAGAATCGAATCGACGGCTGCATGATTTTAAAAACTGTATCGGATGCGTCAGGCTTCTCTCTCCAAATGAATCGATTTACTTGATACATGACTTGCGTTTTAAACTTCATTGCCGATCTAGCTACTGACCCCTCTCTGACTAACAACGCCTGCCCATGACAATCCATCGGGCTGTTTGCTACGGGAGAACCTGTCACGCAATAGACATAATCACGCTCTCGGATCAATTTCTTTAGGGATTTAAACCTGCGGGTCTGCGAGTTTTTTATTGCCGTAGATTCATCGAGTATCCAGGCGACCGTTTTTGATTGTGTCATCTTGGCTACGGCTTCTTGGACAATATGCAGCCCGTCGTAATTGACGATGTATATGTCCAGAGGCGTTTGTAAAACCTCTAGCCTTTTCTTCTTCGAGCCATGAACAATTCCAGTTTTTAGATCAGGAGTCATTTTGTTTTTGTCTTGTTCCCAGGCAGCTTTTAAAATACTCAGGGGAGCAACAACAATTGCGAAATCGATACCCGCAGTACCTCCTAACTTAGATTTAAGGAGATACCGAATACTGTGTAGAAGAGATCCAGTTTTACCAAGCCCCATTGTAGATAGGATGTACCCTCTCCGATTCTTCACGCACCAATCGCTAGTCACTCGTTGGTGTGGGAACGGTGCATACTGACCTGTAGGCCAATCATAATCGTCCATCACCTCTGGCACATTTTTCATACGAAGTGCCGTTAGGATTTGAGCAGTACGCACTTTGTGCGGATGCCTCCAATCGAGCTGGCAAGTATGGATATCTCCATCCGTCCGAAGTGTTTCTAATTCGGGTAGGTACTGCTGAATTTTTTCTGGATGGCGTGTCCTCAAAATGAGGTTACCGTTCGAGACTCTCACTTCGTTTTCTTCTTGGCCTTCTTATTCTTACCCCGCCCCGCTTTCGACAAGGCGATAGCGATAGCTTGCTTATCCTTGTAGCCTTCACGTTTCAAAGTTTTAATGTTGCTCGAAACCGATCGATCCGACTTGCCTTTCTTCAGTGGCATCCTTAACCCCCCGTATATGCACCATTATATTTACAGATAGTTACGGGGCAATAGTTCTTACAGAGGGCGTTCTTCGTGGGGGTGAACGCAGGTTCTCCAGTGACCAGAGCGTGTTGAAGCGTCTCGATTAATTTATCCCAGTACTCCCACATTTTTTCAGAGTCTTTCCGTTTGTATACTTCTGTAACCAGCGCATCATCAGGCTTATTTTTCACAAAGATAAGAGCACCGTTTACGGTTTCTACTTTCGGGAAGTGAGCGAAGATCGCTAGGCTTAGAATGTTCAGTTGCTTGGTATCGCTGTAGCGTTTTGATCCTGTTTTATAATCCACCAAGTGACAGGTCTTCTCATCTTCCGAAATGCAAAGATAGTCAGCAATGCCCCGCCACCAACACTTATCATCTCCTCGAAACTCGCACGGGTCCAGCTCCGCTGTTAGCCCCATTTCGTACTCATAAAATTTAGTTCCAGGTGCCGACCGCAAGGGTTCAACAAAGGACTCCATGAACTTGAACTCGTCAGGGAACGGAGTTCCTTCCTTACCATACTCTTCCGCAGCTCGGTGAGCAGCACTGCCGAACTCGAGTGCGGGAGTAGGTGGACTTCGGAAACCCATGATTCTCTCACCCATCCACCGCATTTTGCACTGAGCAAAGGTTGAAATCGAGGAGTAACTCCAAGTATGATTAGACATCTTCTTCCCCCAAACTTTTTCTGCGAAGACGGATCTCATTAGCAATATAAAACTTAGCCTTCTCGAGATCTTGAATCCCTAAATCGTCTTCCGTTTTTGCCCCAGCTCGAATGATGTACTTCAAGGTATTCCCCAACCCGAATGAAAGATGTTGTGCGATAGTCAAGGGTTCGATGACACCCCCGCAATACTCGCACCGGAACGGCACGTTCGTGTAATAATGCGGAGCCTGGACAGGATCGTGACCTTTAGGAATGCTCAAGAAGAGTTCCTTCGCCAAGCTCTAAACGCACCGCGTAACTCAGGCACGGGAGCTGGATCTCCCGGCTTCAACTGATACTTCTTGACCGCTGCAAGGTACCGCAAATCGGTCGGTTTAATTCTGAACTTGTCTGAGATATCACTATCCAAAATGTCCTTCTCCGTCAAAATCGAGAACTCCTTATGGGTCTTCCGCTGGTTCCAGATTTCTTCGTAGCTCGTGTAGAGAAACCCAAACCCCCGGCGGTTGACTTGACTTTGCTTTTGGAAGTCATCCCCCTCCTTCAGCTTTCGACGCTTGGCAGCCACAACCTTTTTGATCCCTGCCAAAGTTAGAGGCTCCCCCACCTCAAGGCCCGCAGCGTCTAGCAGCGTAGAGTCTAGTAAATCTTTGGCCGTTAGACGAATCCCTGAGTGCCAAGCACCCTCGTATTCCGGGTGTTTACGAGCGATTTCGTAAGCGTTTTTAGCTTGGATATTCTTAAACTTGGGTGTCATTAGATCGGGGAGGTGAACCCACAATAAATATTGGACTGCTGGGTCCGTCCCAAGTGGCCTGAGCTTGGCTTAAAAAAAATTGTGCTGCGTCGAGGGGCATCCGTTCGCCCAGGATTTCTAGAATTTTAGAGGTGCTATAGATGTACGACTCATCTCCAGATTTCAAACCCAGACCTACGATCGCTTCATCAAGGCCAGGGATCTTACTCAGGTATTTGCTCATGCCATGCTCCCATAAGATGTACCGACGGTGGACTCACAGTCGAGAGGTAGCCCCGCACTCCACGTTGGGCCGAGTCGCATGATAGCCTCAATTCTGGATCTTGCCTCCTCTTCATCACAAGAATCCACGAGACAAACCACTGAATCATGGACGGTTAACACAACATCAATTCGAGGTTCACGATATAACTTCGCGAGCCAAAAAGTTAAAAGGTTCCGAGCGCAATTCTGCACTAAATTCTCAACAACTTTAGGACCATAGATCCGAGTTCGACCTTTGCGAAATTTGAAAGAGTACTGATTAAACCGGGTTTCATCTCGTTCGGAATCCAATGAGATCTCTGGGTATTTAATCTTCAGCCCGGTCGGCAGCAGGAACCCATCGGTCTCAAATCGGCAGGCATCCGGGCGCTGCCCGAACGAAGCCGTGTATCGCCCATCGCCCGAGATATGCCCCGTGGTGTTCTGGTAGATCGCCAAGAGACATTCCGTAGCCTCGTCCCAGAGCCTGCAAACTGAGGAGTACTGTTCTCGAAAGGTATCGATACACGCCTCGGCCTCGTCCATTGTGGAGTCCACACCAAAAGTCTTGAAACTTCGGAGAAGCCCCTTCGCCCCTAACCCGTAGCCAGCTCCCAGGACGGTCACCTTGCCTCGGACCCGCTCGCCGGGGGTAACATCTCCCTCGTCCTTCTTAAAGATAAGTCCTGCCATTTGCTTGTACACATCCCTCCCCTCCGAGAACGCCTTTAACAGGGGATCTGAGGGAGGCTCAGTCGGTGCTGAAGCAAGGAAAGCAAGGACACGACACTCGATTTGCGAGCTGTCACATTCGATCAGAACCTTACCCTTCGGAGCTAACAAGCTCTGCTTGATGGTCTTCGTAAAATTCTGAGGATTCAACCCCCCTGAGCCAGCGAAGCGTAGGGTATGTGCGCCTGCGTAGTTGAGGAGCAACGGAACTCGAGGTCCACGGCCAGCGATCGAAGCGAGATGTTCCAAGCGGGTCTCCTCGATCGTCGATTTCACCGAGAGACGGGCCTGGACAAACTTGCGAACCTCGGGAGCATCGTGATTGAGCAGCTCGAGAAAGTCTGCATCGTTACGCGCCAGTGCAGGAGCCATCTTGTTTGTTCGAGCACTGAGCTTCATTGGAACAGTCACTCCCAGACTCTCTAAGACAGCCTGAGACTTCGGGTTACTACTCAAAACCTCTCTTCCATAGGGCGATTCCGCAATAAAGTCTGCCTTTTCCCGCCGAATACGGGCAAGCGTACCGGCTATGAAGACCGGATCGATCTCCATCTGGCATCTCGGGTCTGTATAAAGTTTGATCGTGAGCGAGATGCAGTCCAGCTCGTGCTGCCACGCCTCCCGGTCAGCGTTCTTCGATAGTTCGGCGAGGTAGTGGTGGTATAGCTTCCGGCACAGGGTCACATCTTGTAGACAGTACTGCTCGAAAGACTCGAGTTCTTCGGGAGAGAAGTCCGAAAGATGCTTGCCGTCAGAAGTCTTTAGGTCATCCCCTTTCTCACCCAGCTCATTCCGCAAGCAGGATTCTTTTAGGGAATGGCTTACGTTCACCCCCTCGATCAACCGACTCAAACTCTGAGTGCAAGCAATTTCTTCTGGGTAAATGCCATAATGCTCACTCAAAATGAAGACATCGAACGTGCTGTTGTGGCATACGACGGTCGAGGTCTCCCAGGGCAAAGCTTTCAAGTACGCCTCTGCACCATCTCCCGAGATCCATTCTGGCTCCGCGTCATCAATCGCCACACCCACACCCAAAACCTCAAACGAGGGATGCCGGACATACTCCTCGGTACTCAACTTGCTCAGGCTATAGTTCTTCTCGCCCCGCTCCGAGTTGTAGTACGTCTCAAAATCTAAAAAAATATTCACAACGCTGACTCACGCAGCCAAGCTTCGAGTTCCGAGGGAGTGGTACTTTCATCCACGACGGTAACTGCCCCACCGGACTGGGAAATTTTTTCCAACTCGAACGCTTGTAGTTTGGTGAGTTTTTTCAACCCGTTCTTCCCCGCCTTACATTCAATCGCCGTAAACCTACCGCGAGCTGAGATGATAATGTCTGGAACTCCAGCCCTCCCGAACGGCCCCGCCTGCGGAAAGAAGTAGTAGAACGACCCTGGATCTTCCTGGTGCAGCTTCTTCAAAATTCGAGTGCATTTGGCTTTCACTTTTTTCTCGGGGGTCATTTAAACTCCACAGAGAAAAGTAGCCTCGCCATGTAGATATGACGAGGCTACTTCGCCGGGGATGAAACCCCAAGATATCCAATGGCCGACCACAAGGAAGGGTAAAAAAGGTTGACCGTCAGGATATGGCCCCAGAATTATAGCCACTAGTCTTCAAGCTCCCCAGTCCTCTTCTCGGTCCTCGGGTACTTGTCTGCTTCGGCACCGTATTTAATTTGATGTCGTACCGTTGCCAGCACCGTATCAACATCTGTCATGGGGTAGGCTACCCCAGGTTCCCCAGCATACGTCGCCCCAAAATCCACTAGCTGCTCTCCCCCTCGCACATCCAAGCTTTCGTGGATCGCCTTGCGAATAATCCTGTACTGCTCGGCGTTATCTGAAGTCTTCCGAACTCGAACTTTTGCAACGATAGTTAATTCTTTGAACGGCATCAGATTTCCTCGCCTTCCAACCGTTTGATGTACTGACTTACTACACCTTGCTCGTCTTTCACCTCAGTAAATTCAGTCACCGAATTTTGATATAGGTGCTGAACTTTAGAACGCATCGAACCGACAATCTCTGTAAGCTGTCGAACCTCATCGCGAAGACTCGCAATCAAATGCACTGCATCCCGAGTGATCTCGCCGGACTGCGTGATATCGTCACGATGTCGTTTAATAAGCATCTCGATCACGTTGTTTTCTGACAGCCGAATCCCTCGAAGCAGTCGCTCCTCTTCTTGGATGTCGGCAAGATACTTTTTCGATTCTTCGGAAACGTGTGTACTACGACTCATCTTTCTTTGCCCCTTCCTCGCTGCGGATTCTGAACTCCGCAGTTAATTCGTTTAACAACGAGATGGCTACATCCCCCGCCTGAAGTTTTTGTTGCTCGGAACAAAGTTCAGACTGCATTAATCTTATAATTACTTCTAGTGAATCCAACCTTGTATCAATTTCCACCACGACCCCCCCTGGTAGAAAAATTATTTCACTCTTCCGCGAACTTGCTACTACCTTCAAGGGATTGAAACAATTCAACCACTTCTGAGTCATCAAGACTGCCGTGAAGTTCCTCCAACAGTTGGTCCCAACTCTCGCGCCTTAAAAGTTCGAGTAAGGATTTCATCGTGATCCTACATATCCTTTCGCGAAGATCCTCAACACTCTGTAGTTCTTCTTCTCCAACACCTATTTCATCCAGACTCATGTGTCTCTTCCTCCCCCAACACAATCGTTCGAGGGAATGCCTCTTGGACTGTGGTTGAATGGTTTTTATTTTGATCGTCTGCGTATCGTTGGAAGAGTGAATGCACTTCAACATCAGTCCGAATTCCCCAGAGCAGATCGAAGCACTCTTCCAAAACTAAATCATCATGTAAATTTTGACGCATGGCATCTAGATATTTAAGCTTTTGAATACAAAGAGTTAACTTCATCTGTCTCATATCGGGTCTCCCGCCCAGCACTAATGAACCTCGGGCGGGTCTTCAAAGACACCCTCGATTTTCGCCCGAGCCAATTCTCGAGCATCCGCAAATAAATATTCAGCTCTTTGGATCGAACGCTCGGGGGCACTCACATAAACTAAAACAAAAAGTGCAGCCACCATGCCCTGCATGAACTCATAACTGGCTTGCTCCGCAAACTTCAAGCGTTCCTCAGAATCTTGAAGAGATTGTATAAATTCAGTCACCTGATTGAAGCCCTCCATCACCGCTTCAGCTTGGTGCGTCAGAAGCTCGTCCGAATCGTCCAGCAACATTAGGCTATCTCCTTTTCAAATCTTTTGTTGTTGTTCTCATCCTCAAGCGCCTGGTTCTCGGCTTCTTCGATCTCCTTACGAACAGCATCAGCAATTACTTTTTGAGATTTAAACATCCCGTCAAAAATGTCTTGGAAAACGGGTGCGATTTCGGGTTTCTTGCTCATCGTTTTGATTCCCCCAAGCTCTGAAAGAATTCCATATCTCGTGCCAAGTCGGCTTCCCACTCCGCCACCGCCAGTCGACAGGACTCGCAGTGGTCAAAGTATTCGGAGTACCATTCTCCGCACGACTGACACTCAACGTGATCATACATACTCATATTTTTTCTCCCCTTCCTGGTGGCCGGGGTTTTACCCCCGGCCTCAAGTATAAGAAGTACAGGCTATCCTGTACTTTGTCAATCTCCGATATTGTTAAAGTGTCTGATCGAAACTACGCACTCTGGATGCGCTGCGCGGTACAAGGCAGGCACCGCTCGGACGATCCCCCAAGCCACCCCAGCCCATACCAACGTCACGAACAGACCCGTCATTCGATCTCGCCTCGCATCCGGGCAGCCTCTACCACATCTTCCATCTCCCCATGTGTGACAGCCACCAATCCGTAGGGATGATCCGGGTCTTTCCGACAACGTCTCATGGTGTCGTGTCCAAGCTCCATGAACTTCCTATGGACTTCACTTAGATGCTGCTCCTCCCCCAACGGCCTCACCGATGCTTCGTCCCACTCCTGCCGTGTAATCTTTCGATACCGGGCAGGCTGCTGAGATGCTTTCGGTGGGAGGTGTCTATAGTACACCCACTTATGCCCGATGCTTCTGATCTGGTACATCCGATACCCTGTTCCATCGTCGCGAAGGTATCCTGCCCAGATTTGGTCTGGATTCTTCCGCAGCTCTTCAAAGTCTTTCCACTTCGAGCAGGGTTTTATTAACTTGTACATTATTCTAGTTCCTTCAGAGACGCCTCGGATGAACCGTCGTCCGGGGTAAGGCTAGCCACCACATAACATCCACCACTCGCATCGAAACCGAAGCGTTTATCAAGTCGCCTGGAGTGGTCATCTAGTTCGTGCATATCAACACAACTTGCCGTACCTGTCTCTATCAAAG
>TARA_R110002020_G_scaffold22944_3_pt1 | contig 13172 bp, 10 predicted proteins | sample TARA_R110002020 | Tara Oceans TARA_R110002020 (sample SAMEA4396489) | marine metagenome | biome: Westerlies Biome; feature: [MES] marine water layer (ENVO:01000295) within the mesopelagic zone...; material: water (ENVO:00002006), including particulate matter (ENVO:01000060) such... | reverse complement strand
TGCCTTTGTCAGACAGGCTTGCCCTGAGGTTTAATACCTTTTATTCCCATATTTATTATTGATAATGGGTCCGTTTTCTTGGCCCATAGCCGCCAATAATAGATACTGCCAGGCAGAACCGGATACACTAGTTGAGGGCTCAAATTTTTGGATTGAAGGTAGCCCTGCACTTGTCGTTACCTATAATTTGGATAGGGACAGGTGATGGATAAATGAAATTAATCCAAAAAAAGTATGATATATGTTGTAAACGACAACTAAAGTTGAAAAATTAACAAAAATCTACCCCTGTTAACGTTAACGAATAAAAAAATAATGCTAACTTTCATTGCAAAAGGGGACAAGTTGTCTTTTACATGAATTGTAAAGTTTGGTCTCCTACGCCAAAATACCTAGTGGGCAGTTGGTTGCTTAAAGCATTAAATGGTTTTGAATTCAAGGTTGGTACGTTGTATAAAGTCAATAAAATTAATAGTTAACGTAAATATAATTGCAAATGAAATCTACGAGAAGATCATTTATTAAAAGAACGGCCGTGGCAAGTTCTGCCGTTATTGCGGCACCTACCATAATCTCATCCACTGTTTTTGGGGCCAATGACCGTATCAATGCGGCAGTTTTGGGTGTCAATGGCCGTGGAAAAAGCCATATTAAAAGTCTTATGGTACAAAAGAATGTTCAGATTACACACTTGTGCGATCCGGACATGAACCTATTGCGCGAGCGCCAAAAATCCTTTAAGGAGACCTACAATAAAGATGTTGCCCTGGAGCAGGATCTTCGTAGGGTTATGGATAATAAGGATATAGACGTAGTAAGTATTGCATCTCCAAACCATTGGCATGCCCTTTCGGTAATATGGGCCTGCCAGGCCGGGAAGGACGTCTATGTGGAAAAACCGGGCTCCCACAACATTTGGGAAGGCCGTAAAATGGTAGAAGCAGCTGCAAAATATGACCGGATTGTACAGCACGGGGTTCAGTTAAGGAGTTCCCCTGCCGTAAACGAAGCCATTAATTTAATGCGCGATGGCTATATAGGAAGGGTTTATATGGCCAGAGGTATTGTTTTTCGTTGGAGAGGCGATATCGGGGACCAAGGTTTCTCGCCCGTTCCAGCAGGAATAGACTATGACCTATGGACAGGACCAGCTCCAAAAAGACCATTTACCAGAAATTTGGTGCACTATAATTGGCACTGGCACTGGGATTATGGCAATGGGGATGTAGGAAACCAAGGTATTCATGAAACCGATCTTTGTATGTGGGGATTGGATGTTGGGCTTCCTACAAAGATTACCTCCATGGGCGGTAAGTACCTTTGGGACGATTGTAAGGAAGTACCGGAAGTGCTAACTTCCGTATACAACTACCCTGAAGAAAGAAAAATTATACAGTTTGAAGTTCGCCCATGGTGTACCAACACCGAAGAAGGCGCCACTGTAGGTAATATTTTCTATGGCGATAAGGGAATATTGGTCGTTGACGGTTATGATAAGTATAAAACCTATTTAGGAAAGGATAGAACTCCTGGTAAATCCGGAGAAGATGGTGGTGAATCAGGATCGGAAATGGACCGTGGTGATGGCGGAACGGACGGACATTTTGCCAATTTTATAGAGGCGGTGCGCAAGCGCGATAAAACTATCTTGAACGGACCTGTAGAAACGGCCCATCTTTCCTCTGGCTTGGCACATTTGGGTAACATTGCATACCGATTGGATCGAGTGCTGACATTCAATCCTAAATCCGAGTCGTTTATAAACGACCCTGAAGCGGATAAAATGTTGAGACGCGATTATAGGGAAGGATATGAAGTTCCTGAAAATGTATAATAACGTGAGTTCGATTTATATTTAATTTTTAATGAGTTATAAATGGTGATTTTGTCCTGTCTAGCTTGCCTATAGGTAGACGGGCGCATCCCGATGGTTATCGGGAGAGACCTCAATTAAAAGTCGTCACAGTACAATAACCTCTCGACTCCGCCTGCCTTCCGCAGGCAGGCTCGAGGGGACAGTAGAAATTTTTTAAATTACTTTAAATCAATGTCTTGTAATTCTTTTTTATGTCGAATTCATGTATAATAGGAGGTAGCTCCAGATAATAGCCATTATAACCAAATGGTTCGGTGGAGTAATAGCAATGCCCAGAGTCATGGATTCTGGGCATTGTTTATTTAAAATGAGTTTCGCAATGTTGGGATATGTTAATGGCCCTTATTGTTATTGGTCATTTAATCCCTTGCCTTGGAGAATTTTAGGGATGTATTTTTCAACTCTGGAGGTTCGAGTTGTGGATTGTTTGGCCTGTGAAAAATACAGAAGATACCCTTTTTGTCGCCCGGGGGTCAAGCCTTGGAACGCAGCTTTTAAATCGGGATCCTTATCCAAGGCCACTTTAAATTCATCCGGCATCTTAAATTCGGAAGTCTTTTTCATTGGCACTTCCAATCCCGCTTTTTCTACTTCCATGGCCTCAAAAATATAGGCTTTGATGGTAGATTTTAGATCTATGATTTCCTGCAGGCTGGTAAAACGAATTTGACGTGCAGATTGTACGTTCTCGGTTTGTTGTATTAAAATGTTGTTCGTGTCCTTCAGCAATACTCCTTTGTGAAAGAGAAGGGCGCAATACTCTTTAAAACCGTGAATTAAAACCACATTTTTGCCTTGAAACGTATAACAGGGGTGCATCCATTTAAATTCTTCCGTGAGACCACAATCCAAGCAGATTTCCCTAAGTAATTTCATTTCTTGCTGCCATTTTTTGGCCCTATCTAAAAATCTATCAACAACTTTTGGATTCATACTGTATGATTTTGTAGCCTTCCAAAAAACGGAGACTTACGTAAAGATTTTCTATTCTATATCATTGGCGGTTTCTCTTTCTTCATAGATACCTGAAACCCCACCAGATATAATAAATTTCATAACTACCGAAGGATTTACATCAATTACTCTTACTTGATTTCTGGGTACTATGAACAATTCCCCCGAAAAATTATAGGAATGTGGGAAATAGACGGCTACTTTTTCCTTTTCATCAAGTATGCTCAAATCCTCTTCGGTCAAGAAGCCTAACTTTTCTAGATTCGATATAGGGTTCACCAATACCATTACCGGTTTATTAAACTTCTTTTCCTTACCAACAAAGGCTGAAAAAAGGTCGTTCAGGGCTGAAAATATAAGCTTAAGCAAAGGAGCTTTCTCAATAATCCGTTTAAATAGTACTTTAAAGGGTCGGGCAAATATACTTTGGCCGATTATCCCAACTAAAACGAGAAATAAAAAGATCACTGCAAATCCCAATCCTGGAACATCAATTTTAAAAATTTCCTCGAGTTTGTCATCCAATAGATTATCTATAAAATTGAATATGACATATATAATGTAGGCCGTAATTCCCAAGGGTGCTATATATAACAGGCCTTGGAGAAAGTAATTAACTAGTCTTTTCATCTATTAAAAAATTTTTATTAAACCGAAAATGAGCGTAATAAAAATTTTCAGCATAAATCAACCGCTATGCTTTCGCATAAAAAATTTAATTGTTTTGGTTGGTATGCAAAAAACTAATTTTGTTTATGCTCATTTCATAAAGCAAAAATAAATGAAAATAAGGGTAACCCTTCTCTTTTTGGGAAAACTCTGAGCTTGAGCATCAATATTTTAGGTACATGATGTGGTTGGGATTAAAGTGTGTTTCGGATATTTTAAAATTATACTCCCCCACAATCTTAAATCCTGTTTTGGTGTAAAAGTGTATTGCTTTTGGGTTCTCTTTCCAGACCGCCAACCAAATTCCTTGCTGATGGTTTTGTTTGGATATTTCAATAGTAGCTTTGAACAATCCGGCACCTAGATTTTTCCCATAAAACTCCTTTAAAAGATATAGTCGGTCCAGTTTGGTGATGTTGGGCTCACTAATGTTCTGGTTCGGAGTGCTCAATTCAATTTTTGAAAATCCTGCAATTTTATCATGGAATTGGATAAGCAGGTAGTGAACATTGGTATTCTCAAATTCCTTGGTTATAGCCTCCTTGTTATAGTTTTTTGAAATAAAGCTGTCAATATCTTCTTTTGAAGCGCTATGCCCGTGGGATTCCCAAAAGGCTTGGTTACCTATTTCGGCGATTATTTCGGAATGTTCAATAGTTGCTTTTATTATTTGAATCATGGTGTAAGCTTACCCTTTTTAAGGACATCTCTAAATTCAACAATTTTTTTTAATAATGTGAGAAGCTCTTTGTTTTAAAGGAAAATTGGTTGCGGTACTATCCTGCCTAGCAGTCAGGTAGGCGTGACGCATGTCTGCCGACTAAGGCAGGCCTGCATGCCACAGGCAAGCTCGCGCCAGCGGGTGTTTTAGTTTTGGCCTTTATATACAATTTTATAAATTTCAATCTGTTTATCCCATTTTTCATCGTCCATTATGTTTTCAATCGGGTTTTGTTTCATTATTGGTACGTAATTCTCTTTATTCATTTCCTTTCTATTAACTAAATATATCCAATAATTGTTCGATTTACGCCGAGCCACATCAACCTCATTTCTTGACCAATAAAAGTATGGATAAGCCCCGTCATAAGATTTTACCTCTATAAACCTATTATATTTTTCATCGTTCTTTTCATTGTAGGAAGCAATATCATATCCTTCATTTACTATATATTCAGCAACCCACTCAATTTGCTTGTTTTCTAATCTTTTCCTCTCAAAAGCCAAAACAAATCTTTCTGCTTCTATTCCATGATATTTTTTTTGTTCTTGATCTTTTTCAAACTCTTCTGGAGATATTTTTTTTAAAGGTCTACTCAAAAACTTTTTGGCTAAAGAATAGTTTTTAATTATTACAACTCCTTTTTTATCAGTTTTGATGAGTAATCCTAAGTTTTGAAGTATAGTAAAGAATATTCTATATCTAATTTGAACAGAAAAAATGTCTATGGAAATTTCATCATCGATTATGACAAATTTTGATTTAACGAAAATAGCTGTATTTAGTTGTTCGTTATTTGCCAATACAGAATAGTAAAAAAGAATTAATTCCTCAATAACTATATTTGAATCAAATCTTAATTTTCTAGTGATTTTATCATAATTGTATTCAATATATTTTGCCTTTGAAAGAAATGTAAGAATAAATTTTATGTCAACATCTTTTAAACTTGTGGTACGTGTAAGGTTATAAAAAATGTTTTTGGAGTTTTCTGATTTTATTTTTGATAAGTATTCCAGTCCTTTTAACAAGACTGTTCTATTTGATTTGAGTAATAAATTATCTGTATTACCTAGATCTATAATCATCTATAATATTTTGAATTAATAAAGATCTTTCATCATCAATGTTTTCATCAAAAAACGGGATATCATGTTCTATGATATCCATCATTCTTCTAAACTTAGATTGAACTCGATTGTGAATATCGTTATCAGTTCTTCTATTTGAAATAATGTGAAAATAATTCGTTTCATATAAGATTTGATTCATTTTATCATCTAACCAAACTCTATGAATTCTATCTCTAGATTGGACATATGGTGCTGCAGCATACCATTGTTCAAAATATATTGCATTGTGGCAAACTTTATGTAAAGATATAGACTCACCCAATACCACTGGATTTGATATAATATAATCTAAATCTGAATTCTTGAAATTACTTATTATTTTCTCTCGAGTAATGTCCTCTTCATAATCATTTTTTGATTTTTTTTTAGTTTCACCAATTACATAGGCCCCTTTTAGTCCACTAGCTTCTAGAAATTTGTGAAGGCGTTTGATTGAATCTATAAAAACACCCCATAAAACAACTTTACCATTTTCTCTTACTATATTCGTAACAAGATTTTTTACTAAAATATGTTTTGAAGGAATATAATTTGAATCAAGGTTTTTTACCCTATTTGATAATTTACTCCCAAGAATATTTTCCAGTATTAGCTTGGAATCAAATAGATCAAAGTTTTCTTCTTCAAAACTTAATAATGATTTATTTAATAGATTTAAATTATTACAAGCTTGAATCATGCGAAAATGCAAACTGTGCTTATTTGCATCACTATCACTAATTGAAATAGCAGATTCTAGTCTATCATATACTTTGGATTCTAATTCAGATAACTGATTTTGTATAATTGGATGATCTGTATAAGGAGGTAAATTTAAATCTGTTTTTTTTATCCTAACGAAAAATGGCTTAATATTTTCAATTAGTTGGTTAATGTTAGATTGTATGGGGCTTTGGGTTAAACCTTTTAAGAAATCTGGTCTATAACCGGTGACATTTCTGTCCGGATATATAAATTTAAAAATATTATATAAATCTTCATAACCATTTGGAACAGGTGTACCTGTCAGAACTATTCTTGAGTTAGCCCAATTTGCTAAACTTAATATATTTCTGGCCCAAATACCATTTAAACTTTTAAATTTATGTGCCTCATCACAAACTAACATTACATTATTAGATTCTTTTTTTAAAAATATTAATAGCTCATCCATTAGCGAAGGAACTGATTGGTAAGTTATAAGGTAGAGTTCGTAGTTTTTTGTTGTTATTCCTTTGAGAGTTTCTTTTTTTCTATTTATTGGAACTTCTCCATTAATTCTGAAAGATTTGGCATCCTTTCCAAAACATTCTTTGTATTCCTCTTCCCATGGTTTAAATGAAGAAGGGGGTCCGATTATTAATAATTTATTGACAAATTTATTATTAGTTGTATCTAAATTATTTAAATAGGCATAAGCAGAGTATACTATTGAAGTTTTTCCAGCTCCTGGAACAGAGAAATTACATGAATTTTGAGAAAAAGTCATGTGATACCCACTTAAAGCTTGTAGTCTGTATAATCGCCTTTTAATTAATTTGTTTTCAATTACATCGCAGAAGGCTTTAAATTCCTCAATGTCATAATTGTTTTCCCAAATATCTTGAGCACTTTTTGAAAAGGATAAAAATTTTTCCTGCTCTTTTATTTCATTCGAAATAACATTATCGAAAGCTGAGTCAAAATTTAGGTCTACCGAATTTAGTTTCTTCGTAATTGAATTTTTAAATCTAAAGAGATATTGTTTCTCATTAAACTCTTCATTATATAAAATAATCTTATCTGGATTAGATAAGTCAGCCTTAAAACTTGTTTTTAACCAATGCCTGATTTTTGGTTTGTTTAGAGAATCTAAATCGCCTTCTATTTCAATGGTATTACCAAAATATGAAATATTTAGTGTAGACATTATTTAAGTAATTTCTTTAAAGATTCTGATATTTTTCTAATTTTATCAACATATTTATAATTGGTTTCAACATTGTCTTCGTCTTGAAGAATAGGTAATAAATTAATGTTGAATTCTATTTTTCCTGTTGATTCAAATAAATCTTCATCTATAATGTTTAAAAGTTTCCCTAAAGCATCACGTAAAAAGGCCTCGGGATTATTTTTGTTTTCATTATCAATCAATTTACTCTCTGCCTTACCCAAAGCTTTTTTAAATGCAGGGGATGCTTTTTCTGCCCAAATTTTGTCAATTTTTTTTGCCGCATCAGCATGCGAAAGGCCATCATTTTTAACAACATCATTTAAATTAGGTACATCGATGTCATCAATTGATTCTAAGTTTTCAGTAAATTCTTCCCAAATTCTCTTCTTACTGAATATTGCTTTCTCCTTACTGTTTTTAAAATATTTTTCTCTAATTTTCTTAGAATCCCACCCATTTTTCAGGGTAGGATCAGCGTTATAATTCCATCTAATTAAATCAAAACCCAAATATTTATACTTTTCAATATCATCCTCATCTCTTTCCCAGCCTGCAATTCCATGGCCATCAGTATATAATTTATTCATATATTCCAGTTTGATAAATAAATCTTCTGTGTTTTCTAATCTACTCCACATTTTATCAAAACCTATATACTCAAGGTATTCAAGCATAAGTTTTCCAATCCTATACATTGTTTTGGCCTTTTTGCCATCTTTTTTAGGGTCTTTAATATTCATAATCTTGCATAGTTCTTCGTAATCCATTCTTGGAGAAGAAATATTAATGAAATTATCAACGAAATCCATAACTCTTATATAGGGCTCAATAGCACCATATTTAACCTTTTCGTCTTGTCCCATTTGTATTTCCGCTTCAAGACGTTTAATCTGATACTCTTTTTCACCTCCATCACTGTATGTGTCATCCAATATGATAGCATGAAATTGATGATTTAAACCTTCTTTGTTTAATTTTCTCGCAATCATAAAGCGTCTATTTCCATCCACCACTATTCCGTCACGAGTAATAACACCTGGTATTATCTGTTTTTTTTCTCTTATATCTTTTAATGTTTTTTTATTGTCAGATTCAGATTTTCCCCAAATCCAATCATGAATCATGTCATTTATTTCGTCAACACTTAACTCGGACAAATCTGCTCCATTTATTTGAGTAAATTCACTTACTTCAGTCCCGATTCTTCCATTTAAATGATTAAACCTTAACAAAGAAGGAGGAATTTCATATATTTTTTCTTGCCTTAATTTTCCTAAATAATAAATGGGATAGGTTCCTATAGGTGTACTATTGGTCTTGATTTTTTTTATTTCTGCTTCTATATTTTTAATATTCATCTAGATTATTTTTTGTTGGCAGTTGAAGATATTTTATTTATTGCATAGAGTGCAAATAATTGTTTTGAAGGAACTGTTTTCTTATGGTTAAAAATGATTGTACCATTTTGAACAAATTGGGGCTCGTCTATATCAATTGTATCAATAATTTTTGCCACTTCTTCTACCAGTTTTGTTGGTTCCAAAAGTGTGCCATTTGATTTTTGTATTTCATACATTTCTTGAAGTTGATTCGCACTCCCGATTTTTTCTGAAAACCCATTAGTTATTATTTCAATAAATTTTTTTCCAGTTTTAAATTTTAATATTATGGATTCTAACTTTTTGTAATAGCCGTCTTCAATATTCTGTATTGGAAATCCTTTACCAGTCCCATATTGTATTGATGTTACCCATTTGCCATTGGCTTTAGAGTTTTTTTCAATGTCATAATTAGATAAAGTTACTGTCATGTTACCATCTTTAATTGGCTGCCTTCTAAATCTAGAACCTTTATTTTTGATGGGAGGATTATCAAAAGATTTTAAAGAATAACTATTAAGGTTCGTAACCCCAACTAATTTAGGTTCTTTGGAAACTATTATTTTTTGATTTTTTTTTATACTCAATTCATCTAGGACAACTTTTGCGAATGCACGACTGACTGAGCAGCAAACGGCATTTCCAACTAATCTCCACTTATTATTTTCAGTACCTAAAAACTGATAAGTTATCGGGAATCCCATAATAATGGCAGCTTCTCTAACAGTAGGGAGCCTATATTCCCCATCTCCTTTTCTTTTTATTTCCGATTTGTAAATTATAGATTCTCTTGAATTTGCAATTTTGGTCGCAGTTATAGTTCTACTAGGCTTATTTTCATTTTCCGGAAAAGACATTTTCCCCATAAAAGGATGATTAGTTTTCCAATATTTAGAAAATTTCCATTCTGATTCATAAACTCCAGTATCATAAAAATGATCGGTAATTTTGTTTTGTTCTATTTCAATTGGATATTGTATATCTCTTATTCTCTTTTTGGTTTCTTTATCGAAAGGAGTTGGAAATTTTTCTTTGATTAGACTTATAGAATTGTACAGTGGTAAATTAGGATTTGCAGATTTTTGTTGATGAGTTGGATTAGGCACAATTAATTTCTTTCTTTTAATTATTTCACCAGAAATAACCCTTTTTCTAGATTGAATTGAACCATAATCTGCGGAATTAATTATAGATGTATTATCATAAAGGTCAATAGCAGTATTTAAAGCTCCAATTCGATGTTTTTTCGCCCATTCCTCTAAACCTAAATCTTTGAATGTATATGAAGTTTGTAGGTATCTTTTTGAATTAACAACATTCTCCATAAACCAAGCTTTCAAAATAGAATTTGGTTGGTGCTTTTTTACAGCAACAATTCTTAGAAATGCCTCGGTTAGTTCTAAACCTAATGATTTGTCAGCATTACCGGATTTGTTGGAGCTTGAAAAACTTACACAGGGAGGACTACCGATTATGATATCTGTGTCTGGAAGGTTTTCGATTTCTTCAGTTGATGTTCTAAAATCTAAAATATTTTTAATTTCACTTTCTAGATTAAAATTGTGATTATAAGTTTCTACAGCCGGTTTCCAATGGTCATAACCAGCGATTATTTTATAACCCTGTTGTCTAAAACCTTCTGAAAACCCACCTGCACCACAAAAAAAATCTATTACTGTTAGTTTATTCATATGTAGTTCAAATTTACGATTTATCTTTTTTATCCTGAACAGCGCTGGAAAATAAATGGGCTCCTACGTTTTTATAAGCCATGGTTTTCGATTAATAAAAATATGTTCTATTTGTGCAGTAATGTTCAAATGGGGATAACCTGTTTGTATACAATTAATCGCAATATTCAAGCGCCTAATTTAGCAAATAAAAACTGAACCTGCCTGCCGGTAGGCAGGTAGAAAATCCGTACTACCAGCTATTTTGCCATTGGAGAATTTCCTGAACTAGACTTGGGCAATTAGGCTTGACAGTTAAGGGTTATGGCTTTCCTTTACCTTAACCAATTCCATCGTTCTGCCCAATCCATTAGAACATTTGTTCTCCATTTTTGAATTGTTTTGCCTCCTTGTAATTTACCATCATAAAATTCTTTGTCCGATTTGTCTGAATACCAATTATTGCCCAGGACATAATCGGATTCATGTTTTTTTCCCGGCCAGTGGTTGTCTATAACAATACTGCCTTCCAGGCCATCCAATTCCGGGATCTTGGAGGTGAATTTATAGTGTAATGTCTCCGCCTTTTTTGGGATGTACCTTATAACGTATTCCCCATTTCCAAGATGGTAGCCCGGCCACTTTTGAACCGATTTTCCGTAAGGTACTTCCATCCAGAAACAAACGGAGTCTTTTGGAATGTTTGTTTTGGGTCCTTGTAGATGAAATTCAAGAATCGAACAAAAAGCAACGGTATCCTTTAAGCTTGAGGGTTTGTTGAACACAATCCTAGGACTGTGGTTGATCTTTTCAAAGCTGCCGCCCCAACTTTCCCGCATCGGCTTATCTGGATTACCGTCCAACATATAGAGTAGGGACGGGGTATCGCCCATTTTTATCTCACCATTATAGTAGTTTTTAAAATCTTTCCCTAAATGCCCAGCCTCATTAATATAGCGATCATAATAATCGGAACTTTTTACACTATCAGGAACATTGTTGTCGGAAAAAAAGCCGTAATAACTAGAGTTGACCTCAATAAACCATAGGTCGGGGAAGTTCTCCACTATATAGGCATAACTGTTTGCACTCCATTTTTTATTAGGCCCACCAATCCAATAAACCTTAATTCTGTTCCGGATTTCTGGAGAATCATGAAGGGCTTGGGCCAAATCTTCCAAACCGCCCCAGACCAAAACCCAAAGCGGTTGATCGTTTTTTTCTTTTGCACATTTTATAATCCATTCAGATCCTTCTGTAGAGGTCTGGTAACCCCTAAACGGGGCACCTCCTTTTCTACCTTGTTTTGTTATAGAACGTAAATAATCGGGTTCTGCCAAAACCTTGTTGTGTCCTTGAAGTTTTGGAAAATCTTTTTCGTACAAATTTATCATTCGAAGAATCTCCTCTTTGCTTCCTTGGCCATAGGAAGGGGATGAAACAAGACCTTCAAGCTTTATCAAATCACTATACATCAATAAATGTGTCATGGATTGATTATCATCTGGGTCGGTACCTCCTATGTCCGTGCTAATTAAGACCCGTGGTTTAATGGGTACAGGGTCTTGGGCTACAACTTGGGTTGGAACAAAACCAAGGCATATCATTAAAATCGATTTTTTCATTTTTTCCTAATATTCCCTAATATTAAATTTGATGGATACTTGCCAATATTGCATAAAAACTACCATAGTAATTATGACTTATATTCCTTTAAAGGAATACCCCTTTTCAGGGTAGTTAATAAAGTTTAATTTACAATTTTATTTAAAAAGCAGGGATTGGGGCTTGCCAAAATATCTTTTTCTTAATTAGTAGTGCCAGAGCGGGGTATTTTCTATCTTTGCGCCATGGTAAAAGAAGATGTTTTAGCATTGGTTGATCAAGGCCTGATGCTGCCTTTAATGGAGGAGTTTTACACTATTCAGGGCGAAGGTTTCCATAAGGGGACCGCGGCCTATTTTATTCGTGTGGGCGGTTGTGACGTGGGTTGCCATTGGTGCGATGTGAAGGAAAGTTGGAATGCGGAAACCCACCCTCCAACAGGGATAGACCATATTGTAACCAATGCGGCCAAATATTCCGATACCATTGTCATTACCGGGGGGGAACCCCTTACTTGGGATATGAGCCCGTTAACGGAAGCCCTTAAGGCCAAAAACTTAAAGACCCATATAGAGACTTCCGGGGCTTATCCGCTTACCGGAACTTGGGACTGGATCTGTCTTTCCCCAAAAAAGAACAAGTTGCCGGAAGGCATTATCTATGATAAGGCGCACGAATTAAAGATGATCGTTTACAATAAGCACGACTTTATTTTTGCCGAGGAACAGGCGGCCAAGACCAATAAGGATTGTATTTTGTACCTGCAACCGGAATGGAGCGTAAGGGACAAGGTGGTTCCTTGGATCGTGGAGTACGTTATGCAAAACCCCAAGTGGAAAGTGTCCTTGCAGACCCATAAGTATTTGAATATTCCCTAGACGGAAGTTCAATGTTCAAGGTTGGAAAGTTTAAAGTTAAAGATCTTTGAATGCTGGATGTTAACTGCTCAATACTGATTGCCAATAACTGTGTACGGGAGCCACTGCAATTGATAGATTGCCGCGCTGTGCCTGCCTAGGCGGCAGACTGGCTCGCAATGACGGCAACTACTTTGAACCTTGAACTTTCCAACTTTGAACTTTAGGCACAGCCTCAGTGCTTCCTTCCTCCAGTGGCTTCGACTCCGCTCAGCCACCTAGCTGTTCACTGTAATCTCTTCCAGTCTCTAGATTCTAGGTTCTAGATTCTTTTTTCTCACTACTCACTACTCACTACTCACTACTGATTGCTCACTACTGATTAATTAACCATAA
>TARA_R110002020_G_scaffold86590_12_pt1 | contig 13182 bp, 12 predicted proteins | sample TARA_R110002020 | Tara Oceans TARA_R110002020 (sample SAMEA4396489) | marine metagenome | biome: Westerlies Biome; feature: [MES] marine water layer (ENVO:01000295) within the mesopelagic zone...; material: water (ENVO:00002006), including particulate matter (ENVO:01000060) such... | reverse complement strand
CCGCCGCGGGTGTGCCGGCAACGGCGCCAGAGATTGCCGCCGCCGCAGATGACGCCGCGACGATCGCGGCCCGGATGGGCGGGCGGCTCGCGCTCAAGATCGTCAGCCCGGACATCACCCACAAGTCCGACATCGGTGGGGTGAAGCTGAACGTGACCCCCGAAACCGCGGCCGCGGCACATGACGAGATCATGGCCAATGCGCGCAAAGCCCGACCGGACGCGGAATTGACCGGAGTCCTGGTCGAGCCCATGGCCCCCGACGGCGGCATCGAAGCCTTTGTCGGCGTCTCCCGCGATCCCGTGTTCGGGCAGGTTATGACCTTCGGGCTGGGCGGCATCTATGTCGAGATGTTCGCCGACGTGACCCGGACCATGCTGCCGGTCACGCGCGAGATGGCGATGGACATGATCGGTGCGCTGAAATCCTCGCGCCTGCTGACCGGGTATCGCGGGCAGCCGAAACGTGACACCGGCGCGCTGGCCGACCTGATCGTGAATGTTTCGGACTATGCCGTTGCCACGCCGGAACTGGTCGAGATGGACATCAACCCGGTCTGGGTCGGCACAGTCGGAGAGGGGGTCATGGCGCTCGATGCCGTGATCGTGGTGGAGGCGTGAGCGGGCCACTGGACGGCATCACCGTCGCCGATTTCTCCGAACTTCTGCCGGGCCCCTTCATGACGGGCGCCATGGCCGAGATGGGCGCGCGCGTGCTCAAGATCGAACGCCCCGCGGGCGACGGGCTGCGCCGGAGTTCACCGGGAACCTTCGAGATCGTGAACCGCGGGAAGGGCTCGGTCGCGCTGGACCTCAAGGACGAAGACGACCGGGCGCGTGCGGTGGAGATCCTGCGCGAGGCCGACGTCATGGTCGAGGGTTTCCGCCCCGGTGTGATGGCGCGCCTGGGCCTGGGCTACGACGCCATGGCCGCGGTCAATCCCGGCCTCGTCTACATCTCGCTGTCGGGCTACGGCCAGACCGGCCCCCTGGTGAAGACGCCGGGGCATGACCTCAACTACCTCGCTCAGGCTGGGGTGACGTCGTTGTGCGGCCGCCCGGACGGGCCGCCCGAACACAGCTTCGGCCTGCCGGTCGCGGATCTTGGTGGCGGGATCTACGGGCTGGCCTCGGTCCTCGCCGCGCTGTTGCAGCGCGCCACGACCGGGCGGGGACAGCATATCGACCTGTCGATCACCGATTGCCTGGCCCATTGGGTGAACCCACGGCGCGGGGTCTACAACGTGAACCACGTCGAAGACCTGCAAGCGCAGCGCGAGGTGGCGCTGGTGCGCCCGGCCTATGGCGTCTTCGCCTGCCGGGACGGCGCGATCTCGATTGCCGCGCTCGAGGATCACTTCTGGCGCGCGCTCTGCGCGGCGCTAGAGCTCGGGGCATTCGACGACCCTGAGCTCGCGGGCCTCGCCGCGCGGCGCGGGCGGGCGCAGGACGTGAACGCGGCCATCGCCGCGGCCGTCGCGCCGATGCGCCGCGACGAGGCGATGGATCTGATGATCCGGCACGATGTCCCCGCAAGCCCGGTCCTGACCGTGAACGAGGCGACCGCGTCCGAGCATTTCGCGGCCCGCGAGCTGATCGTGGAAACGGCCTGCGGCCCCGCGGTGCCCTTCCCGGTGCGGCTTGACGGCATGTCGCGCGACCTGCCGCCGGCGCCCGCCTTGAACACCCATGGAGGCCAATCCCGATGAGTGCCGAAGACACCAGGCCTCCGCACCGGATCGCGGGTTTCAACACACTCGAACTCGCGGCGGGACTGATCATCTTCGTCGTCGGCCTGATCGTCGCGTTCGAAAGTCTGAGCTACTCCTTTGGCACCCTGCGCAACGTCGGCCCCGCGGTCTTCCCCATGCTGCTGGGCTTCACCCTGGCGGCGCTGGGACTGGCCATCGTGTTCGAGGGGCGGACCTCTCTGGCGGTGGCGCCCTATGTCCCGTGGCGGGCGGTGCTTGCCATCTGCGCCGCGCTGGGGGCCTTCGCCCTGCTGATCGACACAGCCGGCGCCTATGTCGCGATCTTCGCGCTGATCTTCCTTGCCGGGCTGGCGGACCGGCCTTTCCGCCCGGTGACGCTGCTCTGCGTCGCTCTGGGACTTTGCGCCTTCATCACCGCGCTGGTCCTGGGCTTACGCGGTATCGTCAACATCGACCTTCTGCCGGGGGCCTGAGATGGAACTCTTCGACAACATGATGATGGGGTTCTCGGTCGCGATTTCGTGGTCGAGTCTCTGGGCCTGCTTCATCGGCGTGACGCTTGGCACCTTCATCGGCGTCCTGCCAGGGGTGGGCGCGCTTGCCGGTATCTCGCTTCTGATGCCGCTGACCTTCGGCCTGCCGGCGACCGACGCGATGGTGATGCTGGCCGGGATCTACTACGGCTCGATCTACGGCGGGTCCACCGCCGCCATCCTGCTGAACCTGCCGGGGTCGGTCACTTCAGCGGTGACCTGTTTCGACGGCTACCCGATGGCCCAGAAGGGCGAGGCGGGGAAGGCGCTGGCGATGACCACGCTGGCAAGCTTCATCGGGGGCTGTTTCGCCATCGTGCTGATGATGGCCTTCGCCCCGCCGCTGGTCGCCGTGGCGCAGAGCTTCGGCAGCCCCGAGTACTTCTCGATGACGGTTTTGGGCCTGCTCGCGGCCTCGACGCTGAGCCAGGGCTCGCCCATCAAGGGTATCGCCATGGTTGTCGTGGGGCTTCTGCTGGGGCTGGTCGGGACCGACATCCAGTCGGGCGCCGCGCGCTTTACGTTCGGGTCGCGCGAACTGCTCGACGGGATCAGCCTTGTCGTGCTCGCCATGGGCCTGTTCGGGGTGTCCGAGATCCTGATCAACTTCACCTCCTCCGTCTTCGCCACCTCGCGACAGAAGGTCGACACCTCGTGGCACGCCATGTGGCCCACGAAGACCGAATGGAAGGACACCAGCGGCTCGATGGCCCGGGGCTCGGTCCTGGGGTCGATCATTGGAGTTCTGCCGGGTGCGGGTGCCGCGATTGCCGCCTTCATCGCCTATTCCGTCGAGAAGCGCGTCAGCAAGACGCCGGAGCGCTTTGGCAAGGGGGCGATCGAGGGGCTGGCCGCGGCCGAAACGGCGAACAATGCCGCAGCACAAGCAGCGTTCATTCCGACGATGAGCCTTGGTATCCCCGGGTCGGCCACGATGGCGCTGCTGCTTGGGGCGCTGCTGATCCACGGCATCCAGCCGGGGCCGCTGGTGATCCAGACCAACCCGGACCTCTTCTGGGGTCTTATCGCCAGCTTCTGGATCGGCAACCTGATGCTGCTGGTCCTGAACCTGCCGCTGATCGGCATCTGGGTGCGGATGCTGCTGATCCCCTATCACATCCTCTATCCCTGTATCCTCTTCTTCATCTGCCTTGGCGCCTATTCCGCGCGGAACAACCCGATCGACATCTTCCTTGTGATCGTCTTCGGGCTGATGGGCTACGGCATGAAGCTTCTGCAACTGCCCGCGGCGCCGCTGCTTCTGGGCCTCGTCCTCGGCCCGATGGCCGAGGAGCACTTCCGGCGCGCGCTGCTGCTGTCGCGGGGCGATCCCATGGTCTTCCTGACCGAACCGATCAGTGCGGGCCTTCTGGTCACCGCCGCGATCATCGTCGCCTCGACCATCTGGTCGTCGTTGCGCCGGCGCAAGCGCGCGCTGGCGGACATGGCCGCCTAACCCTTTCAACAGGAGGAGAAAACATGTTCAATCATCTTGGCAAACTGGCCGCCGCGAGCGCCGTCGTACTGGCCGCCGGCGCGGCACAGGCCCAGGACTTCCCCGCGAAGCCGGTCACCTGGATCGTGCCCTATACACCGGGCGGGATCACCGACACCCGGTCGCGCCTGATCGCGGACGAGTTCGGCAAGGCGCTTGGCCAGACCGTCGTGGTCGAGAACAAGCCCGGGGCGGGCGGGACGCTAGGCCTTGAATACGTCGCGCGCGCCGATGCGGACGGCTACACGATCATCTACGGCACGCTGGGCACACTGGCGGCGGCACCCTCGCTCTACGAGGACCTGCGCTACGACAGCCTCGCGGATTTCGAGCCGGTGCACATGATGGGCTCGTCCCCGAACACGGTGATCGCCTACAAGGACACACCCTACAGCACGCCTGAAGAACTGATCGCCTACGCCAAGGAGCATCCGGGCGAGGTTACCGTGGGGCTGGCCGGCATTGGCACCGGTACACATCTTGCGTCGGAACTCTTTGCCAACGCGGCCGGGATCGAGCTTCTTCAGGTGCCCTACAAGGGGTCCGCGCCGATGCTCAACGACCTGATCGCGGGCCGGCTGGATGTTGCGTTCGACTACCCGGTCTCCACCCTGGGCCACGTGCAGTCCGGGTCGGTGAAGGTTCTGGGCGTGACCTCTGCGGAGCGGCTGGCGCTCTTCCCCGATGCGCCGACGATGACCGAGGCCGGGCTTCCCGAGGCAGAGACGGGTTCGTGGTCCGGCATCTTCGTGCCTGCCGGCACGCCGCCGGAGCGGGTCGAGATCCTTGCCGACGCCTTCGCCACCGCGATGGAAAGCGACGCGGTGAAGGACGCCTTCGACAAGGTGCAATCCGAAATCTGGATGATGCGCGGTCAGGAGATGAAGGACCACGTTTCTGCCGAACAGGACCGGTGGAGCCAGATCATCGAATCCGCCGGCATCGAGAAGCGGTAATTCCGTGACACGTCCCGGAATCAGAACGGGGGCCGCCAGGGCCCCCGTTGCAGTTCGATCCCGGCAGAGGTCAGCGGCCGCCGGTAACGCCCATGGTCTGCGCCGAAACCAGGTCGGCCAGCGAGGACGCAAAGAAGGTCACCGCCTTGGCGATATCCTCGGGCACCGCCAGCCGCGGCATTGGCGTCAGCGTCAACGAGCGCTGTTCCAGCTTGTGGAAATCGGGCCGGGCCCGCAGGCGCGGCGTGGCGACGAGACCGGGCGCGATGGCGTTGGCCGTGATGTTGAACGCGCCGGCCTCGCGGGCGAGTGCGTTGGTCATGCCGATCAGTCCGGCCTTCGCGGCGGAATAGTTGGTCTGCCCCTTGTTGCCCAGATGGGCCATGGAAGACATGTTGATGATGCGGCCCCAGTTCCGTTCCATCATGCCCGGCAGGACGGCCCGACTACAGTGGAAGGCGGCCTTGAGCACGACGTTGTGGACATCGTCCCAATCGTCCTCGGACATCTTCAGCAGGTATTTGTCCCGCGAGAAACCGGCGTTGTTCACCATGATGTCGCAAGGGCCGAGTTCCTCGGCGGCGGTCGCGAAAACCTCGGAGACCAAGGTCTTGTCGGTGACGTCGCAGACACCGGTCCAGACCTGTGCGCCGGTCACCTCTGCCTCGATCTCGGCCCGGGCGTCGTCCAGCGCCTCGGAAGATATGTCGATCAGCGCGACCCGTGCGCCCTCCCCGGCCAGCATCTTGCCACTGGCGCGACCGATGCCGCCACCACCGCCGGTGATGTAGGCAACGCGTCCCTGCAACCCGAGATCCATGTTCTTCCTCCTTGGGATAGGTTTTTACTCATTGGTAAGTTTAGTTACGTCTGACGTCAGAAAATGCAATACACCTCATTGTACTGTTGAGTAAGAATTTCTACTCATAGGTGAAAACACAAGGACAGACGAGATGACGGCGTTAGAAAAGCCCGACCTGTACGAAATCGACGGAACCGGCCCCGCCCTGAAACTGATCTTCGGCCAATGCGCCGCCTGCAAAGAGCAGCACTTCCCCCACACGGGCTACGGTTGTCCGCGCTGTGGCGCGCGGCCCGAGCAGGTGACGCCCGAAGCCCGCGACGGGCGGGCGACGCTGCTGACCTTCATCACCCTGCACGCCAAGCTTGCCCCCGGAATCACCCCGCCCTGCGTGGTCGCCGAAGCGGAGATCGCGCCCGGAATGATCGAGGAGGTCATGCTCTCCGGCAGCGCCGCGCAGTATCGCGACGGCATGACCATCGTGGCGCGGGCGGAAGAGGTCGAGCGCAACGGCGAGACGGTGCTGGCCTGCCGCTTCGCCCCGGAAGAGGAGGTCTGAGCATGGCAAGATTGTCCGATATGCGCCCGGTCTACGTCATCGGTGTGGGCATGCACCCCTACCAGTTCGCGAGCGAAACGCTCTACATCGACATGGGGCTGACCGCAGTGCGCGGCGCGCTGGAAGACGCGGGCATCGCGTTTCCCGAGGTCGAAAGCGCCTATGTCGGCTGCACCGGGATCGGCATGGCCGCGGGGCGGATCATGTTCAACCACCTGGGCTCCACCGGCCTGGCCTGCACCCAGATCGAGAACGCCTCGGCCTCGGGATCCTCTGCCTTTCAACTGGCGGTGCTCGAAGTGGCCTCCGGGCGGCGAGACGTTTCGCTCGCCGTTGGCGTCGACAAGACCGGCGACCAGGTCCGCGCGGTGCAGAAGGAGAAGGTGAACCGTCTCTCCGACACGGCCACGATCCCGCTGGTGAAATACGCGCTGATGGCCGAGCGCCTGAAGAAGGAAAAGGGGCTGAGCGCCGAGGACCTTGCCATGGTCGCGGCCAAGAACCACACCAACGCCTCGAAGAACCCGAACGCGCAGTTCCGCAAGCCCCGGACGGTCGAGCAGGTGCTGAATTCAACGCTGGTCGCGGGCACAACCACATCCCTGATGTGCTGCCCGCGGGGCGAAGGCGCGGCGGCAGCGATCGTGGCGAGTGAGGATGCGATCCGGCGCCTTGGCATCGCGGGCGGACGACCGATCCGGGTCAAAGCTTCCGTCCTGCAATCCGAGCAACCGCAGGTCGGGCGCGAGATCCCTTCGGTCACGCTGGCACAGCGGGTGGCCGAAATGGCCTATGACGAGGCCGGCATTGCCGCCTCCGACCTCGACTGTGTCGAATTGCACGACGCGTTCGCCATCGAGGAGATCCTTTACACCGAGACCTTCGGTCTTGCGCCCAAGGGGGCCGGCCAGCACTTCCTGCGCGACGGCGGCTCGGCCATCGGCGGGCAGTGTTGCGTGAATTCCTCGGGCGGGCTGATCGGGCAGGGGCACCCGCTGGGGCCGACCGGTCTCGGGCAGATACATGAACTCACCCGCCAGCTTCGCGGCGAGAACGGAGACCGGCAGCAGCCCGGCGCCCGCGTCGGCATGGCGCACATGATCGGGCTTGGCTCGATTTCCATCGCCCACATCCTGACCAAGGACTGACCCATGCCCGAGTATGAAACCCTGATCTACGACAAGGCCGACAACGGGGTGGTCACGATCACGCTCAACCGGCCCGACCGCATGAACACGCTGGGTGGCACGATGAAGCCGGACCTCTACGACGCGTTCCGGAACGTCATGCTGAACGACCGAAGTGTGCGCTGCGTGATCCTCACCGGCGCCGGTGACCGGGCCTTCTGCGCGGGGGCGGACATCAAGGAACGTGCCGCCAACCGGCCGCCGCGTGCCGAGTATTACGCCAGGCAGAAGTTCACCCACGACCTGACCCGGCTGATCGAGGAGTTCGAGCGCCCGGTAATCGCCGCGATCAATGGCGTCGCACTTGGCGGCGGGATGGAAATCGCGCTTTGCGCCGATCTCCGCATCGCCGCGGATCACGCGAAGATGGGCCTGCCCGAGGTGAACCTGGGCGTGCTCCCGGCGGCGGGCGGCACCCAGCGGATGCCCCGGCTGATCGGTGGACCCCTTGCGAAAGAGCTGATGTTCACCGGCCGCCACATCACTGCCGAGGAGGCGCTGGCCTACGGCATCGTCAACCGCGTGGTCCCGCAGGCCGAGCTGATGCAGACTGCCCGCTCCATGGCCGACGAGATCGCAGCGAAACCGCCGCTTTCCGTGGCCTTCATCAAGGCGGCGGTGAACAAGGGGCTTCAGGTCGGGATCGAGGAGGGGCTGGAATACGAGCGCCTTGGCGCCGCGATGATCATGGACAGCGAGGACCGGAAGGAAGGCATGGCGGCCTTCCTGGAAAAGCGCAAACCCGTCTTCAAGGGGGAGTGAGATGTTCCGCACCCGGCTGACCGAGCTTTTCGGGATGCGCTTTCCGATCATCGTCGGGGGCATGATGTGGCATTCCAAGGCGGCCTTCGTGGCGGCCTGCGCACGGGCGGGGGCCATGGCTTTCCTGACGCCCAAGAGCCATGACAGCCCCGACGCTTTCGAAGCCGACCTTGTGAAGTGTCTCGAACTTGCCCAGGGCGCGCCCGTCGGGGTGAATTTCTCGATCTCGCGCTTCCGGTCGAACGAGATCAACGACACCTGTCTCGCCATCGCGCAGCGCCATGGCGTGACCCGGTTCGAGACGGCTGGAAGCCACCCGGGCGAGATGATCGCCCGGATCCACGACGGCGGCGGCGTGCTGATCCACAAGTCCACGCAGTTGCGTCACGCGGTGAAGGCGGCGCAGTCGGGCGTGGACGCCATCGCCATCGTCGGGATGGAAGCGGGCGGCCACCCCGGCATCAACCCGCATCCTGGCCACGTGATCCTTGCGCAGGCGCTGAAGGAAATCGACGTGCCCATCGCCCTTGGCGGCGGGATCGGCACGGGGCGCCAGATTCTTGGCGTGCTGGCCCAGGGCGGCGAGGCCGCCGTCGTCGTCAGCCGCTTCCTCGCAAGCACCGAGATCGAGGCACATCCGAACTACAAGGCCCGCATGGTGGCGGCCGGCATGGACAGCACCGTCGCGGTGCTGCACGCCATCAAGGATACATGGCGGGTGCTGGACAACGAGACCGCGCGCCGCGTTCAGCAGATGGAGCGCGAATTGGGCGAGGCCGCCCGCCACGCGGATTTCGGTGATATGGTCAGCGGACGTCACGGCCGGGACTGGGCCTACATCGCCGGCGACGTGGATCGCGGCCTGGTGTCGATGTCCTCGGCCGTGGCCCACGCTGATTGCGAAGAACCGGCCGGAGATATCGTGGCGAAACTGGCCAGGGAAATGGAAGTCGCCTGGGAAGGCCTGGCGGGTCGGCACGCCTGCGCAGTGTCGAAGTGACCACACAAACCGGAAGACGACAGACAGGTTTCCATTGTCGATGTTGTGACGGACCGGGGGCGACCGGCCAGATCAGACCTGTCTTGATGGTTTCGAAGAACATCCCGACCGTGGCAGTCGTAGCCGTTCCCCTTTCCGGTCAAGGAGATCAGGGCGCCGCGCTTTCGGACCGTTCCCATATGGCAGAAATACCCGTTCGAGTCGTGTCACCGAGACAGGGAAAACTCCTCAAGCACGCGCCAGGCGGATGGGGCGAGGGTCTGGTTGGAATGGACCATCTGCAGGCGGTCGAAGGTCAGGATCGTGCCGGTCAGATCGCTCAGCGCGTCGATCTCGGGCCGCTCAGCCGGGTCCAGCTTGCCGTAAGCCATGCTGAGATGGGGCGCGAAGGCCGTGGAGGGACGCTTCAGCCCACGGGACAGCGCGTCGCGGAACCGGCCAAGCGGCGGGGACACTGGCAGGTCCAGGTAGAGCGATTTGAAGAATTGCGGATCGGCCCGGATCCCGGCGACAGCCAGGTGCAGGACGGGCAGGGTGCTGTGCAACCGGTGCAGCAACGCCGATAGCGGACCGGGGTCGATGTCCAGATCGCCCAGAACCGTCAGGTGCGGCGCAAAGGCCGGGCGGGCCGTCCGGGTCGCGATGTCGGCGATGCGTTGGCGCAGGAGGGTTTCCTGATCCGCGGACGGGACCAGCCAGACGGACAGTTGCGCGCTCAATGAGTGCCTCGTGCGATGAATTCCGGTTCCGTGCGCACCGTTTGCGGGGGCGCGTCGGGATCGTCGAGGCGGGCCGCCAGCAGGCGCATGATCTGGGTCACCGTCATGTCCATGTCGTTGCGGATGGTGGACAGTGCGATGGTAGGCCAGCGGGCCATCGCGATGTCGTCGAAACCGACGATCGACAGGCTTTCGGGCACGGTGCGGCCAAGTTCGCAGGTTGCGACGGCCTGCGCGCCAAGCGCCATCGCGTCGTTGGCGCAGAACAGCGCGTCGATCTCGGGGTGGGCGGTCAGCAGGGCGCGGGCTGATGCCAGCCCGCCGTCGAAACTGTAATCTCCGTCGGCCTGGGCAACGGGGGAAAGGCCGGCCGCCTGAACCGCGTCCAGAAAGCCCTTCCGGCGTTCCCGGTCGGACGTCAGATCGGCCTGCCCGCCCAGGTAGGCGATCCGGCGGCGGCCCCGGGCGATCAGCGCCTCGACGGCGAGGGCCGAGCCGCGTTCGTTGTCGCAGCAGACCGAATCGATTCCGGGCCGGTCGAGGATTCGCCCCGACACGATCAGCGGGATCTTCAGCTTCGCGCAGTGTTCGACCACGTCATCGGGCACCGATCCGCCGCGCAGGATCATCGCGTCCAGCGGAAAGCCCAGAACGCCGCTGACGTCGGCATCCGGGATCTCGTCCCCCGCGTTCAGCACGACGGGCCATTTCCCGATGGCGGTCAGTTGCCGGACCATCCGGGCCAGGATCTCGCCGTCGTAGTGGTTGACGAGGTCCCCCGTCACGATGGCCACGAGGTTCGACCGGCCCTTGCCCTGCAGGCCCGCGGCCAGCGCGTTGGGGCGGTAGCCCAGATCGGCCGCCACCTTCAGGATGCGGGCGCGCTTTTCCTTGTCCACGTAGGCGCCTTCGGTGAAGGCCCGCGAGACCGCGGACCGCGACACACCGGCCTTGCGCGCGACATCTGCCGCGGTGATCCGATGCGGGCGCAGGGACACGGGGACCTGTCTGGGCATTGACCATGATTCCTTCGGGAAGTTTCACAACGATGTCATATCGAGCCTCTATATGAACACGTGTGCATAAGTTTTGCAGCAGAAATATGAAGGCCCCGAAAATGATGCAGCAGGCAGTTCAGGCGCACGCCCCGGCCGAGGGTCCGGCCCCGCTTGGCGCGGCGATTTCGCTGAAGGACCTGCATCTGGGCTATGACCGGACCGACGTAATCGCGGGCCTGTCGCTGGACGTGCAGGCGGGCGAGTTCATCGCGCTTCTGGGCGCGTCGGGCTGCGGGAAGACGACGCTCCTGCGCGCGCTGGCAGGCTTCGTGCCGGTGCGGCAGGGGCAGATCCTGCTGGACGGCACAGACCTTAGCCACACGCCCCCCGAAGCGCGGGGCATGGCGATGATGTTCCAGTCCTACGCGCTGTGGCCGCACATGACGGTGGCGCAGAACATCGGCTACGGGCTGAAGCTGCGCGGACAGTCCCGGGCGCAGATCGCGGCGCGGGTGGCCGATATCGCCGGGCTGGTCGGGCTGGGCGACCTGACCGGCCGCCGGATCGCGGCCCTGTCGGGCGGGCAGAAACAGCGTGTCGCGCTGGCCCGGGCGCTGGCGGTGGATCCGCCGGTGCTGTTGCTGGACGAGCCGCTGTCGAACCTCGATGCCGGCACCCGCGGCACCATGCGGCACGAGATCCGGGCGCTGCAGCAGCGGCTGGGCCTGACCACGATCCTTGTCACCCATGACCGGCAAGAGGCGATGTCGATGGCCGACCGCGTGGTGATCCTGAACCGGGGCCGGATCGCGCAGATCGGCACGCCCGAGGAGGTCTATCATCGCCCCGCCGACAGCTATGTCGCCCGCTTCATGGGCGCGACCAACACCCTGCCGGTGGACCTGGGCGGCGGCGAGGAGCTGATCCTGTCGCTGCCGGACGGTGCCCGGGCCCGGTTGCCGCGCGCGGCGCTGCACGTGCCGCAGACGGTGGCGCCGGGACCGGCCGAACTGATCTTCCGGTCCGACGCTGTCGAACTGGGCGAGGTGAACGGCGCGGGGCAGGGCGGGGCGGGGCCGAACAGCGCCGGGCTGACCCTGCGGGGCCGGGTGGCCCAGCATTCGTACCTTGGGTCGGTCTACCGTCACGAAATCCGGATCGGTGCGCTTCGGCTGATGGCCGATGCCGCCCGCAAGATGCCCATCGGCGCCGATGTCGATGCATGTATTCCGGCCACGGCCCTAAGTCTGTTTCCTGCAAGATCCCAGACAGCCGTGACCGGATCCAAGGCGGCAGCACCTGTCGCACACCCCCTCTGATCCTTCTGGAGAAACACCTTGTCAGTCAAATATGCAAAGCTTTTCGCTTCGGCGGCGATCGCGCTGGTCACGACCGGTGCCGCACAGGCGGAAACCCTTTACGTCGCCACCGGCGGCAGCCAGAACATGGTCGACTACGTGACCGACTACCTGGGCCCGATGTTCGAGGAACAGAACCCCGGCTGGACCGTCAACACCGTCGGCACCGGCCCGGGCGATGCGGGCAGCCAGGCGATCCTTGAAAAGCTGGACGCCCAGAAGGGGCGCGACAGCTGGGACACCGACGTGATCGTCACCAACCAGCTGAAGACGGCCGAGATGGTCGAAGCCGGCCTGCTGCAGACGTACCGCGACCGGATCGCGACCGGTGATCTTGTCAGCTCTGCCAATGCGACGTCGGCGCTTGGCACGGATGTCGATGGCTACGTGATGCCGATGTTCTCGTCCCAGACGGCCATCGCCTACAACCCGGACCTGGTCGAGGACGTGCCGCAGAGCATGGACGAGATCAAGGCCTGGGCCGAAGCCCATCCCGGCGCCTTCGGCTATAACGGCATCAAGAACGGCATGTCCGGCGTGGCCTTCACCACCGCGTGGATCTACGCCTATGGCGGCGACGCGCAGACGCTGATGAACGGCCCCTACGACGATGCCGCCAAGGCCGGCTGGGACCAGGCCTTCGCCGATCTGAAGGCGTTCAACGAGAACGTCACCTTCACCCCGGGCAATGCCGGGACGCTGGACATGCTGAACCGGGGCGAGATCGTGATGGGCCCGGTCTGGGTCGACATGTTCTACACCTGGCAGGCCGATGGCCGTCTGAACCCGAACCTGAAGCTGCTGCTGCCCGAACCCGGCATGCCCGGCCAGCCCTACTACTACGCGATCCCGGCCAAGGCCGCCCATGCCGACGCGGCGATGAAGTTCATCGAGCTGGCGACCTCGCCCGAGGTCCAGGCCGAAGGCATCGTGAAGAAGTTCAACTGGTATCCCGGCATCGACGCGCAGCACATCGAAGGCGCGCTGGATGAAGCGACCTGGGCCAAGCTGTTCACCGACGTGTCGCCGGCGGACCTTGCGGCCAAGGCCAAGCCCTTCCCGCTGGGATCGTACTTTTCCGACATGCTGGAACAGTACGAAA
>TARA_R110002020_G_scaffold206021_8_pt1 | contig 13182 bp, 9 predicted proteins | sample TARA_R110002020 | Tara Oceans TARA_R110002020 (sample SAMEA4396489) | marine metagenome | biome: Westerlies Biome; feature: [MES] marine water layer (ENVO:01000295) within the mesopelagic zone...; material: water (ENVO:00002006), including particulate matter (ENVO:01000060) such... | reverse complement strand
AGATGCACCCGCCGCAAGGTGCCCACCGGACCTTGCCCCAGCGACCGTGAGGCCGAATCCATGTTCACATGCACCATCGCCTGCCCGCCCTCATAGGCCCCCAATGCCGCCGCCAGAAAGCGCACCATATAGGCCACCACCAGCAACCAGATCGAGCCTGTCACCAACAAGCCTGTCGAGATGTCAAACGTGCTGCGCATCCACGCATCCACCGCATTGTCGAACGCCGCGAAAGGCACCATCAGCCCCACGGCAATCACGCCGCCCGGCACCGCGTACCCCAGACGCGCCACATAGGTTGCCACCTGCGCCACCCGACCGCTGCGCATGCGTCCGTAAAACCCCACGCAAATCGCTGCCGCCACAGTGACAACCGCAGCAACCGCAGCAAGCGTCGCAGAATTGCGGATGAACCCCATATACCGCGCGCTGAGCAAATTCTGTTCAGACCCCAAACCCATGAAGAACAAGACCACAATCGGCAACAGCGCACCGAACAGCACCGGAATACCGCACAAAACCATCGCGATACCCGCACGCCAGCCCTGCAGCTCCATGGGCGGTGCTGCTTTCGCCTGGCGCGCCGGATCATGGTACTTGGCAGCGCCCCGCTGCACCCGCTCCAGCATGGCCAGCAGCAGGGCAAAACTCAGCAGGCAGAGCGCCAGTTGCGCAGCCCCCACGCGGTCAAACAACGAAAACCAGCTGGTGTAGATCCCCGTGGCAAAGGTCTGCACCCCGAAATAGGCAACGGTGCCGAAATCCGCGATCGTCTCCATTACGGTTAACAGCACCCCCCCCGCGATGGCAGGCCGCGCGAGCGGCAGGCTCACTTTGAAAAACGCGGCCCAGGGCGAGGATCCCAATGCCCGCGCCGCCAGAAACGTCGTGCCGCTTTGCTGCATGAACGCCGCCCGCGCCAGCAGATAGACATAAGGATAAAGAACGAGCACGAGCATCGCGGCAGCCCCGCCCAACGACCGGATTTCGGGGAACCAGTAGTCGCGCGGTCCCCAGCCCGTTACATCGCGCAGCATAGATTGTACGATGCCCGGATGGTCCAGCACGTGTGTATAGGCATAAGCCAGCACATAGGCGGGAAAAGCCAGCGGCAGCACCAGCGCGACCTCGAAGAACCGCACCCCCGGAAACCGGGTCATCGTCACCAGCCACGCAGCACCCACACCCAGCGCAAACGTACCACAAGCCACCAGCACCACCAGCGCGAGCGTTGTCCGCGCATAGCCGCCCAGCACCGTCTGCGCGAGCAGCTGAACCGTCTGAGTCCCCCCCGACAGCGCCGCCAACAGCACCGCCAGCATCGGCAGCGCGCAAATACAGGCCACAGCAATGGCCACGCCGGACAGGGCGCGGCCACCATCGCTCTTCTTCTTCGTCAGGAAGGTCGGTGCATAGCTCATGGCTCTATGTCGACCATTTTAGTCGGAATGAAAAGTGGGTCTGTGATGCGCACTCAATCGTAAGTGCGCTGATCCTCGATCACCAGACCATCCTTCGGCAGTGTGTCGGGGGCCATGACCTCGATCCGGCCCTTCAGCTTGAGCAACGCAGCAACCGAGGCGGCATAAGCTTCTGCATCAGGTGCTGCACTCTCGATCTGGACCGTCATCACATCCTGCTCGCCATCACGGCTGGCGATCACGCGCGCGCGTGTGATCTCGCCATGATGCGCCACCAGCTGCGCCACCTGTTCGGGGCGCACGAACATGCCCTTGATCTTGGTCGTTTGGTCGGCGCGGCCCATCCAGCCCTTGATCCGCATGTTGGTCCGGCCACAGGGCGATTCCCCTGCCATCACAGCGCTCAGATCGCCCGTGGCGAACCGGACCAGCGGATAATCGGGGTTCAGCGTGGTCACCACAACCTCGCCGACTTCCCCTTCGGGAACAGGATTACCGGTGCCGGGCGTCACGATTTCGATGATCACCCCCTCGTCCACGATCATCCCCTCTGCGGCGGGTGATTCGTAGGCGATGTTGCCCAGATCGGCGGTGGCATAGCACTGCAAACAGGCGATCCCGCGCTCGGCATACCATGCGCGCAGGCTGGGGAACAACGCACCGCCGCCGACTGCCGCGCGTGTAATCCCGAGGCTCACACCCATCTCGTCGGCTTTCTCCAGAATGATCTTCAGATAATCCGGTGTGCCCGCATAGGCCGTCGTCCCGATGTCACGCGCGGCAATGACCTGAAGCTCCGTCTGGCCGGTGCCTGCGGGCAGCACAGCAGCACCCACCGCCCGTGCCCCACTCTCGAAAATCATCCCCGCCGGCGTCAGATGGTAGCCAAAGCAGTTATGTACGATGTCACCCGCTCCTATCCCCATGGCGTGCAGGAAACGCCCCATGCGCCACCAATCAGGGTCCGTCGACGACGGCTCATAGATCGGACCCGGGGACTGGAACACATGGCTGAAGCCGTGCGCGGGTCTGGTGGTAAAGCCACCAAAGGGCGCATTGGCGGCCTGCGCCTTCCCCAGCTCGGATTTACGCAGCACCGGCAGACCGGCCAAGGCCTCGCGGCTGGTCACGGCCTCGGGATCCACGGCGTCCAGCGTACCCGCGTAGCCAGGTAGCGCCTTGGCGCGGGCGATCTGAGCGGGCAACGCAAGGGCCAGATCAGCGGCGCGGGCTTCGGCACTGCGGGTTTCCAGATCATCGAAGTAGGTCATAACAGTCACTCGCTTTTGTGTTTTCCACAGGACTGCGCCTGCAAACTCGGTCTCATTGAAATCAAACAGCCACGCCGAACAGGCGTCCAACGCCTGCGGTCACAGCCATGGCAAGCCCACCCCAGACGACAACCCGCAGCGAGGCCGGCCCGATGGCGGCCCCACCCGCAACCGCCCCCAACGCGCCAAGGCCCGTTAATGCAATCAGCGTTACAATCACCACCACAGGAATCAGCATCGCGGCGGGAGCCAGCATTGCCGCCACCAACGGGATGGCAGCAAACGCACTGAACGTGACCGCAGACGCAGCCGCCGCCAGTAGCGGTTGTGCCGCTTGTTCATCAGTCAGACCCAACTCGTCGCGCACATGAGCGGCCAGTGCATCCTGCTCCGTCAACTCCCGTGCAACCTGTCTGGCTGTCGCTTCGGACAAACCGCGCGCGATGTAGATCTCCGCCAGCTCCGCCTCTTCGCCCGCCGGATCATCCACCAGCGCCTGCCGCTCACGCTCGATGTCCGCCTTTTCCAGATCAGCCTGCGAGGAGACGCTTACATACTCACCCGCCGCCATCGACATGGCCCCCGCCGCCAGCCCGGCAGCACCCGCAATCAGCACCGCACGTGGTGACGGATCAGCCGCTGCAACACCCACGATCAGGGAGGCAACCGACACGATCCCGTCATTGGCCCCCATAACGGCAGCACGCAGCCAGCCGACACGGTCTACCAGATGCGGATCGTCACTGTGCGCAGAGGGCGTAGCCATCTTAGGACAACCAGCGCTTGCGCCGCCGGTAGCTGCGCACATCACGGAAAGATTTGCGGCCCTCGTCGGACATGCCCAGATAGAATTCTTTCACGTCCTGGTTCTCGCGCAGATCCTTGGCAGGGCCATCCATCACCACCCGGCCGCTCTCCAGAATATAGCCATAGTGGGCGAACCGCAGCGCCACGTTGGTGTTCTGCTCGGCCAGCAGGAAGGTCACCCCTTCCTTCTCGTTCACCGATTTCACAATCTCGAAAATCTGTTCAACCAGTTGAGGCGCCAGCCCCATCGACGGCTCGTCCAGCAGGATCGTCTCGGGACGGCTCATCAACGCGCGGCCCATGGCGCACATCTGCTGCTCACCGCCTGAGGTATACCCGGCCTGTGATTTACGCCGCTCGCGCAGGCGCGGAAAATAGGTGTAGACCATCTCCAGATCAGCGGCGATTGCACCCTTGCCGTCCGTGCGCGTATAGGCGCCCGTCAGAAGGTTTTCCTCGATCGTCAGATGCTCAAAACAGTGACGGCCCTCCATCACCTGTACCACACCCTTTTTCACCGTCTCGGCGGGGTCCTGATCCTGAATGGGCAGGCCGCGATACTTGATCGAGCCCTTGGTCACCTCGCCACGCTCGGAGGCCAGCAGCCCCGAAATCGCCTTAAGCGTCGTTGTCTTGCCCGCGCCGTTCCCGCCCAGAATAGCGGTGATCCCGCCCTTGGGCACGTTCAGGCTCACACCCTTGAGCACAAGGATCACGGAGTTATAGATCACTTCGATGTTGTTCACCTCGAGCAGGTTTTCCACCTGAACCTCGGCTGTAGTGGTCGCGTCCAACATGTCCCTCGTACCCTTCTTGAAATTCGTGATGTCTCTGGCCGCTACACGCGCAGCGGCCAGAGCAAGTGCGCTTACTTACACGCAGGCTCGATGTTGTTTTCCGCAGCATAGGCTGTGGAATCCTCGGTCACCAACGGCCCCAGAACATCCTGATCCGTTTCCGCAAAATCGGAAATCAGCGTCCATGTCTTGGTGCTGGCATCCCACTGCGTCACACCGACCAGACCGTTACCACCGTGGTTCTGACACGAAACGCTGAATTCAGGACCGAAGTTCGGCAGGCCGAGTGCTGCCATCTTCTCTTCGGTAATGACCAGCGCTTCCATACCATCGCGCATCTGTGCGGGCGTCAGGTCGGTCACGCCATGGATCTCCTGCGCGGTTTTTGCAGCTTCCGCCGCCAACATCGCTGCATAAAGACCGCGGTTGTACAGAACCGTACCGATCTGGTCACCGGCACCCGCCGCTTTGCCTGTCTCCACGACATACTTCTGAATGTCGTCAAACACAGGGAAATCGCTGCCCACACCATGGAACGTCAGCGCCTTATAGCCGTTGGCCGCGTCACCCGCTGCCAGAACGTCGTTCTCGGAGCCGGACCACCAGATGCCGATGAAGTTTTCCATTGGGAACCGGATGTTGGCCGCTTCCTGAACCGCAACCTGGTTCATCACGCCCCAGCCGTACATGATCACATAATCGGGCTTGTCGCGGCGGATTTGCAGCCACTGTGATTTCTGCTCCTGACCGGGGTGGTCAACAGGCACTTCTTTCAGCTCGAAACCATGCTTGGCCGACAGCTCGTTCAGCGTGCGGATCGGCTCCTTGCCATAGGCCGAGTTGTGATAGACCAGCGCGATCTTCTTGCCGCTCAGATCCCCGCCGTTTTCACCCAGCAGATAGTTGATCGCCCCAGAGGCACCATCCCAGTAGTTCGCAGGGTAGTTGAACGTATGTGTGAACACCTCACCGTTCTTTGCCGATGTGCGGCCATAGCCCATCGTGTGCATCGGGATGTCATCCGCCGTGGTCTTTGGGATCAGCTGGTAGGTGATGCCGGTCGACAGCGGCTGATACACCAGCCCGCCCCCGTCCTTCAGCGACTCGTAGCACTCCACACCCTTCTCGGTGTTATAGGCCGTCTCGCACTCAGGCACTGCTGTCATCACACCGCCAATACCGCCGTCACGCTCGTTCAGCAGCGTGAAGTAATCCGCATAGCCGTCTGCAAACGGGATACCACCCGCCGCATAGGGGCCAGTCCGATAGCTTAGCGACGGGAATACAAGATCCGCCAGAACAGGGCTTGCCGCCATTGTGGCCGCCACGGCCAGAGTTCCTAGTTTATATTTCATCGGTGTTTCCTCCCTTGGGTTTTATCCGATTGGTCTTGATGGACGGGTTCTTCCCGCCTTCGTTGTCAGCCGCCCCGCATCAATGCGGGAAGGGCCACAATCTCAGTTTTTCCTTCGCCACACGCCACAGCTGGTTGATCCCGTGCGGCTCGGCGATAAGGAAGACGATAATCAGCAAGCCCACGATGACAAGCTGCAAGTGTGCCACGATATCCGTGGGCCAGCCCAGAAAATCAACGCCGACAACCTTTAGCGCGACAGGCAAAAGCACCAGAAACGCCGCCCCTGCGAAGCTGCCAAAGATGCTGCCCAGACCGCCAATGATTACCATGAACAGCACCAGAAAGGACTTCTGGATGCCAAAGGCCTCGCCCACTTCCACAGCGCCCAGATAGACCGCAAAGAAGAGCGCGCCGGCAATCCCGATAAAGAACGAAGACACCATAAACGCCGTCAGCTTTGCGCGCAGCGGGTTCACACCGATGATCTCCGCCGCAATATCCATATCACGGATCGCCATCCATTTACGCCCGGCAGCACCGCGCGTCAGATTGCGCGCAATGACCGCAGACACGATGGTAAAGAACAGGCAGAACAGATAGGCCGCCCAAGGCTCAGTCGAGGGGCCGGTGATCAGGACCCCCAACAGATCCCGCTCAGGCGCGCTGATCTGGCCCGAGGCGGAATAGTTGTAGAACCACGATACCCGGTTGAACAACCACACCAGAAAGAACTGCGCCGCCAGTGTCGCCACCGCCAGATAGAACCCCTTGATCCGCAGGCTCGGCAGACCAAACAACACACCGACAAGCGCCGTCATCACACCGCCCATGATCACACTGAAAAAGATGTTGAGCTCGGGCAAACGGAACAGCAATTCGCCGCCCCACCAGATGTCAACGCCAGTCATGAACTTGTAACAGCTGTAGGCACCCACGGCCATGAACCCACCTGTCCCAAGGCTCACCTGTCCGCAGTACCCAACCAGAATGTTCAACCCCAACGCCGCAATCGAGTAGATCAGGAACGGCAAGAGCAACGAGTTCACCCAATAGTCGTTCACCACAAAGGGGATCACCCCGATGGCAATGAACAACACCAGATAATAGCGATACCGGTCGAACTTGATCGGGAACGTCTGCTGGTCCTCGGCGTAGGTCGTATTGAAATCGCCTGCTTCACGATAGAACATGAAAAACGCCCCCTATTTCTTTTGGCCAAAAGTATCCCGGTGTCCGGGGCAGCGCCCCGGTCCGGCAGTAATCGTGTCAAACGCGCTCAATGATCTTCTCCCCGAACAAGCCTTGCGGACGGAAGACCAAGAACAGCAGCGCCAGCATATAGGCAAACCAGTTCTCCGTGGCCCCGCCAAGGAAGGGCGCGCCGATCAGGAACTCAAACAACTTCTCGCCGACCCCGATGATCAACCCGCCGACAATCGCCCCCGGAATGGAGGTAAAGCCCCCCAGCATCAGAACCGGCAACGCCTTCAGCGCAATCAGCGACAGCGAGAACTGCACACCGGATTTCGCCCCCCACATGATCCCCGCCACAAGGGCCACAAACCCTGCAAGCGACCAGACCAGGATCCAGATAAAGTTCAGCGACACCCCCACCGACAGTGCTGCCTGATGATCATCCGCCACAGCCCGCATCGCACGGCCCTGCTTGGTGTACTGCGCAAACATCACCAGCCCCGCCACAAGCAGCGCCGCGATGATGCTGGCGATAATGTCCAGGTTGTCGATGAAGAACCCGTAGCCCAGCGCCTCATAGGTCGTGCTTTCCAGCCACATGTTCATGCCCTGCGGCAAACACGCGCCCTCTGCCGCACAGACGTCGAGCGATTTAAGCTCGGACCCCCACATCAAATCCGCCACCCCCTCAAGGAAGTAGGCCAGACCGATGGTCGCCATAAACAGAATGATCGGCTCTTGGCCCACCAGATGCCGGAACACAAACCGTTGCACGGCCCATGCCAGCACAATCATCACGAATACCGTCAGGACGATCGCGAGGAAGGAATGAACCGTCCAGCCGAACTTGTGAATGTCGGTGCCGAAGATTGCGTTGATGAGGTGCGAAAACGGCACCTGCCCGTTCTGGATGCCCACCAGCGTCATCGCCGCAAACAGCGCCATAACCCCTTGGGCATAGTTGAAAATCCCCGATGCTTTGTAAATCAACACAAAGCCCAGCGCGACAAGGGCGTACAAAACACCCGCCATCAGCCCGTTCGCAAAGACTTCTATTGTAAATGCCAGCTGCTCGTTCATGACAAAGCCCCCCTCAACTCAATCATGTGCCACCCCCAGATACGCATCGATCACCTCCTGATTGTTGCGCACTTCGTGCGGCGTTCCGTCACCAATTTTCTTGCCGTAATCCATCACAACCACACGGTCGCTCAGGTCCATGACCACGCCCATGTCGTGCTCGATCAGCGCAATCGTGGTGCCGAATTCATCGTTCACATCCAGGATAAAGCGGCTCATGTCCTCTTTCTCCTCTACGTTCATCCCCGCCATCGGCTCGTCCAGCAGCAACAGCGAAGGCTCGGCGGCCAGCGCACGCGCCAGCTCGACCCGCTTTTTCAACCCGTAGGACAGCCGCGATACAGGCGTCTTGCGAATGGCCTGAATCTCCAGAAAGTCGATGATCCGCTCCGCAATCTCGCGGTTCTCTATCTCTTCACGCTCCGCCGCCCCGCGCCACAGCATTTGGCTGAAAAGCCCGGTTTTCATATGCGTCAGACGGCCGGTCATGATGTTGTCCAGCACCGTCATTCCCTCGAACAGGGCGATGTTCTGGAAGGTCCGCGCAATCCCCTGCTGCGCCACCTCGAAAGGCTTCATCGCAGGGCGCACCGCCCCCTTGTACCAGACGGCACCCTCCTGCGGCACATAGAACCCGGAAATGACATTCAGCATGGATGACTTGCCGGCACCATTTGGCCCGATGATCGCCCGGATCTCGCCTTGCCGGATGTCAAAGGAAATGTCCTTGATCGCTTCCACCCCGCCAAACCGCAAGGTGATGTTCTTCATCTCCATCACCACAGGGCCAATCGTGCGCCCGTCTGCCGTGACATAGCTATCGACGTTGTCTTTCACGCGACGCCCCCCTGCTTCATTTTGCAAAATAATCTCATTCCCGCGCCCGCCACGCACACTCCGCTGCGATGGCACAGAGTATGGGAGGGTGGGCGGGGCGTCGCGGAACGCGCGCGCCGCATCACCCTCATTGCGCGGCCATCTTGTGAATACCCGTGGACACCGCAGCACTGCGCACTTCCAGCGTCGCCTTGATGCTGCCCTTGCGGCCGTCCTCATAGGTCACTTCCGTCTCGGTGCTCACCCGCTCCGACCCATCATAGAGCGCCGTGATAATATCGTGGTACTTCTCTTCGATGATCCGGCGGCGCACCTTGCGTGTGCGCGTCAGCTCTCCGTCATCCGCATCCAGCTCCTTGTGCAGCACGACAAAGCGGTGGACCTGACAGCCCGACAGCATCTCGTCCTGCGCGACAGATTTGTTCACCTCTTCAACATGGCTCTGGATGGTATCCATCACCTGCGGATGCCGCGCCAGCTCCTGATAGGACGCATAGCCGATGTTGTTGCGCTCCGCCCAGTTGCCCACCGCCGTCAGATCGATGTTGATGAACGCGGTGCATTCGTCCTTGCCGTTGCCAAAGACCACAGCCTCCAGAATGTTCGGAAAGAACTTCAGCTTGTTCTCGACATACTTGGGCGCAAACAGCGACCCATCCGCCATCTTGCCAACATCTTTGGCGCGGTCGATGATCCGCAAATGCCCCGTGTCAGGCTCGACGAATCCAGCATCCCCCGTGGCCACCCAGCCTTCGGCATCCTTGGTATCCGCCGTGCTCTCCGCGTTCTTGTAATACTCGACGAACACACCGGGCGAGCGGTAGAACACCTCGCCGTTGTCGGCAATCTTCAGCTCCACACCGGGGCAGGTCACGCCCACCGTGTCGCTGCGCACCTGCCCGTCCGGCTGCGCGGTGATGAACACCGTCGCTTCCGTCTGTCCATAAAGCTGCTTCAGGTTGATCCCGAGCGAGCGGTAGAAATCAAAAATTTCCGGCCCGATCGCTTCACCGGCGGTATAGCCCACCCGCACACGGCTGAACCCCAGCGTGTTCTTCAGCGGCCCGTAGATGAACAACTCACCGAGGCGATACTTCATCCGGTCGCCCGCGCTCACCTCTTTGCCGTCCAGTATCGCAGGCCCCACCTTGCGCGCGACCCCCATGAAATAGTCAAACAGCTTCTTCTTGAAGCGGCTCGCGTCTTCCATGCGGATCATCACATTGGTCAGCTGCGTCTCGAACACGCGCGGCGGCGCGAAATAATAGGTCGGCCCGATCTCGCGCAGATCCACATGCATCGTGTCCGCACTCTCGGGACAGTTGGTGCAGAACCCCGTCCACAGCGCCTGTCCCACGGAAAAGATGAAATCCCCCACCCAGGCCATCGGCAGATAGGCAAGAATCTCATCCGTTTGCCTCAGGTTGTCGAACTCCGAGGACGATTTCGCCGTCTCGATCACATTGCGGTTGCTCAGCACCACACCCTTGGGCTTGCCCGTGGTGCCAGAGGTATACAGCATCACGCCCGTGCTGTCGTAGTCCAGCTTGGCCTGACGTGCTTCCAATTCCCCGATATGCTGCGCACGGCCCGCGCGGCCCATCTCCTGCACGGCCTGATACTGGTCCATATGCGTGTGGTCGTATTTGCGCAAACCGCGCGCATCCAGATAGATCATCCGTTCGAATTCAGGCAGTTGGTCGTTGATCTCCAGCAGCTTGTCCACCTGCTCCTGATCGCCCACCACCGCAAACCGCGCGCCACAGTGCCCCATCACATAGGCCATCTCTTCGGCGTTGGCGTCCTGATAGAGCGGCACAGGCACCGCGCCACACATCTCGGCGGCCATCATCGCCCAATAGAGGTAGGGACGGTTGCGCCCGATGATTGCTACAAAGTCACCCTCGCGCAGCCCCAGCACCATCATGCCCAGCGCCAGCGCCTCCACCTCGTCGCGTGTCTGGCTCCATGTCCAGCTTTGCCAGATACCATATTCCTTCTCACGGTAGGCTGGTGAATTGGCAAACTGCTTGGCGTTCCGGTGCAGCAGTGCCGGAACCGATGCGGGTTGCCCGGCGGGACATTGTATCAAAGCCAAATTGTATCCTCCCAAATCCTGCCTCTCCCGACAGGCCGATCGCTTTGCGCGATTCAGTGTAGCGCGTAGAATGCCTGCGCTACATTCCCCGTCAACTTTTTCCTGATGTTTTCTCAATTCTTACGAATTGTAACAGCACGCAGTCTGCCTTTGACACCTTGTGCGCCGGGTGCAAACTGCACCCCATGCTCTTACGCGATGAACAAACCAAATCCATGACCATGGCGGGCCTGAACCTGATCGGGCAGGCGCTGACCATCTATGACCGTGACCTGCGCCTTGTCCTGTGCAACGCCCCGTTCCAGAGCATGTTCGATCTGCCCGATGCCTTCGTGACCCCCGGCGCGTCGTTCCGCGATACCATCACCCACCTCGCGCGCAGCGGCGAATACGGCACCGTCACGGACGTGGACAGCTTCGTGCAGGAACGCATCGAGCAGGCCCGCGCGTTCAAACCGCATTACATGGAGCGTACCCGCGCCAACGGGCGCACCATTTCCGTCGAAGGCTCCCCGCTGCCCGATGGCGGCTGGGTCACCGTTTACACCGACATCTCGGCGGTCAAGGCACAAGAGGCATTGCTCCGCGCGCGCTCTGACGCGCTCAGCGACCAGCTGCTGTCCCACGCAGAACAACTCGCCCAGTCCAACCGCGAACTCGCGGCCATGATCGCCACGCTGGAGGAAACCAAACGCCAGCTGACGGCATCCGAAGCCCGCGCGCGCCTGACGACCGAGATGATGCCTGCCCACATCGCCCACGTCGACGCGCGCGGCACCTATACCTATTCGAACCTGCGCTTCAGCACCATTTTTCCCGATCGTCCCTCCGACATCATCGGCCGCCGGATGAGCGAGGTTCTGGGCAGGGACACTTACAGCAAGATCTCCGGCGCGCTGACCTCCGCCTTCGGCGGGACCGCCGCCTTGCAGGAATTCACCGATGAAACCAGCGCGCGGCGCATCCGCACCGCCCTGACACCTGATCGCGCGGGCGGCGTCTATATCCTCTCCATGGACGTCACCGCAGAGACCCAGAACCGCGTCGCCCTGCAACAAACCCGCCGCCGCGCACTGGCCGCCCAGATGACATCGGGCCTCGCCCATGATTTCTCCAACCTGCTGACCATCATCCTCGGCCTGCAATCACGCCTTGGCCGCCTGCCTGCCCTGCCCGCCGAAGCCGCCCCCCTGATCGAAGGCACATTGGCCGCCGCGCGCCGCGGTGGAGCCCTGCTCACGTCCATCGCCCAGATCACCGGCCCGCGCAGCCTGCGCCCCACCGCAACCGACCTGTCCAATCTGCTGCAAGACCTCGTCATCCTTGCGCGCCCGACCCTGCCAGAGGGCATGACGCTCACGCTTGATGCACCGAAAACCGGTCCGGTCCTGCTGGATCGCGGTATGCTGCTGGACAGCCTGCTGAACCTCGTCCTGAACGCCCGCGACGCCATGGGCACCAGTGGTGAAATTCACATGTCCGCCCGCCGCGTGCATGACACATGGATTGAATTCCGCATCCGCGATACCGGCCCCGGCTTCTCCGAGACCGCGCTGGCGCAGGCGCTTGATCCTTTCTTTACCACCAAAGGTGCCGAAGGCTCAGGCCTTGGCCTGCCCATGGTATATGACATGACAAAACTGGCCGGCGGCGATCTGCGCCTCGCCAATACCGGCAAAGGCGCGCTGGTCACCCTGCGCCTGCCCTACCGCGCCGCCGTGCCCGCCACCACCGGCCTTGCCCTGCTGGTCGAAGACCGCGACGATCTGCGCGCGCTCATGCGGGACATGCTGATGGGTCTGGGGTATTCGGTGATCGAGGCCGCCTCGGCAGACGAGGCGACCGCCCTGCTCGCCGATCTGCCCGACATCGCGTTGATCCTGTCAGACATCCAACTGGAAGGCGAAAGCACCGGCACCGACCTCGCCCGCCGCTTGGCGCCAGACAGCCCGCCGCTGATCCTGATGACGTCGCTGCCCCCCGACGCTCCGTTGTTTCTAGAGGCGCAAAAACTCGCCCCCGTCTTGCGCAAACCCTTTTCCGCCGATGATCTCTCGGCCCTGATCACGCCTCAACAGGACGTCCCCGCATGACAAAACCACTGGTCAGCATCCTAGATGACGAACCCGAAATCAGAACGCTGCTCTCCGACGTCCTGCAAGAAGCAGGCTTCGACACGATGAGCTTCGGCCGCGCCTCGGCGTTCGAGGCCGCACTGGCCAAACGCACCCCTGACGTGTGTCTTGTGGACCTGTCGCTGCCCGACACCGACGGGCTCACACTGGTCCACCGCCTCGCGCTGGAACAAGGCGCTGTCGTC
>TARA_R110002020_G_scaffold101331_2_pt1 | contig 13185 bp, 16 predicted proteins | sample TARA_R110002020 | Tara Oceans TARA_R110002020 (sample SAMEA4396489) | marine metagenome | biome: Westerlies Biome; feature: [MES] marine water layer (ENVO:01000295) within the mesopelagic zone...; material: water (ENVO:00002006), including particulate matter (ENVO:01000060) such... | reverse complement strand
CGTTCCCTAATGCTCTAGAAGTGTATGTCTTGGTATCTAAACTTATACCAGATCCACTTGGAGGGGTTATTGAAGTGGTACTTAAAGGCACTGTCTCTAAAGAAACTTCTGCCGTAGATCCTGATTTAGATAAAGTATTAGGTTTCTTTGCTAGTTCTTCTCGCAATAACGTCCTAGAAGTATATTTTTTAGTATCAAATTCTAATACAGTAGATGGTGTTGTATCTAAATCTGTAGGAGTTGTAACTAAATTATTACCTCCTGTGAAAGAGGAAGTTACACTTGTTGTCTCAGTCGCAACTGTTGTAGGAGTATATTCCTTTCTAGTTAAAGTTATCCCAGAGTTGCTCGGAACTTTTATTGTAGTTGGTGTTAAAGGAACTGACTGTAGATTAACATCTGTTCCTGATGCTAACCCTGCCGTAGCAGTTAGAGTATGGGGAGTTAATGCTCTAGAAGTGTATGACTTGGTCCCCGTAGATTGAACAGGCACACTTGTTGAACTTAAAGGGGTAGGTGTTGTTGTTAAATTATCGCCCCCATGCAGCGCAGTAGCATCTATACTTACTGTTTCAGTTGATAATTCTACAGAAGCATACTGTTTAGTTTGTAAATCTAAGCTCGTACCATCTGGGGGTGTTATCTGTTGAGTATCTAAAGATACAGCCTGAAAGGAAATATCAGTACCTCCAGAAACAGAATTAGTTGCTTGTGAAAGTGTTTCAGTACTTACTGGTGTAGGAGTGTATTCCTTAGTATCTAAAACTAACCCAGAACCAGATGGAGGAGTTATTGATGAAGAAGTTACTGAGACAGATTGAAGATCAATGCCTGTACCCCCAGAAACACTACCAGACACTTGTGTTAAAGCTTCAGTGCTTACTGCTGTAGGAGTATATTCGTAAGTATCTAAAGCTAAACCAGAACCAGATGGAGGAGTTATTGAAGATACTGATAAGGCTTCAGGTGTACTTGTTATGCTAGGGCTTGAAGTAACACTATTAACTGTAGTTCCTGAACCTGTTGCTTTAGCAACTTGTACGACTTTTAAATCAGTAGGAAGGGGGGTAGTTAACAAACCATCTGCAAATGTAGCTAATGTAGTATTGCTATAACTTACGTCATCATCAGGAATGGCTTGCCAAGTTTTATCATTACTGTTCCCTCGGATGTTTATCTGGTCGCCAGCAGTCGCTATATTGATTTGACCTTGTTTCTTCAGAGTCCTTAAATTTTTCTTATCATCACTCTTAGTATAATCTTTATATATTAGCCCCTCACCTAACCCTAAATTATTTAAAGTATTATATCCGCAAGACCATATGAGGGGCCCTCTATGACCCTCTATACCACCATGATCCCTTACAGATCTTGGATCATCTTTGTCAGAATCATAATTGTTTCTTAAAATTACTCCGTTCGCAAATTTAAATAAAAGAACATTATATATACCGTACTTCTCAGTATCTTCAGTCCCATCACCATCCAACAACTCAAATGGTGTCGATTCAGGAGGATCGTCTTCTTCTGTCTTTAACAGAATATAATCATCTAAAAGCTTCCCCTGTTGATCCGTCATAAATTGTGAGTACACACAACCTTTCTTCGTATCTAACTTTATCTTTAAAGGACTTAGTTCATGTTTTTTAATTAATTCTGTAGTAAGTGGATGGATTTCATATAAGTAAGCTTTTGTTATATAAACAAACTGATCCCCATCAGGCTGGTAGTTATAAGGCTCATGCTCCTGACGATAACGAATCTCGTCTTGAGGAGTTGCCCCAACCATACCCGAAGGATGATTGCTACTATAAGCCCCACTGTCGATAGCCCCTTGTTGACCCACAGCGGAAAGATTACTTAATGAAGCATCTGTTATATCCCTGTCAGCAGGAGATATTGGACTCCCATGAGCTCCAATATTACCATCTGTAAATTGTTCAGGCATTAATTAAAAGAGGGTGGGAACACAGTAGTAGTTTCTTTTATATAACCTCCCCTAGCTTTTTGTTGAGTCACTCTAACTCTAAGTCCAGTTTCAACTATTGCATCAAGATTTGGTGGGTCTGTTTTAGGCAATGTTTTAACATATGAGGTGTATTTATACACAGGATCAGTAGTTCCTGTAGTGAACCCAATGTCCCCACCTAACGCTGGGCCATTAATTAAACAAGCTGGTATTCTTATATTTATATAAGGAGTAGAAAATGCAAAAGACTGGGGCTGCATAGCTTTAGGAACGTCGAGGTCAAACTCTGTTAGCTTATATTCTTTTTTAATTACTGCCCTACAAGGCCCACTATACCCTTCGGGATTCATGTGGTACTCTGGATTATGTTGCACCTGACCATCATGCTTCTCCCAAGCTACAGATGAAATGCTTTGTAATACAGGTGGAAATGTAAAATTAATTGAGGTATCTAGTTCTTCAATTACTAAAGTAGTCGATGAATTAATTGCAGAAGATGTTGTTGATCCAGCGATAGTTTCTGTCTTTACAACTTCAAACCAATCTGTAGATACCTGCCTCCCTTCTTTGTAGAAAGCAACAGCCGTCCTCGGTGGAGAGGAATTTCTAAACTCTATGGTAGTACTCCAATAAGAATTATCAGCATCGGAAATTAAAGTTTGTATGGGAGAGCCTCCACCTGAAGGGGTTTCTCCTAATGCAAAATAACTAACTGTTGCTTTTAAATTAGAACTAGACATCTCATCCCACCTCAGCGTTTCAATATCTTCTCTAACAAAAAACACTCGCTGCTCAACAATAAAGTAGCCGTCTAATTCTGGGTCACTTAACCGTTTTTGTTGGCGTGACATTAAGATGTAACCTTTTCCAGTAAAGTTAGCTGAAGAAGGTTCAGTAGGCATAGCATCACCAGCTTCTAAAGAAGCATCATCTTCTTTAAAATCTGATCTAGGTGTAACATAAGTCCTAACAACAGTATTAAACTTAGACTGACCTAAACTAGCTTGTGAGTATTCAAAGTTGTACTCATCTTGACTAGCCCTAGAAGCAGCATAGTAGTACTGATATAATTGCCCCTCAGCATCAAACTGTTTTACAAAGACTAGTTTGTGGTTAGGGAACTTAGAAGTATTTGGGTGAGCTGATCCATAAACAGGGGGTGTTTTACCAACACGTTGTTTATCTACAGTCTCATAAAATAATAGATCTTGAACATTTGGAGATACAAATGTTAATACTGACTGCCTTTGAGGGCTTGGTTGGTTTCTATTTACAGGCACTTGTCTTATTACGCTTCAGTTAGTGTATAACGATACCCAGTAAAATACTCTAAGTTAACTGTAGATGTTGCTCCATAATCACTTGTTAAGTTCTTTTTAGTGACCCCATCTAGTTCATACACCGTCCCAGTCCCCTGTGTAGAAATCTGAACTAAATATTTATTAGTGTTGCTGTTTACATTAGCAACGCCAGTCATTGTAGCTGTCCCAACAGCACCAGCACTCCCATCAAAAGTAATAACTCCTGCACTTGTTACAGAAGCTACTCCTAAACCGTTGTTAGTGGCTGTTGGACATTTAACATATACTGGATGATCAGGGCCAACAGAGATTAAATTTACTAAACCTGCTGGTATACTAATATCATAAGCAGTTCCCCCATCAACACTGACAGAAAGACTACCAACAGTATTTGTGTTCTTAATAATTAATAGCCCTTCATGTTGAGATGAAAGATCAAGGGTTCCTACATCTATAGCACCACCTGCAACTAAAGCCCTAGCCCCTCCTGATGCATACTCATTGAATGGGTTTGTATTACTATATGCGGAGGCTGCTGTGCTGTATGTTTCACTATGTATATGATTGCCATATACCAGCCTAACATTTCCTGAAATTGAAGTTGGCATCCTTAATTATAGGGCTAAAGCAAGTAAATAGCAAGCCTACTCACTTTAAGAAATAGTGAAAATTAATTGACTTCTTTTTATCTAGAACGAATATCAGGCATGGAAAAAATATTTATTGCTACCCCAACATACGGATACCAAGCCTTTATAGATTATATGCATGGTTTGGTTAACTTTGTAGCAAGTGATCCCCCAGAAGATTTAAAATATGAGACATCTTTACACTTACACTCAGGATCTTCACTAGTTACACACGCTAGAAATAATTGTGTGCTTCAGTTTTTAAAAACAGACTGCACAAAGCTACTGTTTATAGACGCTGATATTGGATTTGAGCCTGAAAACATTTGGAGGTTACTAAGGAAAGATGAAGATGTTGTAATAGCCCCCTACGTAGTTAAGACTTATTCAGGGAAAGAGCAGGATAACTTTGTTGTACATTACAAAGACCCAAGCAATATAGCTGTAGATGACCAAGGTTTTATTGAGATAGAAGCAGGGCCAGCAGGTTTTATGATGATAGATAGAAAAGTTTTTGAAAAACTACACGAAGCTTATCCTGAGAAAAAAGTATTTATACGCCACCTTATTGAAGGTGTAGTAACAGAAGAACCAAACTACTACACATACTTTGATTGTAGTACTTCAGAAAACGGGCACTCAGGTGTAGGTGAAGACTTAGCCTTCTGTAAACTGTGGACTAAAATAGGTGGTAAAATATTCTGTGATGCACACGCAAAACTTACACACTGTGGCACACGCCAGTTCAGTGGTGCTTTAATAGAATCGTTAGTAGGGAAAGAGTAACTATTAAGATACGTTAGAGGCTTCTCTAAATATCATCAAAGCAGCTTCCGTTGGTCCTATCTCTCCAGAAGCTAACGCAGCAGCTAACTCAGGCATTGCCATCACTAACTCTTGTATATCCTGCATTTGCTCTTGAGATTCTTCAGACTCATCTAGAGGTTCTCCATAGATAGTCTCATATAAACCAACTAAGGCTTCTTCACTAGGAACTGCAACTTCTTGCGGTTCCTCTTCAGTCTCAGCCTCAGACATGTCTTCTACAGAAAGATCATCTCCTTCTTCTGGTAGTACACTTACAAGCTCATCAAGCATAGCATCTGCGCTAGGTTGTTCAGCTCCTTCCATTGGTTGTTCTGCTACTTCTGCCATAATATTTATAAAAAATAACCCCGATCCCCATTTTTGCAAGGGGATCAGGGTTATTGTGAATTATTTATGCAGGGCTCCTTTAAGGGAGCCCCACTCTAAATTAAACAGCAGCGGCAGTAGCTGTGTCTCTCTTGAAGAGAACAACGTAACCGAAGTCTGTCTTAATCGGCTTTGATGCAGCAGCCATGATACCTCTGAAGAAACCAATGTTTCCATCTGGGTTACGTACAACATCAGGAATGTTAGTCCACTTGAAGTCACCTTTGTAGCTGACTGGATCAAATGCAAGACCATTCACATTGCCAATAGGTGTAGGAATCAAGGACTCCATCACATCTTGGTGTAAGATGTACGCTACTTCAATAGCAGCACTGTCATAAGCTGAGTTCATCACAACTTTCTTGTTTGAGTGATCCACGTCATAGACTGGTACTTCAACAAGGTTATCATTAGAACCACTCAAGGCAGCGTTGAATCGTGGAAGCATATCGTCAATCAAGTGATAGAAACCTCTGAAGGATTTCTCAACACCTAAAGGAGCAATAAGATCGCTCACTCTAGAGTTGTTGTAACGAACGTCATCACGGAATCCAGACTCAGTCATCAACTGATATGAAGCTTCTGATGAGCAAACCAATGTAAATACTGGTCTACCATTCTCAACTCCATGAGCATTACTTCCAGCACCTTTACGCACTAATTGGAAATAAATCTTATCCAAAAGAGCGTTAGAGATGTTTCCAGTTACGTCAGCGACGTTATCTGAAGTTCCACCATCTCCACCAGCGGTAGCAGCAGCATCAACATCTAAAAGCTCAGATGAGTCAGTAGAGTGTGTTGCTTTACCTTCAGCGCCAGTAGCGAATATAGAAGCAGCAGACTTAGCGTAAACAACATTGTTACACTGTTTGTCATACTGTTGACGGTAACGGTTCTCCCATGAAGAGCGAGTAGACTCTTTAAGGATATCCATAATAGCACGAAGTTGCTCTGTACGGTGGGCAGCATAACGTAGTTCTTCAACATTGATACGTGGCGACTCAATTACAGCCCTACTAAGGCTATAACTTTTAATGATCTTTGAGAAGTCAATGTGGTTAACATTGTCTCCGCCAGTAGGAGCCCCTGTTGTAGACTCAGTTGAATTAGCTACAAAACCAGCAGTAGCTGATCCTTGTGTAGTTCCCAACGCACTCCAGTTAGTACCGACTAGAGCAGCAGACTCATCAAGGTCTGCGTCGAGTGGTGACACTGGAAGAGCACGATCATAAATCAACGTGCTTAGTGTGTATCCCATTCCTTCTGGGAATGTAGATTGTTTAATAAGATCAATCCAAGGACTAGTGTGAAGAGTTGATTTATGAATATCATTACCAATTCTTCCCGCTTCTTGGGTCAATATTGTGTTAATAGTTTGATCCGCAGCCGATCCCGATGCGGGGGCTGACAGAGTATTTGGAGGTCCAAATGCCATTGTATTTAGTTTCTAATTGTTAAGTTATAGTAAGACAGACCTCTCCTGTTTCGTACTGGAGACGATCTAAGTAAAGTTATTGGAATCTACTGAACTAGAACTATTTATGGCTAGAGCAACCAAGCAGATTGATTATGGAACGGAACACAGCCCATTGATAACGCCTTACTAGAACTAATTAAGGCTAGAGCAACCCTGCAATTTGTTAACTATATAAGTTAAACTTATTAATACAGAGATGCAACAGGGTATTTTAAAGCACTACCCTAGTGCCAAAACTAACCTCAATAGCCAGCCTTAGTAGCTTTAGGGGCTTTAGGAGCTTGAGTAGCTTTTTTCTTTTTTACAGTTTTTCCAGCATTTTTAATTACAATAGCACGGGGCGCTTTTTTCTTCATTTCGTTTCGTTTTTTATTAGCTAAATACTTATCATTAAAAGATTTTGGCGGGTTCGGACCTGCTGCATCATCAGCTACTCCTGTAGATTGTTCTCTGGAAATTCTAGTCTCTCTCGTTTTACGATTAGGCATCCTTTAATATATAACTATTTATTAATATTTACAGTGGAAATTTTTAAGGTCCATGTTTAGATTAAGTTATGAAGAAAATAATTGTATTACTGGGGTTAGCTATCATAGCACTTGCGAACGTATCATGTAACTCTACCGATGCTACCATAGGACTACCTATTCCCTTTACGAGCCCAGCAGTAAGGGTAAACCTTGAAACTCACATTACACCACTACCACCAAAGATTTGCGTGGGACTTGATGTAGTCGAGAATTAATGCCTAGATAACCGTATAGCAGCCCAAAAAGAGGCTACTATATGAAATAGTCCTGTGATCATTACCATTGGTCCTGACGCTATTGATAGGTCGCCAGTTAAACCAGCGTAAAACCCTATTAACAAAGGGCTTAATGTGGCGAAGAAAAGAAAAAGTCCAAGTGCTTTATTACTCATATGAACACACTAACATGTGTTTAAACGAGTTATCAACTACTTTTCTTTTTCCATACCACCTTCAACAGCATCCAGAAAGGATATAACGACTGCTTTTTTCTTTTTAGGCTTTTTATCTTTCTTATCCTCTAACTCATCTTCATGGACAAGACCTAACTCTTTGAAGATCATATGCTCTTCATAGGTATCTGCCATCATGCTTTTGCCTGTCTTGGGCTCAAACATTGGATGGGGCTCAAAATCTTTTTCGTCTTTTTTCATTTTTTCTTTTTTGGTTTATACTTCTTACCAGTAGCCCTGATAAATGCTTTACGCTCTGCTTCAGTGTATTTAGCTTTTTGTTTTCCTTGAGCAGTAGCTTTCCGTTTTCTACGGGTTCCTGCTGCATACTTAGCAGAAGATAACATTTTTATAGCAGCAGAAGGTAAATAGCGCTCGCCTGTCTCAGAAGATTTTTTTCCTGATTTAGTCCTCCACCTTTCTTTAGTCCAATCTTTTAAAGACTGTTGTGATTTTTTAACAGCCATTACTTGTACCCACCACCTTTTTTCTTATACATCATAGCAAGTAATTGAGCTTTACGGGCTGACCACTGACCTGCCCTACCTCCTTTTGTACCTGCCATAATCTGACGGAACAATCGCTTACGCATTGTAGGCTTTGTGTAATTACCAGCTTTGTTGACTGTAGATTTCTTTTTTGCCATTACCAAAGTTTTCTACATGCCCAGTAACGAGCGGTTGTTTTGTCTTTTGCCGTCTGACAATTATGCCTAGCCCTAAAGTTTTTACGCCTTTTAGGGTCTTTATGCTGCCTAAAATCTTGATAATCCCTATGACCAAACCCTACTTTCTTAATTTTGTCCCCTTGTTTACCGAGAACTACAAACTTCTTTTTACTCCCAGCAGGAGCTTTCTTTGGTTTGTTGAAACCAGCATACTTCTCCCCCCTCCATAGGATTTTACCTGATGGTAATCTTTTGAATTTTGCACTAGCCATAACTTAATATAGCCTAAAAATTAAATAAATAAATACTTAGGTGTTTGCTAAATAGGATATAGCATTTCTTAGATTATCTACACTATCTTTAAATACACCAAGGCCACGATTACATCGTTGGCAAATCCATCCCCTTACTTTATGGGTTGTATGACAGTGATCTAATACCCAAGGAGTAGTTCGAGTAAGTGAATGTTCTTTAGCATCTTCTCTACTACTACCGCAAATAGGGCATTGGTAATCTAAAGGAGGGGGCTCATTTTCTTTTTTTAGTTTTTCAACGAGTCTTTGCAACTCTCTTTTACACTTCCGACACTCTGTTCTGAAGTAACCCGCTTCGGGGGCAAAAGAAGTGACAGGTAAGTCTTTATGACATTTAATACATTTTTTAGTATCTACCCCTTTAGGTATAGAATAAAATTCTTTAAATAACTCTGTCTGTTTATAAAACATTAAGTGCCCGATAAGGCTGCGCTGATAGCATCCTCAAAAGACAGATCAGAAGGTCTAGTAGAAGCCGAATCAGATGTAGGTGATCCCGACATTGTAGGCTCTGCTCCTTCGTACTCAGCTAACTTACTCATAAGTACTTCTGCTTCAGCACGAGAAGAAAGATATTCACGAACAATGGTAGGTAAAATTTGTGATGCCACAGAGTTATAGGCAAAGTCTACAGGGTGCACGACAGAGGGATCTAGGTCAGCAGCTTTAGATTCTATAGAAGACATGTCTAAACCTTCAACACCATTTAAGAAGGGTAACTTTTCACCAACTCTTTGTACCACATTCCTAGTAATAGTCTTTCTTATCTCAGCTCTTTCAGCAACCTCAGCCTGTTGTTTCTGCTCATCAATATATCGAGCTTCTTGCAAAGCTGCATCAGCATTATCATACAAAGAATTTCTTCTATCCATTATAGGATCAATGTCTTCTATTATCCTGTATATAGCAGACTTGTCTCTATCAGTAGCATCTGGAAGTAACTCAGCTAATTTTTGATCTTGGGAATCGGTATCATCTAAAGCAATAGCGTCTACAAGAGAATCGTAGTCTACGTCATACTTCTCAGCAATAACTGATGCCTTGTCCATTAAACGGTTTAAAGGCTCTGTAACAGCTTCTTGATACTGAGATGTATTTTCTAAATCACTAAAAGATTTTTCAACTTCATACTGCTGCAAAGTTTCTTGTAGTGACTCTACATCTTTATTATCTGCAATAGCGGATAGCTCTTGCATCTTAGACTGTTGTTCTTTAACAGTCTGCCTAAGTGTATCTAACTCTGATCTATTAGTTTTTAACTCGTCTTTAAGTTGTTTGAACCTATTAGCTGCTTTAGGTGTCCATTCATCCCCAACATCTTCTGATAAATCTTCTATAGGATCTTCCGCATTTACTTTTTCTTTAGCCTCTTCTGTAGACTCTTCTTTGTCAGCTAAGGGGGGCTCCTCTGTAGTTTCAGGTTCTGATTTAGTTTCTTCTTTAACTTCTTCCGCAGGAACTTCAACATTATCTAACGGGGACTCCGTTATATTTGATAGAGCAGAATCCAAGGCATCTAGGAAGCTGTCTTGAGTAGTCTCTTGAGGTAAGCTTTCAACAGCAGGTGCTTCGGCTGCTGGTGCTTCTAAGGTTGCGGTGTCTGTATGTGCGTCCATTCTTGTGGTGTTGTGTCGGGCTTATCTCCCTGAACTTTTGTTAGTTTATGTAAATCACTGAAAGCATCACGATATCCTGCGTACCATGCATGACGGTTGCTGTTAACTTTCTCGTCTCCGACAACTGATCCGAAAGTTGGTCCTGCTGTGTCTTTGAGAATTGCGACTGCCGTTTGGAAAGCCTCAGAATCCAAGACCGTTCGTAATTCTTCAATTCGTTTAACATCTCTAAACCACCGATCCACAGGAATCGGAAGGGCAACTTTTTTTGGCATTCTAAATTATTGTTTCTGCAAGTCCATTGCGGTCTTTGCGTCACGCAATGCTTGCTCTTGCTCAAACTTGGCTTGCTTTAACTGCATGTCAAGTTCTGCTTTTTGTTGGGACATCTGCATTTTCATCTGATGTTCCTGCATCTTAGCTTCCATCGCAGGATCAGGACCACCTTCAGGAGCTCCTTCAGCTTCCGCAGCCTCACGCTGCATCTTCTGAACCTGCTTTGAAGTGTTATTTATCATCTCTTCTGCAAATTGTAAAGCTTGTTTTGCTTGTCCAACTAAACCTTGTTGCAATGGATCACCCGCAAGTTGCTCTGCGGTCATCGCTATATGCTCATAAAATGCCTGTAATGCAGGTAACACAGCCACAGGGTCTGCTTGACCCGTATTCAACTGCTCAATTAAACCCGTCAAAGATGGGATATGCTCCGCTAAATGAGCTGCATGTAATTCAGAAGAAACCACAGGAACAGAATTGCCCCCCATCAACTGTTGGTTTTCAAGGAACGCTATCTTACTATCAATAGTAGGACGACCACCCTCTGCCACAGGAGCATACCTGTCTGCTAAATCATGCCCAACACGAGTAGAAACTATATCACGAGTAAGGTTCTTACGCCCCACTTCATCAAACGAACCTGATATAGCTTGTAACTCCCGAAGGGCAACCAACCTATTAGCATATGAGCCATTACCAATAGATCGGACGGCTTTTGTTCTAGCCAAATCCAAAGTCTTAATAAATGATTCCTGTACCCCTCGGTCTGCACACCTACGATAAAATTCGTTAAGTGATTTATCTTTCTTACCTGTAACTATTCTCCTAACTATTTCTTTAAGAAGCCTGTTCCATGATGCATAGAACAGGTTTAAGGATGCACCCGATAACCGAGTACTAACATCCATGTCAGCAACAACCTGCATCTGATTCTTGTACGGTGAACTCTGATTAGGTCCATATGTACTAACAGTATCAGTATTCAAAGCTAACTGGTTTGAAATATCTGTTAGCGCTGGTTGCACTCCAGTACTCAAGTTAGGTGCTGCTTTTGCTATTATATTTACGTTGGGGGATAGGACCGCATACGCTCCGTAATACGTGAACCCTAATTCATCTAGCGCCCTCTGGTTCTCAGGTTGGATCATAACTGCCGATCCTAACATTGCACCATCAATCATCTGACAACGTAATCGATTACTCGTCTGTATATGATTAAAGATACGATGCCCCAACCCCCGTATAGAATGGTATGTGCCATTCGAGCCAACACCATAATTGAACATTACATATGCATGTTCTGGTTTGTCGTAACGGGAAACCTTCTCATATAAAAATTCTTTGCAATCACCCTCCGTAGATATGTAATGAGAAATAGTGCTATCTAACTCACGTACCCAAAAATGTAATACAGATACTGTCGGGTTCTGATAACCCTCATGTATATCATTGTTTTTTAACTCAGACTGTAGCGTCTCCCAGTCATCATAAATGTTCTTGTTACTCCTACGACCCCTCGTAGTTACATTCTTCAATAACACTCGCTTCACCTCATCAACATTCCAACCCACCTTAGCAGCCGCTTCAGGGTTTTTGATGAAATTAAATAACTCATGCATGTGATACTGCCTACGCCCAATAGCTACATCAATCGCTGACTCAGATGCTGGCGTTTGCCTCGGTATCAAAATATCCGCAAAACTACCCACCCTAAACTTCCAATCATCAGGCGTATCAAAGTAAGTGATCCCTGTACCATGTTTAATGAACGTCGTACATAGGCGCAAATAGTGGGAATGGAAATCAGGCCAACTGCGTAACAAATGAGTTATCTCCTCAGATACAATATCTTCCTGCTGGGTAATCTCGCTAGGTTCTCCCTGCGTACCCTTTACCTCCACTAGTTTTTCCAGTGAAGAGTAAAGGTCTACGTAGGCAGATAGCGAAATATCCAGCAGCCGTTGAGCTTCACCGAAATTCAAATTAGTTTTAAGACCCTGACCACTCGCATTTAATTGCCCCTGATTGTATGGGTTAGCTCCATCAAACATCGCATCAACCCTCGCCCTGTTTACAGAAGACTGCTCATCAGCTTTGCGAAGACCTTGAAATATTTTTAAAGCACTTTTTACGTCTTTAATACGACTCTTTGTAGGCTTGCCATCTTTATCATAAGCTGACAAACCATCTAGCTCTTGAAGGCCCTGTGGATCATTATACATTAGTTACTAAATTTAAGGCTTTTTCACTCTTCATCAAGAGGGAATCTAGGTTCAGGAATCAGGGTTCACCATACACAGTCCACAATCTCTTGTACTTGTCGTTGGCGACGACACCCCTCGTAGTCATACAAGGTTACGTATTGCTTACCCGCTGCGTTGGTTCTTTCTGATAAAAGGTACATCTTTCCTGCGTTTGGTCCCCGTCTTGGGGGCTCCATACAGTAAACAGCCCCGTACTCGGTCACAGAGTAGCGAGGATACTCTGGAACCTGCCTAGCTTTAATTTGACCCTCAATCATGGCTCTCGTTAATTCTGGGGGATTCTCATCACTAAAAATGAGCTCGGCTAGTCTTTGGGAGTCTACAGTTACTAAACGCCCTGACTTTTTATAAATACGGCAGTACCACCTACCGCTCTGATATTGGGATTTCAAACGACGGCCTTTGTTGTAAATAAAACCGTGTTGGTCTATCTCGTACTTCGTTTTGGGGATCGGGCGACGTTCGTTGTTTTCTAGTAGGTTTTCCATAATCTATAG
>TARA_R110002020_G_scaffold18931_16_pt1 | contig 13187 bp, 13 predicted proteins | sample TARA_R110002020 | Tara Oceans TARA_R110002020 (sample SAMEA4396489) | marine metagenome | biome: Westerlies Biome; feature: [MES] marine water layer (ENVO:01000295) within the mesopelagic zone...; material: water (ENVO:00002006), including particulate matter (ENVO:01000060) such... | reverse complement strand
TCGTCTTCTTTCTCTTCCTCGGGCTGTTCGACACCGCCCGCGGCCCCTCCGCGACCGGCAACGGTCCCAACTCCAAACCGTGACACCCACCTTGATCTGACACCCCTCGAAAGGAATATCACCATGGACGTCATTCTTCTTGAACGCATCGCCAAGCTCGGCCAGATGGGCGAAACCGTAAAGGTCCGCGACGGCTACGCCCGCAACTTCCTGCTGCCGCAGGGCAAGGCGCTGCGCGCCAACGCCGCCAACAAGTCGCGCTTCGAAGCCGAGCGCGCGACGCTGGAAGCGCGCAACCTCGAGCGCAAGTCGGAAGCCCAGAAGATCGCCGAAAAGCTCGAAGGCAAGACCTTCGTCGTCGTCCGCTCGGCCGGCGAAACCGGTCAGCTCTACGGTTCGGTCGCGGCCCGCGACGTGATCGCAGTGCTCGCCGACAACGGCTTCACCATCGGCCGCAACCAGGTCGACATGAACAACCCGGTCAAGACCATCGGCCTGCACACCGTGCCGCTGGCGCTGCATGCAGACGTCACCGTCACCGTGACCTTCAACGTTGCCCGTTCGGCCGATGAAGCCGAGCGCCAGCTCAAGGGCGAAGACCTGTCGTCGGCCGACGCCATCTACGGCATCGACGAGGAAGCCGCCGCCGAAGCCGCAGAAGCCGCCGCCAACGATCCGGACTACCTGGATGAAGACGGCGAAGGCGAAGACAAGGCCTGATTTTCTTGCTGATGCGGGCTCTGGTTCTGATCGCCGCAAGTCCTACATGAGTTCTGAGACCGCCCGGTTTGGAAGACCCGGGCGGTCGTTATTTTTATCGATCTGAAATAGTCAGATAACTGCACCTTCATTTGGTTTTTTTTCATTCTATTTTTTAGAATCCGTTTTGCACCAAACATCGCGAAGTGCGTTCAGCAAATTCACTGCTGTCAACAACCAATACGATTGGCTGCATATTTTTCAATTGCATTTCTTTCGTCACGGTGCATTTATTTACATATACCCGTCAAGATATAGGAAGGTCCGTTGAAACTAGGCCCTCAAAACCACACAATGCCGTCTCCGTGGATTGGCGGGATTGCGATCGTTTTTGCCAGCATACTGTCCCTGATATCCACTCCTCATCTCGCGGCTCAGGATACGGGCGATCCAGGCAAGGCGATTGTCGAAAGGTACCTGACCGACGGATCCCGGGAGAAAACCCTTGAACAAATCCGCGCGCAGGAGGAGCTGAAGCAGCGTCAGGCGGCGGAGCGGATGGCTCTTGAGGTTGAAATTCGCACCACAATGAAGCGAATCCGCTCCCTATTGTTCGAATTCGAGCTGTTTCTGGCGGGTCTTCAGGACGGCATCTCCAAGCCCGACTGCTCCCAGGTCGAGGTTTTGGAGCAAAGCATATCGGAGACATCCGGCCAATTGGAGGTTTACGAGGATAAGTGCCGGGCCATTCCGGACGGAGCGGGCGCAAGCCAGGAGATTTGCAGCAAGCAGATTGCCGAGTTGACCAGCGAACTTGCGGCCTTGGCCAATGCTAGGCAGACGATGATCGAGCAGTGCGCCGCAGTCGGAGTACCCAAGCCATGACGGGCCTATACGTTGCTTCGCTGATCAATAGGCCGGCAGGCCGTAGACGGATGGGGCAGTTGCTCTCTTTGGCGCTGCTAGCGCTGCTTGCCGCAACACAGAACACCAGAGCAGACAGCGATTTGGACCGCAGCCGAATGGAAGAACTTAACCTCTGGATCGGCGAAATTGATGGCGAGTTGGGCAGGATCCTCAAGGATCTGAAGGATTACGAAACTGTTGTTACGCTATGGAATTCTCTTCAGAAGAATTACCTGTATTTCACGCAGCAGGCAGACACAACAGTGGCGCATTGCTACAGCACTCTAGATTATATCAAAAGAATCGAGAACGATACCGGGCTGAAAACACCGTATAAGACGCAGATTTCTAAATGCCAAGTTATCATCAGAAGTCACAAAGGATCAATCGACTACTACTACAATCGTTTCGACAGAATCCGGCGCGACGTTAATTTAGTCCGTACGCTTGCCGAGGATGCAGCACGTGCCGCCGATACAAACCAAAGAAATCGGGACCTATTCGAGATCGAGAAGAGACTTATCGAATCGATGAGGTCCACTGATGACTCGCCGGGAACAAAACGTATGCTAGAACAAAAAGGCACGCCTCTAGGCGTTCCGTCGAATTGAATTCGATCATGGATTTTCTTTCGCGACAGTCGGTCAACTTCGCAACAGGCGCTGCCTTGTTGCTTGTCAGCCATGTCATTGCGCCAACGGCGCATGCCGAAGAAGACCTGCTTACCGACCTAGATTCTGATCTGCAATCAGCAGTTGTCCTTTCCTCGGATGACCTCGCAGAAAGGGTGAAGGCCTGGTACCATGCCCACGAAAGCAACCTGACCCGGGAGCAGGCGAACGCAGTCCGCACGCGGCTTACGCTAGCTCAGGCGATCGATCAACTGGCCATGCTTGATTACTTTACCCCTCTGCAGGAAGGCGGGATGCCACCGCTCGATGCCCTGCAACTCCTCGGCAATATCCTCGATACGCTCAAGAGCTTCTCGTCCGCCGAAGCGGCGGGCGCTTCCGGAGGAAGCCTCGACCTGATCGCCAAGGCAGTGGCCGATAGGTACGCGGAACCGCTGCTGCGGCGGCGCGCGCGCGCCGAATTGAAGCCTGTCGCCCCGGATGCGGGTGGCACACTGGTCGGGCAGTTCGCCTCGGCTGCTTCCGGCGGCAAAGCCGTAACCATATTCGATCTTTCCTACGCTCCCTCGCCGCCACTTCTGCTCTGGTCTCTCAAGACATTCGATCAAAAAGTCGCAGCGGAAGTGGCGTCGGTAAAGGTCCCGGACTTGCTTGCGGCAGCCGCCGGCGGAGGAACGGGCTCCGGGACGGTCATGACGCTTTACATCGATCTATCGAACCATCGCGATACTTCCGCCGCGCTTGCGCGCATTTCGAAGATCAATTCCCTCTCCGAGGGGATGGTCAAGGTTGTGGCCGATCGCGTCAGCGACCGGCTGGAAGCCTGCGTGGAGTCGGGCACAACCAAGACCAGTCATTCCGACCGACATCAGGCGCGCATCGAAGAGGCCGCCCGAAAAGGCCGATCAGTCATTGATCTATCGAAGCCGTGGGGAACCGATCCCGCGCCCGAAGTGTCCAGTGACGAACAGGGCGCCGCCGAATTGGAGGAAGCGCGCACAAAGAAAAAGGCCGCCGCACTAGCTGCATGCCGCAAAGCCATACATGCCGATGCCCTGTGGGGCCGATCCGCTTTTTATGATGCCAGACGGATGCTGGTGGTGTTCGACAGAAGGGACGAAGCGGCAAGCCAGAAAGCACAAGACGACCTCATTGATGAAGCTGTCTACCTGTCGAAGATCTGGCCGGGCTAGAGTGTGATGCTCGGCCGTCTTCTCGTCCGACTTGCCCGGATCGCCTTCGTGGCGCTGTTCGTGCCGCTTTCCGCAATCGCGCAGGAGGAAGGCCGCGAGACCCTACCGCTCAAGAGCCTTAAGGGTGGAGCGCCGCAATGGAACACGCTGTTGAGCGCCTGCCCGCAGCAGAGAGGGTTTGTCAACGAGATGCGCCAACTCGCCGCCAGCTGGATGAATATAGTCAAACACATCCGCGCGTGCGATCTGGACAGCGTCTATTTTTACAATGACCCGGAAACCACGGGCTATGTTCGCGACTCCCTCACCTATCTAGCTGCCCGATCTTCGCCTGCCTGCGCCCGTCAGGCTCGAAATCTGTCGGCTGATATCGAGGCAATCAGCCGGGAACTCGCCGAGAACGCGCCGCTGATCGCAAGGATCTGTCACGCCGACGATCACGCCGCAGACTGGCAAAAAAGCCAGAAGGCGCTCGACCGGTCGATCGGGAGAATATGCTCCGCCCTGAGCCCCAGCTCCGGACTTCGAGGGGAGAACTCATGTTAAACGATGATAGCATGAAAATAGATTATTTATCATTATGCTTGTATCCCGTTGCAGCATACGCAATATACGCGGTATTTGAGTATTTTTATAGCCAAAATCAAAACTATGGAGTCGAGTCAACCGATAATAAATTTATATCAAAAAGGTTTTTTGCTTCTATTATACTTACTTTTTCTGTATTTACAGGTATTCATACATTTTTATACAGCAATTACTCAAACTTTATCGAAGATTCGGAAGATGAGATGCCCCAATGGTTTCAAGCGCCAAAGGATCCCATTAAGGAAGTTCAAACGGCGCCACCACGCGTTTCTCGCGATCCGCAATTCACTTGTGACACCCCGCCGCTGATCTCGCGTTTGTCCGGACGACCACAACTCAACCATCAGGCGGTAGACGACTGCATCGACCGGGCCGGTATCTGCCGCAATTTGCTTCGCGCGCTGTGTCATGCCGGCGCCCACAGTGATCCGCTGAATGCCTGCATCCAGCAGACCCGCAACCTGTTGCCGGCTGGAGACGCGAGAGTTGTGGCCGATCTTTTGTCCACAAGGGAAGACTGCAACGAAGAATTGGGAGTTTGGCTAGGGCAATAGCGGGCCTGAAAGCCCGCTTGAAGGGGAGACGATACAAATGCGCAAATGGCTTGGAATGATGGCATTGGGGTGCGTCGCCGCCCTAAACATGGGGTGTCAGACGACAGACCCATATACACGCGAAAAGAAGCCATCGAATGCCAGCACGCTCGCGGTTTCGGAAGGCGTGAAATGTGGAACGCTCGCTTTGGTGTCAGGCGCTTTGAGTGGCAACAACCGTGCCGTGGAAGATGCTGCAATCATGGCGGCCGTCTGTGCAGGAACTGGCGCTCTTGCCGGCGCAGCGCTGGATGAGCAGGAGCGCCGGCTACTGGCCGAATTGGAGGCCGCCGGCGTGAAGATCGCCGTCCGCCAATATAATGAAGTGCTAGAAGTCGAAAGCCCTATCGTCTTTTCGTCCAATTCGTCCATATTGGAGGGCGCATCCTACAGAAAGGTCGTAGCCATCGGCAAAGTGCTGGCAAAATACAACGAGAAGCCGGTGGTAATCATCGGACACACGTCCTCTGAAGAGCCGAAAACTATTGGCGACAGGCGTGCTAAGGCGGTCCGGGACACGATCTGGAAATTCGCTGGATCCGTTAAAGTGGCCACAAAGAATCAGGGATCGTCCCAACCACTCGGCGACAATGCTTCGCAAACCGGGCGGGAGCGCAACCGTCGTGTGGGCGTCTTCATTCGGCTGGGATCGGGGAATTCTCCATCCTCGTGAGTTGAGACCGGTCGTAGAGGCCGATGTCCGTTTGGGAAACACTATCTGGGGCCAGATCGGATGATCCAGGTGCCGAAGCCATTTATTCTGGCATTGGCACTCAAGCCTTTCTACTCTTCCAGCTTTGCGCTAAAACCGCGCCATGGCCGTTCCAGCATCCGACATGAACCTGCAGGCGCTTGCGGCGCTCCTGAGCTTTTACGCCGACAGCGGCGTCGACGATCTGTGCGAAGACATCGCCATCGACCGCGTCGCGCAGTCGGCTGCGATCGCGCAGGCGCGGACCAGGCCCGCTCGGCCCGCCGCGGCGGATGGCGCACCGGTCGACGCCGGACGGCAGGCGCAGGGTGCGGTCGCCTCCCCGCCCGCCGAGCGTCCCAGGGCGGCAGCATCCGCCGCGCCGATGTCGCCCGCGCCGCAGGCCTCGCAACTGACGATCCCGGGCGAAGCGGCCTTCGAGGACGCGCGCGCTCTGGCCGCCGGCGCCACCTCGATCACTGAACTGCGCGCCGCGCTCGACGGCTTCACCGGCTGCAACCTCCGCCACAGCGCCAAGAACCTGGTCTTCGCCGACGGCAATCCGGAAGCCGACGTGATGTTCATCGGCGAAGCGCCGGGCCGCGAGGAGGACATCCAGGGCGCGCCGTTCGTGGGCCGCGCCGGGCAGTTGCTCGACCGCATGCTTGGCGCCATCGGGCTCGACCGCGACACCGCCTACATCACCAACATGATCCCCTGGCGGCCACCGGGCAACCGCACTCCGGCGCCGCACGAGATCGAGCTGTGCCGCCCGTTCATCGAACGCCATGTGGCGCTCGCTGCGCCCCGGATCGTGGTCATGCTCGGCAATGTCGCCAGCAAGGCGCTGCTCGGCACCGACAAGGGCATCCTGTCGCTCAGGGGCACCTGGATGGAGTACACGGCGGGCGACAGCCCGATCCCGGCGCTGCCGACCCTGCATCCGGCCTATCTGCTGCGAAATCCGGCGCAGAAACGGCTGGCCTGGGCGGATCTGCTGTCGCTGCAGGACCGGATCGAGCGACTCGGCGCCGCTTCGCGGGACGGCTAGAACAGCCTCGCCGGGCGGCGGGGGCGCGAAATCATCGGCCCGCGTCGCAATCCGGCTGTCCTGTCGCAATCCGGCATGACATTGTCTCCGGGAATGATTCATGCACACGGGCCTCGCGTCTTCCGGATATCGCCGGATTTCGGGCAGGCCGTGTTTCGATGCCAGGGAAGCCGCCATGATCCAGTCCATTCGATCGGTGGCGTCGTTGCTGATTTCCACCTTTTTCCTGCTCACCGCGATGGGCCTGTCGGGATATCTGATCCCGGTCCGCGCCGTGGCGGAAGGCTGGTCGACCTTTGCGATCTCGCTGATCGCCACCGGCTACGCCATCGCGTTCACCGCCAGTTGCGTGATCACGCCGCGGCTGGTGCTGAAGGTCGGCCATGTCCGCGTGTTCGGCGCGCTGACGACGATCATGGCAATGTCGTTCCTGCTGCACTCGCTGATCGTCCATCCAGCCGCCTGGGTGCTCACCCGCGCGCTGGCCGGGTTCTCCATCGCCGGCGCCTACATGATCATCGAAAGCTGGCTCAACGAGAAGGTCAGCAACGAGAACCGCGGCGCGCTGTTTTCGGTCTACATGGTGGTGAGCATGACGGCCGTCATGGTCGGCCAGTACATCGTCCCCTTCGGCGATCCCTCGGGTCCGACGCTGTTCATGATCTGCGCGCTCGTCTGTTCGCTCGCGGTGATGCCCACGGCGCTGTCGGGCGCACAGTCGCCGCAACCTCTGACCCAGGTGAAGTTCGACATTCCGGGGCTGTACCGGCGCTCGCCGGCGGCGGTGGTGGGAACCCTGCTCGCGGGCCTGATAGCCAGCGCCTGGGGCGGGCTCGGCCCGGTCTACGCGACCCAACTCGGGCTGTCGACGACCGAGGGCGCCTCAATGCTCGCCATCGCCATGATCGGCGGCGCGATCTTCCAGTATCCGCTGGGCCGCGCCTCGGACCGCATGGACCGGCGCAAGGTGATGATCTTCGCGGGCTTCATCGGCATCGCCGCCTGCGCGGTCACCGTTGCCTTCGGCGTCGAGAACCGCATCGTGTTCTTCGCCGGCATGCTGTGCCTGGGCACCGTGCTGTTTCCGATCTATTCGCTCAACGTGGCGCATGCCAACGACCACGCCAAGCCCGATGAGTTCGTCGAGGTCTCAAGCGGCCTGATGCTGACCTATGGCGGCGCCACCATGGTCGGCCCGCTGATCACAGGTGCCGCCATGGACCGGTTCGGACCGCATGCGCTGTTCGTGACCATAGCATTGAGTTTCGCCGCCTATTCGGCCCATGCGGCCTGGCGCATCAGCCGTCGCGAGCAGCCCTCCGAGGAGATGCGCTCGGACTTCCTGCCGATGGCCGCCCTGCCCGACCTGACGCCGCAGACCGCCGAGCTCGACCCGCGCTCGGATCCCGCCTATGGCGAGGACGCGGAAGAGGACACGGCGGCGCCCTCGGGCGCGGCCTAGCGCCGGCGGCAAGCCCGCGTCAGCCGGTCAGAGCGGGAACAATGTTCCTCCGGTGGCGTTGCCTTAACAGCACCCCGAGAAACCGAGGATACCATGATGAGAAAACTTGTCTTTTCCATTCCGCTGAGCATCATCTGGATCGCTGCGCCGCTACCGGCAGCAGCACAGGAAGACGTCCCGGTGGGGCCGACCGGCGCGCCGCTGTGCGGCATCAGCGAAGACGTCAGGGCCACCCACACAGCATGGCAAAACGACGAGCGGGATATGCTGCTCGCGGAAGTGGTGGAGGAAGTCCATCTCCGCAGCGGGCCGGGCATGAACTGCGAATCGAGCTATCTCGTGCCGGCGGGCGGCACCGCGGAACTGGTGGGCTGCGGCGCATACTGGTGCGGCATCGTATACGGGACCGAGGCCGGCTATCTGCCCAAGAGCGTTCTCACCGGACAGATCGACAAGGCGCCTCCGCTTCCGGAAGATCCGCGCTATCCCGGGGTTCCCACCCTTGAACTGCCGATCGACTGACGATCGGCCGACGCGCAACCAGCGCAAGGTGACTTGATGCCCTTCGTCGGCATGCATCCCGGGTGGCATCCGGCTTCCCGTGCTGCCGCGGCGGGTGCCAGTCATCCCCTGCTTGCGCTGCCCGGCAAGCGGTGACGCAAGGCGCGGACTGGATTGAGGCTTGTGCGGAATCGCATGCCCCGGCCCCTCGCTGAGGGGCCGGGGCTTTCTTCATTTAACACTGTCGTCGCCGGTTAATTGTCCGAAGACTTGTTATCTGTCGCGTCACCCGAGGTGCCGGATTCAGTTCCATCCGTAGCGGTGGATGCGCTGTCGTCGGACTGCGCCGCGCCAGATCCTGACGTGGAACCGGTGCTCGAAGCGGAACTGTCGCCGCTGGTGCCGCCTTGACCGATCGGTTGACCCGTCGGGCTGTAGAGCACGACGTCAGCGCCCCGTCGAAGCTCGGAGCGGATCTGCTGCATGGTCTGCTGACGCAGGAACTCCTCGATCTGCGGACGCACCTGCTCAATCGGCGGAAGGTCCTGCTGGCCCGCCGACTTCGCCTCGTCATAGGCCGTCTGGACGGCTTCGTCGGTGACAACCTTCGCCATCTCGCGGTCAAGCCAGACCTGCACCATGGCGTCGTTCTCGGATGCCTGTGTCGAACGCTCGACCAGCGCCACGACATCGGGATCCTCGGCAAGGCTTTCGCTGCGCGCCTTTTCGAGGATCAGTTCGCGAAGGATCAACTGCTCCAGAGCCAGAGGCACGAGCATCTGCGGCGGCTGCGACCGGATCTGCGGCGGCAGAACGCCGATCAGGCCCAGGACGTCAGATCCGCGGATCTCGGCGTCTCCCACCGTGGCCACGATGCTGTCGGCTTGGATACCATTCGACGATGGATCGGAAGCGGTCGCCGACTGGCCGGTCGCCTGATCTGTCGTCGCCGACTGGCCGGTGGTCTTATCGGTAGTGGCGGCGTCGTCCTGCGATCCGGTGTCCTGGGTCTGCTGGGCGAGCGCGGCGCCCGTGGCAATCGGGAGGCTCAGGAGCGCTGCAACCGTGGTCCCAAGCAGGTGTGATTTCAATAGCTTCATGTCTTTCTCCTTTCGTATGCATGTCCGAAGCCAACAAGCCAGCTCACACTTTGTTCCGAAATATTTCCGGCCTCACATTTGGCAAAGGGCCGTACACGCGGCCACGGCGCGGCAATGAACGGGGGAGAACGAGACATTCGGGCGCACCCGCGAAAGGCGTCTAGCCCTGCGGTGTGACCAGCTTGCGCTGGGCCTTGCGTTCGAGACCCAGCGCGTGTTCGCGCAGGATGACGAACAGGCCGGCGCCGATCACGATGAGGGTGCCGATCAGCATCGACCAGCTCGGAACGTCGCCGAAGACGACATAACCGATGGCGATGCCGAGCACGATCGAGGTGTATTCGAACGGCGCGATGGTCGATACATCGGCATGGCGGTAGCTCTGGGTGAGCAGGATCTGCCCGAGACCGCCGCAAAAGCCGGCCATCGCCATCAGCGACAGGGTCTGCCAGTCGGGGATGATCCAGCCGAAGGGCAGCGAGGCCAGCGACAGCACCGTCGCCGTCAGCGAGAAATACAGAACGATCGTCGGCGTGCGTTCGGTCAGCACCAGCTTGCGCACCAGGATCATCGCCGTCGCGCCAAGTGCGGCGGAGGCAAGGACGCCGGCCGCACCCAGCGCTTCCTGCGAGCCGAAGCCCTCGGAAAACAGGCTGAGCCGCGGCCAGGAGATGATCAGCACGCCGCCGAGGCCGACGACGACCGCCGACCAGCGGAAGATGCGCACGGTCTCGCCCAGAAACAGCGCCGCGAAGACGACGGCGATCAGCGGCATGGCGTAGCCGATGGCGATCGCGTCGGGCAAGGGCAGCCGCATGATGCCGTAAAAGCCCAGGCCCATGGCGATGACGCCGATCAGCCCCCGGCGCACATGCGACCACGGACTGTTGGTGCGCCAGGCGGTGTCGAGCTGGCCACGCAGCGCCAGGAAGATGAGGATAGGAAAGATCGCGAAGAGGGAGCGCAGGAACACGATCTGCCCGGCGGGCATGCCCTCGCCCGAGGCCTTGATCAGCGTCGACATCGAGACAAAGACTGCGACCGAGGCGACCTTGAGGGCGATACCTATCATAGGGGAACCGGTCGGCGGGGCAGAGGATGATTGCGATGCCGCCTTTTGGGCGGCTTCCGGGGTGGGATCTGGCACCTTGTCTCTTTCATGATCCGGACCCGCGCGGCGAAAGCCTTGTGGACCCGGTCTGGGGCGGTCAGCGGTTACAACAACCGTTCGACGCAACGATAACTGCTTGATCGGCCATCGTCCGATCAAAAAAGCTGATGGACCGCCCGCGTCGCGCTGATGCGACCCGGCGCCACGGCCGGGCCGGTCGCGCCACGGATCAGCCGTTGAGCGCGTCCCAGACGCGCTGCGGCGTCGCCGGCATCTCGATGTGGCGCACGCCTTTCGCCCGGTCGAGCGCGTCGATGAGCGCGTTCATCACCGCCGGGCAGGCGCCGATGGTGCCCGCCTCGCCCGCGCCCTTGATGCCCATGGCATTGGTCGTGGACGGCACGTTGCGGGTCTCGAAATCGAAATACGGCACGCTGTCGGCGCGCGGCACGGCGTAGTCCATGAAGCTTGCAGTCAAAAGCTGGCCGTCCTCGGTATAGACCACGCCTTCGCTGAGACACTGGCCGATGCCCTGCACCACGCCGCCATGCACCTGGCCCAGCAGCAGCACCGGGTTCACCGTCATGCCGAAATCGTCGACGATGGTGTAGCGCGCCACCTCGACATGGCCGGTCTCCGGATCGATCTCGATCTCGCAGACATGGGTGCCGTTGGGATAGGTGGCTTCGTCCTGCACCACGTCGGCAAGGCCGGTGCGGTCCTCGTCGGATTTGGCGGCGCGGGCGATATCGGCATAGCTCAGCACCCTGTCGGTGCCGACGATGCGGGCCGAGCCGTCGACCAGCTCGATGTCGGCGGCGGACGCCTCGAGTTCGTCTGCGGCGATCTTCTTCATCTTCTCGGCCAGCACCTCGGAGGCGGCGGAGACGGAGACGCCGCCGAGCGGAATCGAGCGCGACCCGCCGGTGCCGCCGCCCTTGGCGAGTTCGTTGGTATCGCCCTGGCGCACGGTGATCTTGTCGAAATCGATGCCGATGCGGTCGGCCACGAACTGGCTGTAGGCGGTGGCGTGGCCCTGGCCGTTGGTCTGGGTGCCGATATAAAGCGTGATGCCGCCGTCGGGATCGAGCGTCAGCTTGGCGGGCTCGGAGCCCGCGAAGGCGCAGGCCTCGATATAGACCGCGGTGCCGAAGCCGCGCAGCCTTCCGCGGCTTTCGGCCTCGCGGACGCGCTCGGGGAAGCCGGCGAAATCGGCCTTTTCCAGCGCGCGGGTCATGTGGCCGTCGAATTCGCCGACGTCGTAGTTGCGGCCGCCCTGGGTGAGATAGGGAAACTGCTCGGGACGGATGAAATTGCGGCGCCTGAGCTCCGCCACCGGCATCCCCAGCTCGCGGGCCGCCGCATCGATCAGCCGCTCGATCAGGAAGGCGGCCTCGGGGCGGCCGGCGCCACGATAGGCGTCGACCGGGACGGTATGCGTGTAGACGCCGCGCAGCTTGAAATCGAGGTTCCTGATGTCGTAGACGCCGGTCGCCATCGAGCCGCCGAAGGTCGGCACATATGGCCCGAACTGGCTCAGATAGGCGCCCATATTGGCGATCAGGTCGATCTTGAGGCCCAGGAAGCGCCCGTCCCCGTCCATCGCCAGCGCGGCGGTGACCTGGTGGTCGCGGCCGTGGGCATCGGCGAGGAAATGCTCGGTGCGGTCTGCCACCCATTTGACCGGACGGCCGATCTGGCGGGCCGCTTCGAGCGACAGCGGGTATTCGCGGTAGTTGAAGGATTTGGTGCCGAAGCCGCCGCCGACGTCGCGGGTGACGACGCGGAAATCCTCGAGATCCATCTTGAAGACATCGTTGGCGAGCGTGCGGCGGATCGAGTGGACCCCTTGCGAACCGAGCGTCAGGGTAAACTTCTTCGCCGCCGCATCCCATTCGGCGAGGCAGGCGCGGGTCTCCATGTAGTTGGTGACCAGCCGGTTGTTGACGAAGCTGATGGTGGTGACGTGATCGGCTTCGGCGAAGGCCGCATCCGTCGCCGCCGCGTCTCCGACACGGTAGAGATAGGCCTGGTTGGTCCCCAGATCAGGCCAGACCAGAGGCGCGCCCTCGTCCAGCGCGGTGGCAAGATCGGCATGGGCCTCGCCGAATTCCCACTCGATGTCGATGAGTTCGGAAGCATCCTTCGCCTGCTCGAGCGTCTCGGCGACGATGAAGGCCACCGCGTCGCCGACATGGCGGACCTCGCCGTCGCACAGCAGCGGCGTGTGCTTGAGCGCATGGCGGGCGCCATCGGGTTGCTTGACCGGCGCCAGGCACATCACCGGGCCGAGATGGGCGACGTCGGCGGCCGTCAGCACCAGGTGCACGCCGGGAGCGGCACGGGCGGCGTCGAGATCGTTGATGACGAAGCGCGCGGCTGCGTGGGACGAGCGCAGCACGAAGCCGCGCAGCTCTCCCTCGGCCCGGATGTCGTCGGTGAAGGCGCCCTCGCCGCGCACAAGCTTCGGGTCTTCCTTGCGCAAGGCGGAGGCGCCCACGCCGAATTTTGGTGTCGCGATGTTCATGGCAGGTCCCGGGGCTGGATTGCTTTCGAGCCGCGCACGACTCTCACCTCAACTTAATGGCGGGGCCGGAAATGTCGAGAGGGCACGCGCCCGCGGGCTCGGATTTGCCGCCAGGGGGTGAGCCGGCGATCCG
>TARA_R110002020_G_scaffold72272_3_pt1 | contig 13190 bp, 5 predicted proteins | sample TARA_R110002020 | Tara Oceans TARA_R110002020 (sample SAMEA4396489) | marine metagenome | biome: Westerlies Biome; feature: [MES] marine water layer (ENVO:01000295) within the mesopelagic zone...; material: water (ENVO:00002006), including particulate matter (ENVO:01000060) such... | reverse complement strand
ACAAAAGGAGAAAGAAATGAAAATGTTAGAAACATTATTTCCAGTGAAAGAAGTTCCTGCCATGCTTGGCAAAGGATTTGATTACAAAGATAATACAGGATGGAAATTTATTATAAGAGAAGATAATGGTGATGTAATTAGTTGTGTAACAGATAAATATAGAATGGTTACTAATCATCAAGTAATTGAAGCAGCTGAACCAGTACTAAAAGAAATTGGAGCAGTATTAACAGAAGAAAAAGCTTTTGCTAATGGAGCGAGAAGCACTTGGACATGGAAAGTTCCAGATATTAAAGTAAAAGTCGATAAGAAAGATTATGTAAACCCTACACTAACATTGAAAAATAGTTATGATGGAAGTGTACAGTTACATATTTTAGCAGGAGCATTTAGATTAGTATGTTCTAATGGTTTAATAATTGGAACTACTATTAGCAATAAAGTTAATAAACATTCAATCTATAATGTTAATTTAGATAAAATAGATGAATCGATAAAAGATACAGTTGATAGTCTTCAATTCGTATTTAAGAATCACTTCCCAGCTTTAGTTAATACTAAAGTATCTCCGAAGCATATTCATAATCTAATAAAAATGTTTCCAGATTTTACAATGGATTCATTAACGCAGTATCTAATGTCTCATAAACCAGAAACATTCTGGGATTTGTTAAATGCTGCAACTTGGGTAGCAACTCATACTATGAAGAGAAATTATGAAACTACTCATAAGTTAGAAACGAAAATCTATCCCTCCATTACCAAGTGGGCAAGCCAAGTCGCTAAATCATGACATCAGTACAGTTTTTTGACTGTCCTGTAGTGATTCCTTATTATGGTGGTAAGTTTAGATTGAGCACTCAGCTCGTACCTATGCTTGCCACCCATGAAAGGTATATAGAAGTCTTCGCAGGTGGACTAAGTATGTTCTTTCGCAAAAAGAAAGCTAGCTATAGCATCATAAATGATATAGATAATGACATTGTGAACTTATATACTTGTGTTACAACGCAGTTAGAAAAATTAACTGATACCTTGTATTGGCTTCCTAAGAGCAGAGCATTATTTGATGATGTAAAATCTACTGTTCACTCTACAAAGGATATTGATATTCCAGATGTAAATAGAGCAGCTCAATATTTTTACTGTATTAGGAACGCATTTAATAAAATACCTTATGGAAGCTTTTCTAAAATTTCCACTTGGAATACATCTGAGATAATAGAGAACTTAAAATACTCTAGAACATTCTTTGATGATACTACAATTGAAAATTTAGACTTTAGAAAACTAGTGGTAGATTATAAACCAAAAAAAGGAGACATGTGGTATCTTGACCCACCATATATAATTGCAACAGAACGAGGTGATTACTATATGGCAGACTTTGGTGTTGAAGAACATGAAGACATGATAGAATGTGTCGATTATATAGACAGGTCTGGAGCTAACTTTATGATTAGCTATGATGATAGAGAAGTAATTAGAGATATATATTCTGATTATAATATCTATGAAATAGAAACTCAATACGCTGGTAGAAATGAAGATGACGTAAAATACTTTATTGAACTAGTAATAACAAATTATGATACAGAACCTCCACAAATAGAGATGTTCTAGAGGAGAATAAAAATGGTAAATAAACCTTTCCCAAAAAGTTATGATGCAGAAGAATCTTTACTTGGTGCAATACTATTAGAAGGCAAATCAATATATGAAAAAGTATCACCTTGGATTAGAGTCGATGAAGCTTTTCATAGCAACGATAATAAAATGATATGGAACATAATAAAAACTCTTTATAAAGAGAATACTCCTATTGACGTAGTAACTGTTATGGAAAAAAGTAAAAGTATGTACAATGGTGATGATACTTTAACAGGATATTACTTGACAGGATTACCAGAAAAAGTTCCAACTACTGCTAATGTAGAAGAATATGCTAGAATTATATGGGAAAAATATATTCAAAGAGAAACAGCTAAAAGTGCTAATAGATTGTATAATGTAAGTTTCGATGAAACAGAGAATGTACAAACAATATTAGATGAACACAGCAGATTAATAGAAGAGTTAAAAGAAATACAACCTTCAAGAGTAAAGACAATTGAAGATATTGTAGATGAAGCTAAAGTAAATATTAAAGAAGGTGGAAATCTTATTCCTTTCGGTATGGATGTCTTAGATTACCCCGCAGGGGGAATGACAAGAAAAGAAATTACTGTATTAGGAGGAAGGCCAGGTCATGGCAAAACTACTCTTATGATTAATATATTAAAGAGTCTTATAGAACAAGGACTTAAAGTGATGTTATTTAATCGTGAGATGAGTAATACAGAAATGATTAAGAAGATGTGTGTCCTAGAAAATAAAGAATTATTATATGCTGATGTTCGTAAAAATCAGTTTAATGATGATACTAAAATTATCATGGAAATGCAGATGGAAAAGATAAAGATTAAATATAAAAAATTAAAAATGTATGACCATATACGTTCTTTAAGTGATACTATGTCTGAAATAGCAAAACATAAACCAGATATTATTATTGATGATTATATCCAGTTAATTCAAGCAGATGGAGTAAATGAAGGAAGGCGATTTGAAATTGAAAAGATAATGCAAGAGTATAAATGGATATGTAAGAGTGAGAATGCTAGTGCTTTCTTACTTAGTCAATTGAACAGAGAAATGGATAGACGTATCAACCCAGAACCAAAAATGAGTGACTATTCTGAGAGTGGTGTTATAGAACAAACAGCTGAAACTGCTATGTTTGTATTCTATGGATACAACTTTGATAGTGAATCATATGACAAATATGAGAGTAAAATTATATCAGCAAAAGCAAGATATGGTAATGTTGGAAGTTACATGGTTGGATTTAATGGGAACAAGTGTAAATTCTACGGAACTAGACAACTTGCATTTGATGATACCAGAAATAAATCGAATACTAAGACCTGAACATAGAAAATGTAGAATGTGTGGAAACTTTGGATATACTGATATGTTTAATTACAAATCTCCATTAAAAACTGATGAATTCATTATATGTAAAAAATGCGCAATTAGAGAATACTATGGCACAAAAGCAACCCATTCAAAAAGATACAAAAAAGACAAAGAACATAATAATCTCTTCAGAGAAAAAATACCTAGCAATTGACCCAGGCAAGTCTGGAGGAATAGCTATCCTTAGTGAGGATTCTGTTGAAGCATATAAATGTCCGCCAACATTTAAGGAAATGGCTGAATTAATAAAAAAAATAAGTAGTAATAATTCCTATATATGTGTACTAGAAAAAGTTCATGCATTTCCAACTGACGCAAGAAGTTCTGCTTTTAAGTTTGGAACAAATTATGGAGCTTGGATAGGAATATTAGAATCGAATAATATAGAATATGAATTAGTAATGCCAAAAAAATGGCAACACGACTTTCACTTACCCAAAGTAAAAAAGGAGAGGAAACAAGAATTGAAAAAAATAGCAAAATGTTTTTACGAAAAAACAACATTATACACAGCAGACGCAATATGCATGGCAGTTTGGAGGAGAGCAAGTGAACAGTGAAGGTGCAAATATGAATTCAACTAACTATGAAATGTTAAAAATGATATTAGAAGCAAATTTAAATCTAATGAAATTAGCTGAAAAATCTACAATGGAAGAACAAGAAGTAATTACTTATTCTACATTAAAAGGCATAATGGAATTTGGTGAAGTTATGGAAAAGTCTTTTAATTTCGCAAAATCATAATTAGACAGTAGGTTTATTGGGTGTCTAGGGGGGTCTACCTTTCTTCCCTCCTAGGCTCCTACTGTCTCCTCTCAAGAGACTGTAATGCTTCTTCTATATCTGTAGGAAGTATAGCAGCTCTTGCTTTTTTATAAACTTTTTGTTGTTTTCTAGCTTCAGCCGTGGGATAAAGACCAAATTCTTGCTGAAGAGCAATTCCTAAACCCATACCACCACCAGCAATTAAAGGAATATGTCTTTCAGTTGCTCTACCAAGTGAAGTATTTAAAATCCTTAACATTTGTGTTGTTTTTGTTGATTGAGTAGATGGGTCATATTTTTCCATACCAGTAAGTTTATGAACTATTCCATCTTCATCTAAATTAATAAAATCTAGCATTTGACCTATATCAAGTATATCTGATAGAAGTGGCCCACCAAATGTAGAAACAACAGGCCCCTTTCCATAAAAAGCTTCTTTTACTTCTTCCTCATCACCCGTAAATGCAACAACTAATTGTTTAAGTCTTTCAAATGTATCATGTTCAATTAAATTAGTAAAGGTTATACCAGTTAAAACAGATGCTATTGTTGGGGCAAGATAATAAGCTAAAAACATTCTATATGCTTTCGATAATCCTTGAGCATTTTGGCCTGGAATTAACTCTCCAGCTTTTATATCTCCTTTTGCTTCTCTTAATATACGAGCATTACGTTCAAAAAACTCAAAACTATAATGTTGAAACTGACCTAAAACTCTACCAACTTTTGAACGCATAAATGGAGATTTTGCATATTCAGCATAATCAAAATGATTTAATACTGTCATATTGATAGCATAATTAGTACTTCTATTTTTAATAGAAGCATTTACTTGAGCATCTGTAATCTTTGGATTTTTCTTTTTTAATACTTCTCTATATTTAGGGCCATCCAACCAATCATACATTTGAGCAAAAGCAATTTTAAAAGTTCTTTTACGATTAGAGTTTTCTGCCGCTCTGTGGAATAGACTTGCTTTATTAGCAGCCCATCCAACTTTATCAGCTACATTTTCTAATCTACTTTTTTTAACAAACTTATATTTATTAGTCTGTGAATCATATTCTAGTTGTTTCTGAAAAGATGCTTTAGCACCAACTTCAGTTTCTATTAATTGAGGAGCTCCTTCTTCAAACAACAACCCAACTTTCTTTAGTTCTGCATCAATAGATTCTTCACTAATAGCTCCTATCCTATTCATAATTTCTCTAGATTTTTTCTTTGAGCCAAAACCCATTTCTACAAAATCTAAAAGCCTTTGCATAAAGTTTCTGGCTGACCCTCTTGGATTATAACCCAATTTTGATATAAACTCAAATCCTAATAAAGTTCTCATTAAAGCTCTAGTTCTTGGAGACATATCAGAACTTCCATTAGCTGCATAATGCATATCTTTTAAATAATTAACAACAGATTCTCCATATCCTTTAGCATCTCCATCAAGTTTATATATTCTCTCTACAGCAGTTAATCCATTTAACATATGCTTATCCATGAAAGCTGTATGATTAAATCTAGTTACATCTTGCATATAGTTTTGTACTGAACTAAGAAAATTCTTGCTATAATCATAATCTTGGCTTCTTTTCTTTGTATGTCCACTAATAAAAGTGTCTATGCCATCTATCACTTGAGATATTGTTTGCTGTTTTCCTTTAGTTTTTATATATGGATTTGAAGCTTCTTGCATTTTATCTAAATGAGGCATTAATTGTTGCATAAAATCAACACTCATATCTCTTGTATAATGAGGAAAAAATCCATTACCTTCATATTTAGGCATTAGTTTTCCTCTTAATTTTTTTCTAATAGTTTCAAGTCTGGAAATATCTATTTCACCTTGATTAGCTTCCATCCTTGTAATAATACCATCTATCTTAGCATCCACTCCATTCCTAAGTTGTCCATACAAACTATCCATCAATGTCTTGTAACTTCTTAAAGCATTAAACATATTTCTACTAACCTTATTACCATCTATTGTTTTAGCAGTTGCCAAGTCAGTTTCTTTTAATTTTATATTCTTTTTCCCATCTCTAACATCTTGTTTGTCAGATTCACTCATATTTTTGAATATTTCCTTTTCTATTCTACCTAAATCATTTTCAATCACATAACGTAAATCTTCATAGACTTGTAAATAATTTTCAGAAATCATTTTATCTATCTTATATTGAACTTGCGAAATTTTTGCTGTATTTGGTTCTTCTCCATTTTTATATCTGACAATTTCTTGTTGTAATTGTTCATCCATTTTTCTCATTTCTTTTTGAGCTTTTCTAGTGCTGAACCCAGCAAAAACACCTCTTCCACTTATTATATCTCTATCTATTGATTCCCTCTCAATATCTTTCATCATATTTTGCATTAAAGTTTTATAAGTTGTAAGGCTGGCTTTATCAAAGAATTCTGTTTTTTGAGCATCCCTTAGAACTGAACCAATTACAGGGTCTCTTTTACCATGATGTGAAGTCTGCCAAAATGTAGTTGCAAAAACATTTCCCAATTTACCTTTGTCTATATTTTGATTTAACTGCTTAAGCCTTAATTTAAAAGCTTCTATCTGTCCCTTTGTAATATCAACATCTCTTAAAGATATTTCTTCCATGTTCATTAAAAATTCAGTTTCAACAAGCCTAAAAGCAGCTTCGTAAGGATTCTTAAACGTTTTTTTAACCTTAGGAAGTTTAGCCCATTTTTTAATCTCCAGACCTAAATCTCTTGCATTAATTAAACATTTTCCAGTAGCAGCCATTATTTTCTCCTATTTATCAACAATTCTCAAGCCATCTATCTAAATCTTTTTCAGTTTTTTCAGTTCTAAACCTAGTAACTGATTCTCCTTCAGATAGCTCATTATGTAATTTAACAATTTCTCTTAATTTTTCCGCACTAACAGATGTCTTAGCTTCAAGACTTATTCCTCTAAAAAATCCAGATGCTCCATCTCCACCATTAATAATAAGCATTGGATTTTGTAATAATCTTTTATAAGCAACTGGGTTTTTAGATGCATCTATTCCTCCAGTTAATACCTTATTGACTATATGCTTAATATCGCTTTGTATTTGTGATTTCGTAGCTAAATATATTATTGGGTCAATAGTTTTATTTTTAATCATATCCTGCTTTAAACCATGCATGGAAACTAAATATTTTTCAAACTCAGGCCCTTTACCCGCTACTTCCATTATATCTCTATAATAACTAAGAACAGAATCATTCATTATATCAAATCCAGAACTAATTCTATTAGTATCTCTAGCCCATCGAATAGAACTATAATCCCCAACTACATTTTCTAATTTTTTCCCAAAACTTGGTAATCTCAAATGAGTTAATGATAAATTTATTGGCTGCTCCTTAGTTCCTATATTTACGTTATAATTTGAATCTGAAAAATTCATCATGTCAAATCTTCTATCTTGAAATCTTCTAAAATTTGCTTCAATAATTTGAAGAGTTCTTAAAACACTTTCAGCACTATTTAATTCTGTAGACTTATATCCCGCCATAATATCAAAAGTATCATTAGACTTTGGTGCATTTATAACAGATGTAAGAAACTGGTATCCCCTTTTAAATCTCCCACTTTTCCCAAAAGGCGTAGTTACTAATCTACCATCTTGTATACCTATTTGAAATGGATTATGAGCAGTAGCCATAAACTCATATATAAATGGAGTGCCATATTCTTTTAATCCTTTATGCAAAATAGCATCTTCTACTTCTCTAAATGTAGTCATGTCTGGCATGTTAGCAAGAAAATCTAATTGTTCCCTTCCTAATACAGTTTTTTCTTTATAATTCCTTATATCTCCTAAATTTTCTTGATTACTATAAAATTTTCTTCTTATATCTTTAAGATACTGAAGAAGTTCATGACCTGCGGGACTTAAAAAATATCCACCTTCTTTTTGCATCCTTAATAAAGTATCAATTGTATTAAACTGAATCTGAGCTTCTTTTGCTTCTTTACCCTTAATTGGAACAAAAGTAAATTTCTTTAAATCTTTTGATTTATAAGTTTCAAAATATTTATCTGGAGCAAGTTCTATTATTCTTTTTTCCACTTCTTTTTGAACTTTATTCAACTTATCAATAATAGACATTTTAGCTTTATATGGTAAATCTGTTCTATACTGTGTAGTAACAACTTTTTGTTTAAGATTCCCTATGTAATAAGCCGCTGAATTATAATCAGTAACAGTCTTCATTATATTGGATTGCAAAGCATCAACTGAACCAGAGTATTCACTTATCTCACCTGTTCTTAACTGGTCATACCATCTATCCATATATTGTACCATGTCACCAGTAATACTTGGAGATGCTTCTAATCCTTTATCCTTTATATTTTCAAATACATCTTTTTTCCACATAGTATGAAGAGACCTTTCCAAAACTCCACCTCTTTCACCCTCATAAAATGCTAAACTATTTTGTTTTATTTGTTCTCCTTGTCCATCAAATATATTTTTATCTGGCTTAAAATATCTTTTTTCCTGAGGTTTTCCATCTTTATATTTTGTAAATGTAAAAGTTTTTGGATTAAACATAGATTTAAATTGATTATCTTTCCAATATGGATTATCAGCTCTGTCTTTTTTATATCTTAATTTATAATAAAGCGATTTACTTAAATCTCTATTAAAATTAAAAAATGAATCAGAAGACTCAAATACATCATCATAAGATATAGACCTTTGTTCACCAGTTTTTTGATTGAATGTTTTCTTTCCAGCAGTATTCAAAAACTTACCATACTCAGACATCATTGTTTTAATCATATCCATCTCAAGCTGAGTTAATATCTCTTCTTTACCATTTTGGTCAAATTTTCTAAATATTCTTATTCTTTTAGATGGCTGCTTCCTTATTATATTATTGTTAATAAATCCGATACCTAATTTTTTAACTCTACGAGGACTAATTCCTTCTTCTGCTGTAGGAAATAAAAACTTATTACTCCATTCAGACACATCTCTCATTAATTCTGTATTAACTCCTCCACCCATATCAAGCATATATTGAGTCTCTAAGGCAGCTCTACTAAAATAATCCAAATTATCAAAATCTACAGTAATTCTATATCTCTCACCATCTGGGCCAGGAGTAAAAAATAATATTTTAGGCTTCTTATCCTTGCCATATCTCTTTACAAGAGCAGGGTCTTTATTTCCATCCATAGCAATATTATTTAAATATCCTAATTTTCTAGGTATCTTCTGGACTACTCCGATTGTCTTTTTAGCAAGACTGCTACTAGCAGCCATCTTTTGCAATCCCATAGAAACATCGTATGGACTATCTCCCCAGCTAAAATCAGTTTCTACTTTTAGATAATTTGGGTCAATTGCTTGTACATAAAAATCAGATACTCTTTTAGAATGCTCATGGACAGCCTTCCTAGCTCCATAAAAATAATCAACTTTATCAGCATCGTAATCACCTTCAAATAGATTAACAATGTCTAAGCTATTTACAAGAGCAGATTTTCCATATGCTTTTTCAAGAAATCCTTTTAGTCCTAAAATTGCAGTATCATTAGGTCTTGTATGAGGTTTTCTATTTACCACTAATCCAATCTGCAAATTCTTACTGTAAGGATTGACACCAGTCTTTCCAACCTCAAGAACATCATATAATTGTCCAAGAGTAAAATTAGCGTCCACCATATCGTCCCATATAAACTTTTTTCCCTCTCTTTTTGTTTCATAACTTCCAAAAAATTCTCTTGGGTCTATTGTTTTTGCGCCATCAACAAAAATCATTTGTCTTCCACTTTTTATAATTTCAGAAACGCTTGAAGCCCTTTCATGCTCTCCAATCATTATTTCTCCACGCATCTCCATCTTACCTTCTTCAGTTACAATAGTAGGTTTCAATCTAAATCTAGCATCTGCAACCTGTATAACAGGAGCTTGTCCCCCATACCTTGAATCTGTCCCCTGCTCTGTTTTGAAAGTAGTTCTTTTTCCATTCAAAATTCTATTCATAAAATGACTATAGATTTTATTTTTAACAATATTTTCACTATAAGACATTGGGTTAGCATCTCGGCTCATTGAAGCAAACATAGCTATATTAGATAAATGTTGACTTCCTCCCGATTCTGGATTAGAGCTAAATGAGTCCTCACCAAACATATCTAATACAAATCTATTTATTCTAATTTGGTCTTTAGTTACCGTTTCCATAGCTGCAACAGCAGCTTTAACATCTTCACGATAATTTTGATTAAACATATCCTTAGATTCTGCATTTGTCATATAGTTATAATCACTTGTAGACTCAACAGCGTCTTTAAAAGTCTTATCAACCTCAGGCTTGAACCCAAGAGCATCAATAGGAATCCTTCTTATCTTTTGAGCTCCTAATGATTTAGTAGAATTAATACGATTAAATGGTTTGTTTATAACACTGCTATCTAAACCGTCTCTCAAAAGACCTTTATTAAAAGCTTTAGCTCCAGTAGATGCCAATAAAATATCAACACTACTATTATTTTGGAAAAAAGTATCTAATGATTTGTCATAAACAAGTAAAGTTTTTCCAAGTAAAAGCTGACCGCTTCTTCCCCCAGAAGCAATAGCAGGTTTTATTGGATTCGTTGAATTCGGATTATTACCCATCATTCCATGACCATACCTCATCATTCTCAACGGAACAAAAGCAATGCTATCAAATGATGATGAACTTTCATGAGCGTTACCAATAACATTGTTAAAATAATTATCTATTTTTTGTTGGTTCCATCCATTTTCTTTTAATATACTTCTTACTTCTGTATTAACATTTGAATAAGCTTTATCATTCCATATAGCAACATTAAATCCATCTTGTTGCATTATTTTTCCAATTGCATCAAATGTTTTATTATCATTTAAAGATTCTCTAAAAACAGTCATCATACTGCGTAATAGATTTCTATCATGCTTAACAAAATTTTTAGAATCATATAATTTTATACGACCCATAGTCTTGCTTACATCAAATCCATTAAAAAATTCTTCTAGATAAGAAGTCTTTTTCTCACCTTTTAACATATCATTGAAAACAATTTGAGATAACATATATTGATAATCAAAATCTGTTGGATTGCCAATTTCTTTATTATCTATTACTCTATTAGGGTCATTAATTTTTTCAGTTATTTTTCTTATTTGGTCTTTAACTTTTATATCAAGATTTTTTTGCTTTAAGGCCCAATCTGCAAATTCAATATATTTATTATGCATTTTTGGTAAATTTTGTCTTGCTATAGCAATCGGAGCAGTATCTTTTGATACTTGAAAGATAAGCATTCCTCCTTCATGAGTTAAACCATGAGAGCTTTCTCTATTATTTAAAGTCGAAACTAATTTTTCTTTCCCTCTCTCTATTGGCCCTCTTTGCCAATCTGGTAAGTCATCTGTACTTCCAAATAAATCCCTAAAAACTCTTTGTACACGACCACCATAAACTTCATAATCAACAGATTCTTTTTCAATAATTACATAAGGCAATTCTAATTCTCTTAAAAGAGTATTAAGCCTTGTATCTTGTTGAAACATAGTTTTTTCTTTAATTTGACCATTTTCAAATTTGAAACTATTTACTTGTCTTGAATTATATTGACTTGCAATCAATTTAATTAAATCACCAACAACCTCGTTTTTAACAGATGGTTTTTGAGCTGCATCAATTTCTGAGAATTTTACATATTTATCAGTAGTAGTATTTTTTATCTCTATTCTATTTAAAACATTATCTACTATTCTAGCAGCTGGTATCCTATCCGCTGCATCAGCTACTTCTGATAAAAATAAGCCATCAAATACTTCTTTTTTCCTTTCTTTAGATTTAGTAGAATAATCAATACCATCAATATTATACTTTTGTAAAAATGTATTCATATCAAACTTAGCATCTGTCGCAACCATAAATCGTTCATCTTGATGAGCAGCCCTGGCTGCTTGTTCTTCTGATGCAATTACATTTTTTATATAACTATCTGTAATTCCATTCTTTTTTATTTTATTTTGAAGTTTTACTTCTAATTCTCTATTGAATTTTTTTTCATTAATATTATATCCTTTAGATGATTTTTTATTATACTCTAGTATTCCATTTCTTGTCAGCCAATTAATTACATCTGGACTATTACCTTCCAAAACGTACTGAGCCACATCATGTTGTACTTGACTTCCCTTTGGAAGTATATCTATAAAATCACCTAAATATTTTTCAGCAGAAGCTCTATTTAATTCCTCTTTACGTCTTGGTAGCATAAGATTTAAGGCATGTATATCATATTCATTTTGAACTATTGATTTTCCAGATGATTGTATTAATCCACCACTTTTTGCAATAATTTTTCTAGCAAAATCATTATATTCAACAGCTACATCGATAACTGCTTCTGGAACAAAGGCTTCATCTATTAATTTTATTTCAAAACCCTGACGCCCTGCCTTCATATCTAAATTAAAATCAGCCATTCCCGCTTCTGATATTTCAAAAAATGCATTCATTTCATTCATTTCAAGATTAGATTTACCAATTTTATCTCTTATAATATGATTTATAGTTAATTGATGAACCCATTCTTTCATTTTATGAACATCTTTTAATCCACTACCTTCTAAAAATCCAAATAATTTTTCTACATTTTCTGCTTTAACATGTTTTGTATCAACACCTTCAGACCTTTCATATCCACCAGTAACAGATTGCAACATTAATACTTTTTTTAATGCACGCTTTAGTTCAGCTTCTCTTTCAATTTTTTGAGGCTCTGGCATAGATGCATCAAAATCAATTTTAATATCTTCAATATTTTTTCTCAATAAAGGATTAACTAAATCTCCTTCAAGAAGGCCAGACTTTCTCATTAAATCAATCAATCTATCTCTATTTGGAGATTTCGTACTAAAAATATCTTGAATCATCCTTGAATTTTTAATAGACATATTCTGTCCAAGCAATTCAATATAATCTCCAGCTGATTTTTTAAATGTAAATCCTTCTCCTCCAGACATTTTACTTGGAAAAGAACTATTTATATGTTGCTCAGCCATTGTAATATTTTCATAAATATCTTTAACAGTTTCTAAAGTCTTAACTGTTTTAGTCGATTCACCAGCAGGTGCCCTAGTTACCTTATTTAAGAGCTCACTCGTTTTAAAAATAGAAGCATACCCATCAAACGTAGTCATTAATTTTTCTAAGGCTAAAGTTCCATCAGTAATTACATTACCTTCAGCATCTTTTATAAAATCAAGTTTGCCTTCTTTTGCCATTTGTATAATTTCTTCAGATGGCATAATAACTTCAGGCCCTTGAATAACTTTTTTACCATCTCCTTTAGGGTCTTTTTCTTGCATTTTTAATTCTTGACCTCTATCAGACAACATTATTTT